>Ga0209836_100162_pt1 | contig 10695 bp, 5 predicted proteins | sample ElbSprsedimmetaG_FD_184147 | JGI IMG/M metagenome (GOLD analysis project Ga0209836, IMG submission 184147) | Hot spring sediment bacterial and archeal communities from California, USA to study Microbial Dark Matter (Phase II) - Elbow Spring... ... | reverse complement strand
TAGTCATCAATCGCCTTGCGAGGCAGATCAGCCCCACCGGGCACCCGCAGCGCGGCTACGCGACTGTTGGGATCATTGGCCGGCGCAGCAAATACCTTAAAGTCGACATCCTTCACTAAATCGGCCACATCCACTAACTCCAGTGGAATGCGCAAATCCGGCTTGTCGGAGCCGAAGCGGCGCATCGCCTCCGCCCAGCTCATCCGCGGCAGCGGATCGGGAAGATGTACACCCAGCACCTTGGCGAACACGTCGCGCATCATGGCCTCAATCAGGCCCATGATTTCATCTTCCTCCAAGAAGCTCATCTCGATATCTAGCTGGGTAAATTCCGGCTGACGGTCAGCGCGCAAATCCTCGTCACGGAAGCACTTGACGATCTGATAATAGCGCTCAAAGCCCGACATCATCAGCAGCTGCTTGAACAGCTGCGGCGACTGCGGCAGCGCAAAAAACTTGCCTGGATGGGTGCGCGAAGGTACTAGATAGTCACGGGCACCCTCAGGTGTGGCGCGAGTCAACACTGGGGTCTCGATCTCGATAAAACCCTGCTCGTCCAGGAAGTGACGCAGCCGACGGGCCACCTGATGACGCAGCTTGAACTTGGCCTGCATCTCAGGACGACGCAGGTCAAGATAACGATGACGCAGACGATGTTCCTCCGAGACCGTATCGTCATCGATCTGCATAGGCAGTGGCTCAGCACGACTAAGCACCGTTAGCTCGCGGCCCAGCACCTCGACCTTGCCAGAACTTAGATTGGGGTTGTCGGTGCCGGCTGGGCGCCGCCGCACCTTGCCGCGCACCTGGATGACAAATTCATTGCGCAGGGTTTCGGCGGTGGCAAACACCTCTGGCAGGTCCGGATCGAACACCACCTGTACCACACCTTCGCGATCCCGCAGATCCACGAAGATCACACCACCATGGTCACGGCGCCGGTTAACCCAGCCGACCAGCAATACTTCCCTATCCAACAGGGTTTCATCAATCTGACCACAATATTGACTGCGCATGCTCATTCGTAAAAGTTTCCAGAAACACAAAATTTCGACAAATCAAGCATACTACCGCTAAAGTGGCCGCAATTCGAGACCGGCGAGGCAATTTACCACGTTGAAACAGAATAAAATCAGGGCGTTTATTTTGAATTAGGGCCACCCTGAGGCAGATGCCGGGATTTTGGCACCACCACACCCAGAGACACCACCATCCGGAACCCCTCCTCGATGGTCATATTGAGTTCGATCACTTCTGATTCTGGCACCAGGATCACGAAGCCGGAAGTGGGATTGGGAGCGGTAGGAACGAATACGGTCAACACCTTCTGATCAGTGCGATCCTGTACCTCCCCAACCGGCTCTCCACTCAGGAAGGCAATAGTCCAGATGCCCTTGCGGGGATACTCAATCAGCAGGACCTTGCGAAAAGAGCGTGAATCTTCAGCAACAAAAGTCTCGAGCACCTGCTTGACGGCGGAATAGACACTGGACACCAGTGGAATCCGATTGAGGATACTCTCGCCGAAACCCACCAGGCGACGCCCGATAAAATTCGCTGCCAGCGCGCCCGTGGCAAGCAGTACAACAATGGCAAGGAGAACACCAAACCCCGGTATGGTGAACCCCAGCAAGGCCTCGGGACGGTATTCCTTAGGCAACAAGAGCAGCGACTTATCCAGGAAACCGACCAGAACCGTAATGATCCAGATCGTCGCAAGTAGCGGGCCCCACACGAGCACACCGGCCACCAGCCAGCGGCGCAGGATGGGGATTTTCTTCTTGACGTCACTCATCCATCACACTCCGGGTTATTACAGGCGCTTTCGCTTTCACAACTCACCCCAGTGAGACCAGAATCCAGGCTAGGTAGGCAACATAACTGGACAGTAACACACCGCCCTCAAGCCGACCGATACGCCGAGACCGACCAGGAGACGAAAGTGCGACTAGCAGCAACACCAGCGTCAAAGCAGCCATCACCGGCAAGTCTCGGCGGAGCAACTCGGCAGATGCCATGACCGGACTAATGACCACAGTAAGGCCCGCAACGATCAATGTATTAAAGAGGTTTGAACCAATGATATTCCCGAGAACCAAATCATGTTCGCCTTTACGCACCGCCACCAGCGAGGAAGCCAGCTCAGGCAGGCTGGTCCCGATCGCCACAATGGTCAAGCCAATCACCAGATCGGATAACCCCAGCGCCTGGGCAATATGCACAGCACCCCAGACTAGTATCCGTGAGGACAGGATCAATAGCGCCAAACCAACCAACAGCCAGATGATTTGCACTACCAGCTGGCGCCCTTCCTGGGGGGCACCCACCTCTAGCTCGATTTCCCTGGCCAGCGGGTCATTACGACCGTTCATCCCTTGACGGATCGACCAGCCCATCACGAACAGGAACATGACTAACAGCATGACGCCATCGTTACGACCCAGATGTCCATCATGATAGACCAGCGCCAAGGTCAGGGCAGTGGCAGCCAGCAGCAAGGGAATTTCGCGACGAACGACAGCGGATTGCACAGCGATCGGAGCCAGCAACGCGGTCAGCCCCAGAATAACCGCAACATTGATGATATTTGAGCCGTAGGCATTGCCCAGAGCCAAACCGGGATTGCCCTGCCAAGCGGCATTGACTGACACAAAGATTTCGGGCGTCGAGGTACCAAAGCCAATAATCAACATGCCAATCAGCAATGGCGACATGCCCAAGGCACGGGCTACGATCGACGCACTACTGACAAACTGGTCGGCAGCAAAGGTCAGCAAAAGCAGGCCAGCGATAACAGCCAGCACGGCGAGCAACATGAAATTTAACTCCAAATAGCGTAAGCATGGCCCCTGAAATGGCAATTTATTAAGTTCTTACTGGCGCGCCAATCTTTATCTCCGGGGGCATATTATCCACAGAGTCCCGTTATGTAACCTAAAGGGGGGCCAGCTTTGACAACAGGATCTGATACCGACTTTGCAGAGCCAATCAAGTGCAACTTCTCTGCCAGCTCCGGGGACGATACCACCTCATTATGAAAAATCCTTGGTCTACGCCAGTGTTTGTATCAACTCGGGATTCATTCGAACTTCTTCAAATAGTAACCAGGCCGCAAGGCAGATCATTGCACCCAGAAGATAAAGTATGCCCGCTGGAACACGGCGATCAGCCCAACAGCGGCAGCTAAGCTAAGCAGGAGTGTGTAGGTACACTCGGGCATCATGCACAAGATCAAAGCAACGACAGCCCTTCGTCGCCACAAAAAACGGCCGTGACAATAAGACGCCATAACAAAACAGCCTGCTATTAAGCAGGCTGTTATTGGCATCCTTAAGAGATATCCTACTTGGATTCGGGTCAGGCATTGGCTAGTCACTATGTTCATCATGACTGGCCATATCGATGGAGGAATCTCCGCGGTGCTGCTGGGACTTATTTGCTCATCAGGTGCTTGATACGATTTTCCAGTTCTATGACATCAGGCACCACGACACGCTTGCCGCCGAGCTCGGCACTCATGCGCCAGAGTGGACTATCAGCTGGCGTATCTTTGCGGAACGATTCAGCATAGACGCGCTCAGAGCGCGGCATGCCTGAAAGCAAAATAGCATAGTACTGCAGCGCACTGTCGCCACTGATCGCATAAAGCACCGCTACCCGCACTTGCTGGCCCAGTGTCGGCAAAGGCTCACCAGCCAAGGTCTCCAGACTAATCAAGCCGATTTTCTCGCCACGCCAGTTGATTCGAGCAGCCTGCTTCCGTGCCAAATCTTCATCATCCGGCAGGATCACTTCGGTAATCTCAGCGACCAACGCATAGGGCACGATAATATCCAGTGACTTGAACTGCGTCGGCAGATGAACGACTCGCAATCCTTCGTCATGCACCTGCCCCATCGGCTTATCCTGCATCACCGCCTCATTCATAACTACAACGCTCCATGATCAGTTGACTTGCCGATCAGTTGGCTTGCTAACTGAACGCTTAGCCTCAGCTTGGTGCTCTTGTGTCAAAGCAGCTTTGGGCACCCAGCGTTCGATCTCCGCCAGTAACTCCGCTTCGGTATAGGGCTTGCCAAGGTAGGCATTAACACCAAGACCACTGGCACGGGTACGATGCTTCTCCCCGGTGCGGGACGTGATCATGACCACCGGCAAATCCCGCGTGCGCGGATCGTTTCGGATCGCACCTAATAATTCAAAACCATCCATGCGCGGCATCTCAATATCGCTAAGCACCAAATCAGGCTTCATGTCGTGCAACACGCCTAAAGCCTCGACGCCATCGCGCGCCAAGATGACCTCGATATTGTTCCGCTCCAAGGTGCGGGCGGTGACCTTACGAATGGTGATTGAGTCATCAACCACCAGCACAACCGGACGACTACTCTCGCTGCGCGTCGACCGTACTTTAGCCTTACTGGACTGGCGATGGCGGCGCAGGAGTTCCGCCATTTCAAGAACCAGTGTCACTTCCCCGTCATCTGCAATGGTCGCACCCGCCAAGCCGGGCACCCGACTCAGCTGGCGACCCAATGACTTGACGAACAGCTGAATCACGCCCAGCTGGTGGTCCACTTGCACCGCAAAACGACGTTCACCGAGCTTCAGCAGGATAACAGGACGAATCTCGGACTTATTTAGGCTGCGGTCGACCTGAGTGCCCCAGAGAAGATCACCTAAATAGACTAGTGGATAATCCTGTCCTTCGAATTGCAGCGTCGGATGCTCTGACGCATACTGATCGGCCAGCACGTCACCCGGTACTCGGATAACCGATACGATACCCTTGTAGGGAATCGCAAAACGCTCATCAGCAACAGCGACCAAAACACCCCGGGTAAGGGCCTGAGTCAACGGCAAGTTGATCTTAATTTTAGTGCCCTTGTTACGCTCGCTATCGATATCGATAAAGCCACCCATTTGGCGCACAGCACTGGCGACAACATCCATGCCGACCCCCCGGCCCGCTACCTGCGACACCGAGGTCGCAGTGGAGAGCCCGCTGGCGAAGATCATCATGCGGGCGTCTTCATCCGACAGCTGTGAGCCATCTTCTACCAACCCCAGCTGGAACGCCTTGCGGCGAATTGCCTCAAGATCAAGTCCACGACCATCGTCCGAGATAGTCATCAAGATATTGCCGCCCTGACTTTCCAGCCGGATCTCCAGCTTACCGACTGCCGGCTTGCCTTGGGCGACCCGCTCGTCAGCCGATTCGATCCCGTGTGCCAACGCATTTCGGATCATATGCTCCAACGCTGGGAGCATCGTAAGCAACGTCACTCGGTCAAGTTCGGTGTCGCCGCCAATAATCACCAGCTCGGCTTGCTTACCTAATTCCTCGGCCGTCTGGCGCACGATTCGACGCAGACGAGTGCTGATATCGTTGAATCGAACCAGTCGCAGAGCCAGCAATTCTTCCTGAATATTCCGTCCCAGACGCGCCTGCTGAACCAGTAGCAATTGCGAATCTTCGGCAATATCAACAAGCGCTTCCTGTATGTTGCTGATGTCACCCAAGGTTTCCATGATGCCACGGCTGAGCTCCTGCAACTGCGTGAACCGGTCAAACTCCAGCGGATCGAAATCCTCATCCGCCAGACCGGTTTCTTCCTTCAGCTTGGCAATCATCTGGGCTTCGGTCTCGATTTCCAAACGGCGCAACTGGTTACGCAGGCGAATAACGGTGTGCTGTAACTCCTCCAGCTGCCGTTCGAAACCGCTAATTTGACGCTCAATCCGAGCCTGCATAATCATCGATTCGCCAGCAAAGTTAACCAGCTCATCCACCTTGCCCGCATCCACACGCAGTTGATCTCTGCTGGCAACAACGCTCTTCGCAGGCTGGCGCAAACTCGAACTATCATCAGCTTGGTTCGGGCGACTCGCTGTTGTGACCGGCTTCTCTTCTACCTCGGGCCATTCGAATGACGGTGACTTTGCAACGACCGTTGGCTCAACAAGCGTGTTCGACTGCTGAGGTTCGACAGGTTTAGGCGCTACTTCAGGCTCGAAGCTCTCCTCATGAACTTGTTGTTCAGAAGACTCCTCAGCCACGCGGGCTTTCGGCTCGATATACGCCGACGTCGATACTTGCTCAACAACCGGCGCCTCTTCCGCTACTACCTCAGACCTACTGACCGATTCCGGCTTCGCCTCCGGCATCGGCTCGTCTACCGGTTCCTCAAGCGGGGCAGGCGCCTCAGGCCGATCCAAGGACTCACTTGCCGTGGCGACCGCATCAATGGCCTCGCCACGCAGCAAAGCAAGCAGCTGTGTTTGAGCGGGGATCGGCTCGAGCTTACGAACTTTGTCCAGCAAACTGGATAAGACATCATAGGTCTGCTGAACCACGTTAATCAGCGCCGTGACATCCTCCACACCCTGATCACGCACCGCATCGAGACGATCTTCGAGAGCGTGCGTCACATCCGCAATATTCAACAGGCCGGCCATCCGGGCACCGCCCTTAAGCGTATGCAGGTTACGGCGCAATTGATGAATCGGCTCCTTGCTAGACGGCGAAGCTCGCCATTGCGCCAGATAGCCATCGGCAGCCTCAATGAGCTCTTCGGCTTCCTCCAGGAAGATCTCAAGGACATCCGGATCCTGCTCCTTAGGAAGGTCGTCCGCCCGAACGCTTAGATCCCCATCGCCAGCTCCCGAAGACAGCGCCTGTTTAACAGGTACCGGTTGCTCCGCAACCACCTCCCGCAGCCGCATAGAGTCCGTGAACCCGGAAACGTCACCCTGCTCCAAACGCTCAGCTAAAACTTGTGCCGATCGAGCTTCCTCACCACTTTCGATCGTGGCAATCGCGGCTTCAATCCGGGATACCAAATCATCGATGGCAGGCTCATCCGATGAAGGCGCGATTGCCCAGCGGCGCAGCGTATCAGACATATCGACCGCTTCAGCCAGCAACTCCAGTTCATTGTAGTGAAGACGGTGTTGCCGATCCTCCGCTACACGAACCAGTGATTCCATAGCGTCAGCCAGCCTGGCCATCGGCTTAACCCCAGCCGTCCGTGCCGCTCCCAGCAGTGTGTGCGTCAGACGGATCAATGTCTGGTCGGGTGCGAGGCTAATATGGGCTCGCAAGGCATGGCTGACTATGTTCTGCAGGTCTTGAATATAGCCGCTGACTTCCGCGTCAAAAATGTCCCGCAGCACCGGATCCTTGATAATGGATTCGGGCTCTTGGGAAGTTACCGGCGGAGGCTCACTGACTGCCTCAAACGTTTCTGATGGTGCGTCCTGCTGCGCTGCGTCAGTCTCGTGCTCCCAAACCAACTCGGTGCCCATTGCAGGGGCTTCCGCCCGGGAGTCTTCCGAAACGACATCTTCTGCATCACTCTTTTCGACGGACTCTTCCCAACTATCCAGGGACAGCGGCTCAAGCGACTCATCGACCGGGGAGATAAAGTCAGAAGCCGTTGTCTCCGGCGCTTCATCGATCTTCTCGACCAGGCTCAAGTCATCAAGTGACCATGTCATCGACTCGTCCGTTTCTTTCGAAACTTCCGCGGCCGGCTCATGCTCAGTGGCATCGGACGAGTCAGGCTCAACTTCAATTACTGAACTCTGCTCCGCCTCGGCTGCCAAGTCCGGCTCTAGCGCTGCCTCGACAGACTCCTCAATCAGGTCGTGATCGACTGAGGGCGCAGGCTCCGCCGGTAATGTCTCTGGTGCCTCAGCCGACGAACGTGAAAGCGATTCGGCGGTAACACGCGACACCTGCCAATAGCCAGCGCCAGGCTCGTATCCTGCCTGCAAGACCGGTAGAGCTTCCTTAAGCAACGCAATGGAGGACGCGGCATGAGCGGCCAGCTTCGCTGTAGGCGCAATCCCTCCCTCAAGCACACGATTGAGCATCTCTTCATGAGCCCATGCCCAATCGCCGATCGCAGTCAGCCCAACGATACGACTACTACCCTTGATCGTGTGGAAGCCTCGGCGAATCTGACCGATCAGATCCATATCCCGGATACGTGATTGCCACTGAGCGGCAGCGGACTCCAGCTCATCAATCAACTCACCCACTTCCTCGGCGAAGACTTGTCGCACCTCCATGCTGCCTGCGTCGACTTCTTCGACCACCACTTCGAAGCGCGGATCAAACCCACTCGAAGATGCCGCCACGGGAGCCGACACTTCTTTATCTATTTCATCTATCGACTCACCGCCTTCACCGTCAGCTGCCAAAACCGCAACTTCTAGGTTCGATTCGAGGACATCCGGAATCAGAGATGTCTGATCGTCCCCTTGGACGGAAGCAGAAATGGTCTTCTCCGCCGGCACATTAAGCGCGTCCTCGAGGCGCGCCAAATCATCCAGACCAACAGCCAAAAACTGCCTCAATTCCCGGCGGTACCGTTTGAGATTCTCAAAATAATACTCCACCGCCGCAAATACGCCGGCGAGGGCCATGAGAACGGACTCTTCACGCTGACCGCCCGGATTGCTAATCTCCGCTGCAACCCAATTCTTCAATCCTTGAAGTAACGGCAGCGCCGCGTGTAGGCCGACAACATGAAGCACCGAATGAATGCGGGTCAGCTGGAGTTGCGCGTCCTTAAGACGCTCGGACTGCTCGCGGTCATTGAGGGCAATATGGATAGCGTTCTTAGCGGACAAAAGATCTTCGAGACCTGTGGCCGCCACCGCATCTAAAGCCCCAAAAATCGAAAGATCCGCAATGTTTAGCTGGGAGGGAGACTGATCAGAGAGAAAGCTACCGGTGGCATAAAGATCTACCGCAATCTCGGTGGCCATAACAGCGCAAGCCAACCTCATAAGCAAGTCATCGGTTAGCGGCGCTGCACCCTGGAGAACCTCCTCGAGCTCCGCGCCCACGGCTGACAACGACTCACCCATCGCCTGAACCTCGATCACCTCCATGCTGGAGGCAATCTGGTGCAAGCGCGGCAAAATGCGACCAATGGGTTCGAGGTCGGTTCGCTTGCCCCGGACGAACATATCCAGCACGTCTTGAATGGCCTCCAGTTCCTCCTTGATCACCTGAGAGACCTGTAACAATGCCTCGTGATCCAGGCCAACAAAATTCGGCTGAACCTCCGCATCAGCGATTATTGCCTTAACAGCGCCAACATCCATGCCGATCAAGCTTTCGCTGTTTGGCAACACGTCGATCAGATCACTGAAGACCGCACGAGCCAGGTCATCCAGCTCCGTTTCGTAACGGATGCTGCTCTCAGATATCTTGGAACGCAAGATCCGACTCACGCGCCCAAACAGCATCTTTCTCTGAACGGAGGGCTCAATCGCCCCGGCCTGGAGTTGATGAGTCAACTCGGACATCAAACCCCAAGCGAGCGCCTCGCGCGGGGCTTCTGCCACTACTTTCAGGCTGGATAACAGTTTGTCAATTTCACCAAGCTGCGCCTGATCACCGCGCAGCCAACCTAGTAAGCTTTGCTCATATTGAGTACGAATCGTCGTGAACCGCAGGCTAGCGGACGAGCTGTCGGTGTCCGAGGACATCAGCCATGCCGGCTCCTCGGCAGCTATGGTGAGCAACAGCTGCTGGATCTGGATATCCCGCGCGGTCAACAACGATACACCACGCGCCGACCGAATGGCGTTGACCGTATCGAGTAGGGCAACCGCCGTAACATGGCGAGCAGACTGAATCTGATCAATAACTGGCGTTAATAACCAGGCACCTTGCGCAAGCGGTGCAAGGAAGTCGCTGGAATACTCCTCTCGCTCCGCCAATTCACGGCAAGCCAACGACATTTCGGTGATCAACACACGTACGGCGTGCTGATCAGCCATGGATAACACCCTATCCAATTGGTCGAGGATCTCAATGGCTTCCAGCGCATTCTCCGGCGAAGCCAGCTCGCCTGACGACAGGCTTTCCAGCGCCTGAAGAAGGCGCTGAATACTCTCGTCCAGCCCCTCCCGGAGCCAGTCGAGAACGATCGCATCCATGGTTGATTCGGCTTGCATCACGGGCAACTGCCTTCCTTATCAGCCTTGAGGGAGAGCTGTGACCGCGACATAGTGGTCTCGGACACGCAGTTGGAACTCGGCATTTCGACGAGTCGAGGCATCAGTTTTCGCTATCGGGCATGCGGAAACCAGCGATCGAGGTATTCAACTCGATGGACAGCTGGCCTAGCTTACCAATCTCTTCTGCCGCGAGGTTGGCCTCGCTTGCTGTTTGCTGGGTCTGTTTACGAATCTCAACCACCCTCTCCCGCAATCTGGTCGCCAAGGCAGCTTCCTTCTGCGCAACACCTGCAATCTCGTTGATTCGCTCTGAAAGCCGCAACGAAACGGTTTCGATCTCATCTAGCGCCTTGGAAGCGTTTTCAGCCAGACCCGCGCCGGTAACCACATTGGCGGTGGTCTGCTCCATCGCAAGCATCGCCTCCGATGTATCGGTCTGAATCGTGTTCACCAGTAGCTCGATCTGACGGGTTGCGTTGGCAACACGCTCCGAGAGGCGCTGTACTTCATCTGCAACCACCGCGAAGCCTCGACCGGCTTCACCTGCCATCGCTGCCTGGATGGCTGCGTTCAAAGCCAAGATATTGGTTTGGTCGGCAATATCCGTAATCAGGCCAACGATGTCGCCAATCTCCTGGGAGCTTTCACCCAGTCGCTTGATTCGCTTGGAGGTCTCCTGAATCTGCTCACGGATGGAGGCCATACCCTGCATCG
>Ga0209836_100161_pt1 | contig 10708 bp, 9 predicted proteins | sample ElbSprsedimmetaG_FD_184147 | JGI IMG/M metagenome (GOLD analysis project Ga0209836, IMG submission 184147) | Hot spring sediment bacterial and archeal communities from California, USA to study Microbial Dark Matter (Phase II) - Elbow Spring... ... | reverse complement strand
CCCATACAGCCGCCCGCAAGCGGCGGTGAGAATCTCGAGAAGATCCCGCACCAAATCGTCGGTAACTTCGCCCTCTTCCACGACAATGATGCATTTGCCCGCTGCGGCCAGGGCGGCTTCGACCATCGCGAACCCGAACGGGGCCAGCCGGTCACGGTGCTCCACCACGATCCTGGCCACACCGGGATCGCGCAGTACGCGCAACAGCTTCTTTCGTTTGCCGTTCAGGCCAGACCCGATCTCGGTGACCACCTCAAACTCCGTCCAGCCCTGCTCCCGAGCAAATATCTTTAGGCGCTGCACCTGGCGCTGTAGGTCGTCCTTCTGGTCGGCGGAGGAAACCCGGGCGTACAGTACCGTTCGACCCTCCGGGTTCGGTTCGTCCACCAAGATGGTCCCCGTAGGAAGCTGCCGGGCAGGCACAGGCAGCTTGCCCGCCTTGAACCATCGCCAAGCGGTCATGTAGCTGATCCCCTGCTTGCGGGCCCAGTCAGAAAGTTTCATGGCTGAAAGAAATGTTAACGAAACCGGCTGCTGCTGTCAACCCTCCCCAAAATCCCCTCCCATCTAGGAAGGGGATTTTTTTAAAGCATTGGTTGAGGAAAGAGTCGTTCCTTGTCTTTCCCTCGCTCTAAATGGGAAAGGGTGAGGGGAAAATTGATCGTCCTCTCATTCTTCCCTACTTCTCGACAGGAAAAAGAGCACAAAAAGGAGGCGGGCACGGTGAGGAGTCGGTTTTAGCTCAGAAAATCCGCGGGGTGGTCGAGGAATTCGGGGAGGGGGATGAGGGAAGCCTGGCCGGTGCTCAAATTTTTGAGGTTTGCGGAGTTTTGGGAAAGCTCGTCCGGGCCGAGGATGAGGGCGTAGCGGGCGCGGCGGCCGGCCACGCTCATCGCTTTTCGGAGCGAACGGCCCATGTAGTCTAAATCCGCGGCGATCCCATGCCGCCGGAGTTTAGTTAGAATTTCCAAAGCTTTTCTTTTTCCATCCTCGCCGATGGGGACCAAGAAAACATCCAAATCCGGCGCTTCGTCTTGAGCGGCCGCGCGTTGGGCAAGGACGAGGACCAGGCGCTCCATGCCACCGGCAAAGCCCACGCCCGGTGTGGGGGGCCCGCCCAAAATCTCCACAAGGTCATCGTAGCGACCACCACCCAAAAGCGCGTCCTGCGCGCCAAGCTCCCGGGAGCACAGTTCAAAAACGGTGCGCGTGTAGTAATCGATCCCCCGCACAAGCCGCGGGTCCACCTCATAGGAAAGCCCAAGATCCCGGAGGATGGAAAGAAGCTCCTCAAAATGCTTTCGGCATCCCTCGCAAAGGTAATCAAGGCTCTTTGGGGCCTGGGCAATGACCCCTTGGCACTGGGGCTCCTTGCAATCTAGGATCCGAAGAGGGTTTTCCTCTAATCGTCTTTGGCAATCTGGGCAAAGTTCCTCTTTTTTTGCGGAAAAAAACGCGCGCAGGGCCTCACGGTAGGCCGGCCGGTCCTCCCGGCACCCGATGGAGTTGAGCCGAAGGAAAAGCCTTTCCTGGGGAAGCCCCACCCGCTCCATAAGGTGCCAGGCGAGATCGATCACCTCCGCGTCTACCGCGGGATCCAGGGAACCGAGGGCCTCCACACCGTACTGGTGGAATTGCCGTTGTCTTCCTTTTTGGGGCTTTTCGTAGCGGAACATGGGGCCAAAGTAGAAGAGCTTTACCAGGTCCCCTTTGGCATAAAGGCCGTGTTCGATATAGGCCCGGGCCACCTGGGCGGTAGCTTCCGGCCGCAGGGCCAAGGTCTGACCCTTTTTATCGGGAAAGACGTACATCTCCTTGTGGACGATATCGGTGGCCTCACCAACCCCGCGGGAGAAAAGCTCCGCAAGTTCCACAAGGGGCAGGCGGATTTCTTTATAGCCGTAAAGGGAGAAAGTGCGGCGGATCTCGTCTTCTAGGGTTTGCCAAAGGCGGGACTCCTCGGGGAGGATGTCCCGCATGCCTCGCACGCTTTCCACTCTCATCTTTTGAGCTCCCGCTCGAGATTCAGGATTTCCACGAGAGCTTCCGCAGCCTGGGCCCCCTTGTTTCCGGCTTTTCCTCCAGCCCGCTCCAAGGCCTGATCGAACGTATCGGCAGTGAGCACACCAAAGGTAACGGGCACCGGCCCTTCCAAGGAGAGCTTTGCAAGACCTTTGGCTACTTCGCTGGCGATGTACTCAAAGTGCGGGGTTTCCCCGCGGACTACCGCGGCCAGGGCTACGATCCCCTCCACTTTTCCGCTTTCGGCAAGGATCCGCACAGCCCTTGGAAGCTCAAATGCCCCGGGAACCCAAAGGACCACCATATCCTCGTCCCGAACGCCCAGGCGCCGGAGCCGATCCTCCGCGCCCAAAAGGAGCTCCCGGGTCACAAGTTCATTGAACCGGGAAACCACGAGGCCCACCCTTAGGCCCCGTCCGTCCAGCTTTCCCGCGAATACCGGCATACTCCCTCCTTACACGCTCTGAAGCTCATGCCCAAGCTTTTCCTTTTTGGCGCGGAGATAGCGCTGGTTGTAGGGGTTAGGTTCGACTTCAATGGGCACCCGCTCCACGATTTCCAAACCGTAACCGGAAAGGGCGGCGATCTTCTTGGGGTTGTTAGTGAGAAGCCGGATTTTCCGGATACCTAGGTCTACAAGGATTTGAGCGCCGAGCCCGTAATCCCGAAGGTCTGGAGGGTAGCCTAAGCGGAGGTTGGCCTCCACTGTATCCAGGCCGTGGTCTTGAAGGTGATAGGCGCAGACCTTGTTCAGAAGGCCGATTCCCCGGCCCTCGTGCTGGCGCATGTACAGGACCACCCCGCGGCCCTCTTTTTCCACCATCTCCATGGCCCGGTGGAGCTGGTCCCCGCAGTCACAGCGTAACGACCCCAGGGCATCGCCGGTGAGGCACTCCGAGTGCACCCGCACCAAAACCGGTTCCTCCCCGGTTAATTCCCCTTTCACCAGGGCCACGTGCTCATACCCCGTGATCTTGTCGCGGTAGGTGATGATGCGGAAATGGCCGTAGCGCGTGGGAAAATCGGCCTCGCACACCCGCTCCACGAGTTTCTCTCGCTTTTTTCGCCAGGCGATGAGATCGGCGATGGTGAGGATAAGAAGCCCGTGTTTTTCCGCGAATTTGAGGAGATCGGGAAGGCGGGCCATGGTGCCATCGTCGTTCATGATCTCGCAAATTACGCCTACAGGCGCAAGGCCAGCCAGACGACAGAGGTCCACAGCGGCCTCAGTGTGCCCGGCCCGCCGGAGCACCCCGCCGTCTTTGGCGAGGAGAGGAAAAACATGGCCCGGCCGAACAAGATCCTCCGGACGAGAGTTGGGGTTTGCCAAAACCTGGATGGTCCGCCAGCGATCGTAGGCGGAAATGCCTGTGGTGATCCCCTCTTTGGTGTCTACGGACACAGTGAACGCCGTTTCGTGGCTATCCCGGGGCGGGTTCACCATGAGGGGAAGATCCAGGCGCTCCGCCCACTCCCGGCACATGGGGACACAGAGAAGCCCCCGGCCCTCCTTGATCATGAAGTTGATGGCCTCCGGTGTGGCCTTCTCCGCGGCCATCACCAGATCGCCCTCGTTCTCCCGATCCTCATCGTCCACAACAATGATCATTTTCCCCGCTTTTATTGCTTCGATAGCCTCTTCGACAGTAGCGAGCCTCATCTTTCCCTCCACCGCCGCACGTATTTTGCCAAAATGTCGAATTCCAGGTTCACCCGGTCGCCCACGCGGCGGAACCGCAAGTTCGTATTTTCCAAGGTGTAGGGAATAATAGCGCAGCGAAAAGTGCCCTCGCCCACGGAAAAGGGGGTGAGGCTTATCCCGTCCATGGCCACGGAACCTTTATCGGCCAAAAGCTCCGCGAACCGGGGCTCAAAGGAGACCTCCAGGAGAAAATCCTCGCCGCGGCGCGAGAGAATTGTAATTTTCCCCACGGTATCCACGTGGCCGAGGACGAAGTGCCCGCCAAGCTCGGCGCCCGGCCGCAGGGCCGGCTCCAAATTCACCAAATCGCCCGGCCTAAGCTCGCCCAAATTCGTGCGGGAAAGGGTTTCCCCGGAAAGATCGAAGGCCATATTCTCTGCATCGAGGGCGGCTACGGTGAGACAGACCCCGTTCACTGCGAAGCTTGCCCCAAGTTCCGCCTCTAGCCCCTCGCGGCTGACCCAGAGTCGGCGCGGCTCGACCCGCACCACCTTCCCCACCGCCCGCACAATCCCTGTGAACACCTAAACAGTTTACCTTCTCCTCAGCCAATGTTGCAGATTACAAAAACAGTCGGTAAAGTCCCCCCGCCATGGTAATGACAGTGCTTGCCGTCCTTCTTTTCTTCACCGGAGCTTGGGCCAAAGAGGGGGTGGAGTTGACCACCGTCTTCGTCGACGGAAAGGAAGCGGTGCAGGTTACCACCAGCCTTGTGCGCTATCAGTTCCTCAAAGATGGCGGGGTTCTGGGCAGCGCCTACGTCCATTTCTCTACGTATGGGGCCGATCCCTTGGAGGTTGTGCCTGGCTGGACAGGGACGTCCCTCCCACCGGGGGTCAGCCTTCCTTTCGAGATCTGGCTTGGGGATACCCCGCTTTTGGAAAACTATCTTGTGGAAACGAGGGAACTTCCGGATCGTTCCGTCTCGTTGATCCTCTCCTTTGTCGATGAGGGGGTGCGGGTACGAAAGGAGTTCATCACCGCTGCGGATGCCCTTTATGTCGGGGAGTATGGGATTTCCGTGGAGGGGCAAGGTTTGGTGCGTTTGGTCCTCGGGCATCTTCCAGCCGGCCGGGACGCTCCTGAGCTCGTGTATGTCTACGATGGAAGGCTGCAAAAAGCTCCGTTGGCTTTCGGGACCTATACCCGCTTTGAAGGGCTCGGCCTTTTGGGGAAGGACAGGGTTTTCTTCTTCCGCATCGACGAGGGTGAAGCCCAGCCTTTTGTGGGAAGGAATACGGCTGGGCAGCCCGTCTTCGGGCTGGAGGCCCAGGATGGTCTGCGGTTGCGAGGGCGGTTTTACACAGGCCGAAATCGTTACGTTCTCCTTGTCGACACGGGTTTTGCTCCCTTGGCGAGCTCCGGAGCTTTCACTGCCCTCCTTGTGGGCACGATCCGCTTTTTTGAGTGGCTATACCACCTCACCGGAAATTACGGATGGGCCATAATCCTCTTCACCATTATCACCCGCCTTGTTCTTTATCCGCTTATGCGCAACCAATATCGTTCCATAGCTAAGATGCAAAAGCTTGCCCCGAAGATCAAAAAGATCCAGGAGCGCTTCAAGGACGACCGCGAGGCCTTGCAAAAGCAGCTCATCGAGCTCTATCGGCAGGAGAAGGTCAACCCCCTGGGCGGTTGTTTGCCCATGCTTCTGCAGTTCCCCATCCTGATTCTCCTTTGGCAGGCCATCATGTATTCCGCGGAGAAGATCCATCTTTCCCCAGGATTCCTTTGGGTTGCGGACCTGTCCAGACCTGATCCCTACTATCTTTTGGTGATCATCGGGACAGGGGTTCAAATCCTTTACTCCTGGTATACCCAGCGCCGTATGCCCCAAGAAGCCTCCAGTTCTCAATTTCTTGGGTACGTTTTTCCCCTCGTCATGGCCGTGTTATTCTTGAATTTTCCTGCGGGACTTTGGCTTTATTGGACCTTCACTACCATTGTGCAATTTGGCCAGCAGCTCGTCATCGATTGGGAGCTAGCTCGGGAGGAGAAACGGCGAGTTCCTGAGGAAGGGAAAGATGGAGGGGAGGGTTCGTGAGGTTTTAGTTCGGTTCTTCGCCGGCCTCCTTGAGGTTTTGGGGGAGGAAGGGAAGGTGGAGGCACTAGAGGAAGGGGAAACGACCTATGTGAACCTACGCGGCCGCTTTAAAAGCCTTGTTCCCGAGGACGAAGAGCTCCGCAGAGCCTTGGGAAGGCTGGCCAACCTTCACCTCAAGATCAATTTACGCCAATCTTTGAACTTAGAGGTGGATATCAACGGTGAGGAACAGGCACGGCGCAAAAAGCTTTTGGCCAGGGTTATGGCCATCGCCGAAAAGGTTAAAGCAGAAAAGCGCAGCGTGGAATTGGAGCCCATGCCCCCCAAGGACCGCCGCCTTATTCACCTCGCTTTAGCGAGGTTCCCCGGGGTTCGCACTTATTCCGTGGGAAAAGGCCAAAACCGCCGAGTAGTAATCTCCCCCGAGGAGACTAACGGCTCCTAAGCCGCTCGCTCAGGCGGTTTACCCCCCAAAGTGTTGGGGGCGCAATCGTAATGGAGGAATAGGTGGCTGCGAGTATCCCACACAATATGGCCACCATGAACTCCCGGAGAGCCACTCCACCAAGCACAAGGAGAATTACCACCGGAACCAGTGTGGTTCCGGAGGTGGTGAGCGTGCGGGTCAAAGTTTGGTTGATGGAGCGATTTGTGATATCCCAAAGAGGGGTTTTCTTCTGGAGCCGCACGTTTTCACGAATTCGGTCAAAAATCACGATGGTGTCGTTAATGGAGTAGCCAACCACGGTGAGGAGAGCCGCGATCACCGGCAAATTGATCTCCAACCGGGCCACACTGAATACCCCAAGCGTGATGACCACATCGTGGATCAGCGCAAGAACTGCGGCGATCCCGTAGAGGAACCGAAAGCGGATGGCGATGTACACAAGCATCCCGGCTAGAGCTACAAGGATCGCTTGCCAAGCGCGGGTAACGATTTTCTGGGAAACCTGAGCGCCGATGGCGGTCACGCTGTATTCAAAGGGCGGAACAATACCGCTTCCTTCGCGTGGGGAGATGAACTGTTGCCGGAGTTTTTCGGCCACGGCCTCGTCAGTGGTGCGTACGGTGACCATCACCCCCTCCAATAAGGCCCGCTCCCCATTTTCCAGCTGCCTTTCTGCGGAGACATGCTGGACATAAACGGCCGCCTTGGACCCAGCCTCGCTCAGGGCTTGGTTTACCTGGGCTCGAATAGTGTCCAAATCCACGGTAGTTCCCGGTGGATAAAGAAGGGTGAGCTGGATTCCCCCGGTGAAATCGATGCCTGGTCTGGGCCCGAGGATGGCGAGGGCAGCCACGGAGCCGAAAAAGAGCGCCGCGGAAATGAGGCCGAAAATTTTGGCCTTTCCCATGAAATCGATCTGGAACACTGTTTATCCTCCGAAAGCTTTCGCGGCCAAGCGGGATTTGAGGCGGGCAGCCTTATTGGGGTGGATGGTGCTGCGAATTGCCGCCTTGTCCACAGCTTTTTGGAACATGGTGAAGGCCCGCCGCGCGGCTTCAAGGTCGCCGCTTTGGGCAAGCCTCAACACCTCCCGCCGCCAATACCGAATCGCACTCTTCCTAAGATCGTTGCGCCGGCGACGCACAAGACTCTTCCGTAAAGCCTTTTTCGCCGTTTTGGTTACCGGAATAGCGTATCACCTCTCTTCGCTTTGGGGATCCGAAGGCGAAGCTTATCCCACAGGAAAGGTTTCGCAACCGGGGGCCGTGACGAGCGTCCCCTTGGCAAGTAGACAAGTAGAGGAGCACGCGGTACCCTCAAGCCCGGCCATGATTGAGTACGTCCGCAAGCGGGATGGGACAATCGTGCCTTATGACCGGGGCCGCATCGTGGCTGCCATCCTCTCCGCCCTCCGGGAGGTGGGCCGGGATGACCCCGCTTTGGCTCAGGAATTGGCCTCCCGGGTAGAGCGAGTCCTCGAAGGCCGGTTCGGTCCACTTTTTGGCCCGCCCCACGTGGAGGAGATCCAGGATGCAGTGGAAGAGGTCCTCATGACCTCCGGGATTCCCGAGGCCGCCCGGGCCTACATCGTCTACCGCGAGCAGCACAAAAAGATGCGGGAAATCCAGGAGCTCGTGGATCCCACCCTCGTCGAGACTTACCTCAATGGCCAGGACTGGCGGGTTCGGGAGAACTCCAACATGGCCTTCTCCCTTCAGGGCCTAAACGTCTTTCTTACCGAGAAAATCGTCAGCCGGTATTGGCTTTCCCAGGTCTATCCTGCGCCGATCCGCAAAGCCCACGAATCCGGGGATTTCCATATCCATGACCTTGGGACCCTTGGTCCGTATTGCGTGGGTTGGGATCTTTTGGATCTTTTGGCCGTGGGATTCCGGGGGGTGCGCGGAAAGGTGGAATCCCGGCCGCCGAAACACTTCCGCACCGCCCTCCTTCAGGCCGTGAATTTTCTCTACACCCTCCAGGGCGAGGCCGCCGGAGCTCAGGCCCTCTCCAACGTCGATACCCTCCTTGCTCCCTTTATCGCCGCTGATGGCCTCTCCTACAAGGAGGTGAAGCAGGCTCTCCAGGAATTTGTCTACAACCTGAACGTTCCCACTAGAGTTGGCTTCCAAACCCCGTTCACCAATGTGACCCTGGACCTCCGACCGCCCGAGCATCTCGCCAAACTTCCGGCCATGGTAGGCGGAGAGCCGCTTCAGGCCCAATATGGCGAATTCGAACGGGAAATAAAAATTTTCAACCGAGCTCTCGCTGAGATCATGGTCGAGGGCGATGCCAAAGGTCGCGTCTTCACTTTTCCCATCCCCACTTACAACGTCACCCCTGATTTCCCTTGGGACGAGCCAGATTTCCAGCCCATTTGGGAGATGACCGCTCGCTACGGCATCCCCTACTTCGCTAACTTTATCAACTCCGACATGAAGCCGGAGGACACGCGTAGCATGTGCTGTCGGCTGCGTTTGGATCTTCGGGAGCTGCGATACCGGGGCGGTGGGCTCTTTGGTTCCAACCCTCTCACCGGCTCCATTGGTGTGGTGACCCTGAACCTCCCTCGTTTAGCTTACCTTTCCCGAAACGAGCAAGAATTTTTCGAGCGCTTGGAAAGCCTCCTCCAGCTTGCCGGAAAATCCTTGATCATCAAGAGAAAGTTCCTGGAGCGCCTCACTGAGCAGGGACTCTATCCCTACTCCAAGTTCTATTTGCGCTCAATCAAAGAACTCACCGGCGAGTATTGGAAGAATCATTTCTCCACCATCGGTGTGATCGGCCTGAACGAAGCCTGCGTGAACCTTTTCGGCTGCACCATTGCTGATCCCGAGGGGATTTCTTTCGCCATCCGGGTTCTCGATTATCTCCGGGAAAAGCTTGTCGCTTTTCAGGAGGCTACTTCGCATCTTTGGAATTTGGAGGCGACCCCCGGAGAAGGGGCAAGCTATCGCCTAGCCATGCTCGATAAAAAACTCTTTCCCCGGATTATCGTAGCCAATGAAGGGGCGGTGGCTGAGCGCGGCGCGGCTCCTTACTACACCAACTCCTCCCATCTCCCCGTGAACCATACAGATGACCTCTTTTTGGCTTTGCGGCTCCAGGAGCCCCTCCAGACCAGGTATACCGGTGGGACGGTGTTTCACATCTGGCTTGGGGAAAAGGTTCCTTCACCCGAGAGCGCAAAAGTTTTGGTGCGCCGTATTTTTGAGCGCTTCCGGATTCCCTACATTACTCTGACCCCCACTTTCTCCGTTTGTCCGGCGCATGGGTATTTGTCCGGAGCCCATGAAACTTGTCCTCAGTGTGGTGAGCGCACCGAGGTTTACTCCCGGGTAGTAGGGTATCTGCGGCCGGTGGAGCAGTGGAACTCCGGGAAACAGGAAGAGTTCAGGGACCGCGTGTCCTTTGCTCCAACCGCCGGCTCTTTTGGGCTCAAAATTTAGGCCTCCCAAAGTGCTCGGCAAAATTGTTTATCTTCAGCCCCTTTCCCTTAGCGACTACCCGGGGAAACTTTCAGCCATTGTGTTCTTCGCCGGATGCAACCTGCGCTGCCCATTTTGCTATAACTCCGAGCTTGTTCTTCCTGAGCTTGCGGGAGGTCTTTGCCCTCTCGCCCCGGAGGCGGTCCTCACTGAACTTGCGGACCGCCTGGGTTTTTTGGACGCTGTGGTCCTCACCGGCGGCGAGCCCACCCTCTCCCCCGATCTTCCCGAATTCGTTCGCGCTCTAAAAACCTTGGGTTTCTTGGTAAAACTTGATACCAACGGAACTAATCCCGCGGTCCTCGCAAAGCTCCTTCAGGAAAAGCTTCTTGACTACGTGGCCCTGGATATCAAGGCTCCTTTTCCCCGCTACTCCGAGTACACAGGCCTCAAGGAGGCGGGAGAAGTGGTGGAGGCTGTGCAAGAAAGCCTTTCCGTGGCTTTGCAGCTAGCTCCGGACTACGAGGTCCGCACCACCGTTGCTCCTGGGCTTTCTGCTTCTGATCTTTTGGAGATCGCCCAAAGTTTGAAGGGGGTTAAACGTTATGTCCTCCAGCCATTCGTGGTCCCAAAGGAAAAACGCTTGGTGGATGAAGGGTGGCGAACCCGTCCGGCGTTAGGCTCTGCGGAACTCCGGGACCTCCTTTTGGAGCTGAGAAAATTTGTTCCTGCGGAACTTCGGGCCTAGTCTAAGCCGACGCGGGCCCGCACTTCCTTTATCACCTCTTTGGCGATCTTCCTTGCTTTCTCCGCTCCGGCGGCAAGAATCTCCTCAACCTCGCCTTTGGCCTCCAATTCCTTCCTTCTTTCTCGAATGGGCCGAAGGACTTCCATGAGGTGCCGGAAAAGTGTTTCCTTCAGATCCCGGTAGAGAAGTTTTCCTTCTTGGTGTAGGCGTTTGAACTCCTCTGTGACCTCCGGCGGGGCCACAAGCTCTAGCAGGGTGAAGAGGTTAGCCACCCCTGGGCTCATCGTCTGGCCTGGGGTGAGGCCCATAT
>Ga0209836_100160_pt1 | contig 10731 bp, 8 predicted proteins | sample ElbSprsedimmetaG_FD_184147 | JGI IMG/M metagenome (GOLD analysis project Ga0209836, IMG submission 184147) | Hot spring sediment bacterial and archeal communities from California, USA to study Microbial Dark Matter (Phase II) - Elbow Spring... ... | reverse complement strand
AAAGAGAGGTGTTCCAACTCCCGCTCAGGTTCGCAGCCAAAGCCGGAAGGGCAACCAAAAGCACAAAAGGCATCCTCCACATAGACACCTCCAACATCAGATATTTTAGCCAAGTTTCCATTGTTCTTGGTGCGCTGGCAGAAAAGGAGACTACTTCTCCAGATGGTCGGACTGAACGCCGCCCAGGCGACCTGGGATCTGGTAGGGTCTGTGTACGGGGGCATACCGCTCCGAGAAGCATCTCTAGCACCTCCTTCACTTCGGCAAAGCCCTTAAGCCCCCTCTCCTCCTACCTCCTTCTTGCGGTCCCGCACCTTCGTTCCCCACCGCAAGCTCCTTTGCCAAGGCTCCCGCAAGATTCCCTCCCACCCCAGGGCGTTCTCCGTGGGCAATAGCCAGAACCCCAGGACCTGCCGCTCCCCGGAAGGCGTGACCCCCAGGGCCACGTACACCGTTTCCCCAAAGCCCATCTCTTCGGGCAAAAGCCGCCTGCGGAAGGCTTTTGCCGCCTTGCGCTGGCGGGCCCCGGCAGCGTCCAAGGCCACGGCCACTTCTCCCACGTCCACCAGGCGGCGGGCGTAGGGCTTAAGAAAGGCCGGGTAGTACCGCCCCTCCCGGTCCCTGGGGACCTTCAGGTCCACCTGGCCGAAGGCGGCTTCCAGCTTCCTGGGGTCCTGATCTACGGGGCACCTCCTCGTTCCAAGGCGTGCCCCCTATTAAACACGGACCCTTACACAGAATTCCTTACACGAGCGCATCCCAACATTGCATTTGTGGTAAAATACACAAGACAAATGCTTGGAAAATTGAAAGACATTCTGACCAACTTTTTTCCGATGCTTTGAACCACGGTAAAGACATGGGCGATTGTTTGGGCCAGTGGAGAGGTTTCAGGGATACAAAGGAGATAGTTGTCATGCGGGACACACACTACAAACTGAAATTAAGAAAAGCAGTCAAAGGCGTTAGAGTCGCGGTGTTTTGTGGCTTCTTTTGGTTTTCGGTTTGGGGATTTGCTCAGCTGCCGAACGAGTTTTTCGCGTACAGTGCAGCTACGGAGGGTCAGAGCCACTGGGAGCTTGTGCGTAGCCAGACGGGTGCTTCGGGAAATTTGTTTGAGCTTCGGTTGAGCTCCCAAGTTTGGCGGGGAATCCCCTGGGAACATAAGCTCACCCTCATGGAGCCGAATAACCTCACGGTTGGGGACGTTGTGCTCCTCTACGTTTCTGGCGATCCCAACCCCGGAGATATCGTTTTGGGCTCTATTGTGGCCAGCGCCTCCGGGCTGCGGGTAGCGATCCTGAATTCCGTTCCCAATCAACCCCTCTTTGGCCTTCGGGAGGATGCCCTCATTGCCCACACCTTCGAGCAGTACTTGAAGACCGGTGAGCCGGATTGGCCCCTTCTTTTTCCCATGGTACGAAGCGCCCTTTCCGCCATGGAAGCCATTTCCTCTTTCCTTGGGGAAAGAGGCGTGGCAGTGCGGGGATTCGTGGTAGCCGGCGCTTCCAAGCGCGGTTGGACCACGTATCTTACGGCCGCTGCCGCGCCCGCCCGCGTTTTGGGGATCATCCCCATCGTCTTCGACTTCCTGAATTTCCCCAGCCAGCTTTTACGACAGCGGGAGCTCTTTGGGGAGCCTTCGGCGATGCTCCGGGATTACACGGCCCGCGGCCTCACCGAGATTTTTGGCTCCAGCCCTAAGGAAGCGAAGCTCGCCTGGCTTGTGGACCCTTACTCCTACCGCTACGCCTACACCATGCCCAAGCTGATCGTGGTGGGGTCCAATGACCCTTACTGGGCTTCCGATGCCACAAGCCTCTACTGGCCCGGCCTTCCGGATCCCAAGCTCCTCCTTGTGGTGCCGAATGCCGGCCATAACGTCTTGGATTTCACCCGGGTCCTCACCAGTGTGGCCACATTTGCCCGCGCCGTGGCCGAAGGGGTTGATCTTCCCAAGCTCGAATGGAGTTGGCGCTGGGAGGGCGAAGAAGTCTCTCTTTACCTTCGGGCGGACCAAAAGGCCGCGGGAGTGAGGATCTGGAAGACCCATGGTCCTAAACCTGATCTCCGGACTTACCGCTGGGAAGCCCAGGAGCTCTTAGAGCTCGGCCCCACTTGGGACGTTTCCGTTGTTCCCACGCCGGGCTTTATGGGGGTTTTCCTGGAGCTGGAGTTCTCCGTGGGCGGGCAAAGGCTTTTTCTTTCTACGCCGATCCGAATTTTTGGACCGCTTTCCTCGCCCTAAAAAATTGGTGGAGGCGACGGGACTTGAACCCGTGACCTCTGGCATGCCATGCCAGCGCTCTCCCAGCTGAGCTACGCCCCCAACCAGTTAAATTTTCCTGGGGAAGAAGCCCCCGCGCAACTAGATGTCCAAGGAGAGCACCCGGTGGGCGTTCTCCCGGATGAAATCGCGCCTTCGGGCCACATCGTGCCCCATTAGGGTGGTAAAAATCTCGTCGGCCTCAAGGGCATCGCGAATCGTGACCTTCCGAAGGATCCTAGTGGCTGGGTTCATCGTCGTCTCCCAAAGTTCCTCAGGATTCATTTCACCCAAGCCCTTAAACCGCCGCACCGTCCACTGACCATCGGCCTGGGCCAGAAACCCCTGGAGTTCCTCCTCGGAGTAGAGATATTTCCGGGTTGTCCCTTTCTGCACAAGATAAAGGGGAGCTTTGGCGATGTAAAGGTGGCCGTTTTCGATGAGGGGGCGAAGGTTCCGGAAGAAGAAGGTGAGAAGGAGGGTGCGGATGTGGGCGCCGTCCACATCCGCATCGGCCATGATGATGATCTTGTAGTAGCGGAGCTTGGAGATATCGAATTCCTCGCGGATACCCGTGCCTAAAGCAGTAATGATGGCCCGCAGTTCTTCGTTTCCCAGAAGTTTTCGGAGGTGGGCCTTTTCCACGTTTAGGACTTTTCCGCGCAGAGGCAGAATGGCCTGAAAAGTGCGGGCCCGGCCTTGTTTCGCGGAGCCACCCGCGGAATCGCCCTCCACGATGAAAAGCTCGGCTTTTGTGGGATCCTCACTCGTGCAGTCCGCAAGCTTTCCCGGAAGCCCTCCGGCGAACAGGGCGCCTTTCCTCCGGACCAGTTTCCTTGCCCGGGCTGCCGCTAGTCTCGCGCGATGTACGGTGAGCGCATTTTCGACGATAGCTCTAGCTATGTTTGGGTTTTTGGCGAAATATGCGGAAAGCTGGTCCCGTACGACCTCCTCCACGAATGTGCGCGCTTCGGGATTTCCCAATTTGGCCTTGGTTTGCCCTTCGAATTCCGGCCGAGTGAGCTTCATGGCCACAATGGCCACCAAACCCTCGCGGATGGCCTCGCCGGGAATGGCCTCCTCGTCCTGGCGGAGGAGCCGCTTTTCCCGGGCACAGTCGTTAATCACTTTGGTGAGGGCCGAGCGAAAACCAGTAAGGTGAGTTCCACCCTCCCGGGTGTTGACGCAGTTAGCGAAAGTGAAAACTTCTTCCTCCACGGCGTCGGTGAAGAGCATGGCGATTTCCACGGCCATTTCCCCTCGATTCTCCGCGAGGTAAATGGGCTCAGGATGGATGGGCTCTTTTCCTACGGCAAGCTCTTTTACGAATGCGGCGATCCCGCCTTCGGCCCGGAAGGTGCGCTTAACCCCAGTGAGACGGTTATCGAGCCGGATGGTGAGCCCAGCTACCAAGTACGCCAGTTCCTGCAAGCGATGGGACAGTTTGGAGAAGTTGTAGGTGATGTCCCCAAAAATCTCCCGGTCTGGAAGGAAAGTCACGGTGGTCCCGGTTTCCTTGGTCTCGCCCACCACCATGAGCTCAGTGAGTTTCTTTCCCCGGGAAAATTCCTGGCGATAGATCTTTCCATCACGCCAGCGCACCTCCACCACGAAATGCTCGGAAAGGGCGTTGACCGCGGAAACGCCTACACCGTGGAGGCCTCCGGACACTTTGTACCCGCCTTCCCCGAATTTGGCACCAGCATGAAGGGTGGTGAGGACGAGTTCCACAGTGTTGATCCCGGTTTCGGGGTGGATTCCTACTGGGATTCCCCGGCCGTTATCACGCACTGTGACGCGTTTGTCCTCGTGGATGATGACATCGATTTTTGTACAAAAGCCGGCGAGGGCCTCGTCCACAGCGTTGTCCACGACTTCATAGATCGTCTGGAGGAGGCCGTCTGGGCCGGTGGAGCCGATGTACATTCCTGGCCGCTGGCGCACGGCCTCCATATCCGCCAACACTTTGATCTTGTCTACGTCGTAGTCGTAAGTGCGAATCTCGTCCATGGCCACAAAAATCTTAGCTCAAAGCGTGAGAATCGGCAAGCCATCGAAATTTGTCTCCAAAGCGCATTCCTTACGTCCCTGGTCCGCCGAGGGTCACGAGGTTAACCTTCCGTAGGGAAAGGGGGTAGGTTGCGGCTTTTGGAGTGGCAAGGTCGGGAGATCCTCGCGCGGGAAGGGATACCAGTTCCCGAGGGAGAAGTTGTGGAAGATCCTAAAGGGGCTGGGCGAGTCGCGGCGAAGCTCGGGCGGCCGGTGGTGCTGAAGGCTCAGGTTCCCGTGGGAGGCCGGGGCAAGGCCGGTGGGATTCAGTTAGCTCGGACGCCAAAGGAGGCGGAGAAAATAGCGCAAGCTTTGTTGGGAAGCACCATAAAAGGGATCCCTGTAAGGAAACTCCTGGTGGTGGAAGCGGTGGAGGTCCAAGCCGAACATTACCTTGGGATCATCATTGATCGTTCTTTCCGGATGCCGCTGTTTTTGTATTCGCCTCGGGGCGGGGTGGACATCGAAGAGGTGGCGAAGGAGAGCCCTCAATTGGTGAGCAGGGTACAGGTTCCGCCTCTGGAGGGGCCGACCACCTTCCGCCTGCGCCGGCTTTTTTCCCTCGCTCCCAAAAGCCTTCAACCCGCACTAATTGAGGTGGCCAGAAAGCTTTGGTCTGCATTCCTCAACTATGAGGCGAGCCTTGTGGAAATAAATCCGCTTGCTGAATGTAACGGGCGCCTTTTGGCTTTGGATGCAAAAATCATTATTGACGATGATCACTCGCCGGGGCCGCAGTTTGCGGGACTGGCGGAGGAGGTAGTGGATCCGCTGGAGGCGGAGGCCCGAAAACTCGGGATGAGCTATGTTCGGCTCGATGGGGACATCGGAATCCTTGGGAATGGCGCGGGGCTGGTCATGGCCACTTTGGATTTGGTGAGCCAAGCTGGGGGGCGGCCGGCGAACTTTTTGGACATCGGAGGCGGAGCCCGGGCCGAGCGGGTCAAAGCTGGGATTGACCTGATCCTCCGGGATGGTCGGGCCAAAGTGCTTTTCGTGAACGTGTTTGGTGGAATCACCCGCTGTGACGAAGTGGCCCGGGGCGTGATGGAGGCCGTTGCCGGAAAGAATATCCCCGTGGTGATCCGGCTCGTGGGGACGAATGAGGAAGAGGGACGGAGGATTTTGGCCGCGGCCGGGTTCGTGCCGGTGCGGACCATGGAAGAAGGAGCAGCCAGGGCTGTGGCCCTGGCTAAGGAGGCAGGATGCGCAAATTGACCGCGGTTCTTTTGGTCCTCGTGACGGTTGGGGCGTTCGGTATAGAGACTATCTCCCTGAAGGAGATAAAGCCGGGAATGAAAGGATTTGGCCTCACCGTGGTAAAGGGGTTGGAGATCGCTCAGTTCGAGGTGGAAGTTGTGGATGTATTGGATGAGCCAGGTGAGCGCAACGATTTCATTGTGGTGCGGGTTTTTGGGGAGGCCATTCAACGTTCTGGGGGCATTGCCCAAGGAATGTCCGGGAGCCCAGTGTATTTGGAAGGGAAGCTTGCCGGCGCCCTCTCCCGTGCTGCCACCTGGGCTCTGGACCGCGAAAAGCCCTTGGGCTTGGTCACCCCCATAGAATCCATCCTCCAATTGCTCCCGGAGCTCGAGGAGAAAACGGTGCCCGTTCCGGAGGATCGAGAACTCCGGGCTCTGGGAATTGACCGGGTGATTTTGGTGAACGCTCCGCCCGGGGATGTGCCAAGCGGAGCCCTTGTAGCCTGGCCAATCTCCATTCCACTGGTCGCAAGCGGCTTTTCCTCCCGGGCTTTGCGTCTCCTTCAGGATGGAGTGGACTTAGCCCGCTTTAACCATCCCCTTTTGGATCTTCTTCCATCCTGGCACCGCAGGCTCCTAGGCTTTTCGGAGCTTGGATTTGCTACGGTTTTATCCGTTCCATCTGGCAGGGGCCAAGAATCCTTGGAATTTCAGCCGGGTGCTCCGGTGGGGGTGGCCCTGAGCCTTGGGGACTTCTCTTTGGGTGCCCTCGGCACAGTTACCCTGGTTGACGCTGACAAAATCTTGGCCTTTGGCCATCCTTTCCTCTTTACCGGTCCTTGTCGGTATTTTCTCACTGGGGCCGCCGTCTTAGATACGGTCGCGGCCATGGATGTGTCCTACAAGTTTGGGACCCTCACGGATCTTCGGGGCGGGGTGTTCGTGGACCGCTGGTCTGGAATCGGTGGCCGCACTGATCTAGTTCCCTTATCCATCGCCCTCAGGTTCACTATGCGCGGGGAGGCGGAAGGAAATTTCTCCGTCCAGGTTGTGGATGAGCCCCGGCTTTCTCCGCTCCTTTTTTACGTGGCCGGGGTGGAGGCTGTGGATGAGACCATCAATCGCATTGGTCCGGGAACAGCCCAAGTGAAGTACACCATCAGCGGCCGCGGCCTTCCCCGCCCGTTTACCCGAGAGAACGTGTTCCTCTCCACCTCCGATTTGGCCGTGTATATCCCCTGGGAAGCTGCCCTTATCTTAGACGTTCTTGCCTATAACGAATTCCGTGATCCTCTGCTCACTTCGGTTGAGCTAGAGGCCCATATGACCCCAAGCCTTTCCGCGGTGGAAATCCTCGATCTTCGCACAGATCGCTTGTCGTATGGCCCGGGCGACACCATCCAGTTCACCGTGGAGGTCCGGACCTGGCGCGGGGAGACGAAGACTTTGGAGGGATCCATCCAGGTGCCCGCCGATTTGGACACGCCTTATGTGGAGCTTCGGGCCTATGGCGGGCCAAGAGTTAGGGAAAAGGGTGAACCAGCCCCGGCTTTGAAAAGCCTCGAGGACCTCCTCGACTACATCGAGAGAATTCCCACCTATGACACCCTTACTGTCGAGCTTTTCGCGGTCGATCCCATTTCCCAGGTGATGGGTGAAGCCTGGCTTTACGGGGTGGATTCGGTATCCCAGAAGTTTCCAGGGGCTGTGGTTTACAGGGAGGTTTCGCTGATTTTGCCCATTGGGGAGTAAGCATGTGGGATCTGCGGGAGGCGGCGGGGGTTTTGGAGGCCGAGCTTCTTAGGCCCAGGGCGCCATACACTGTGCGCGGAGCCTGCGCCGACTCCCGCCGAATTCGGCCGGGCGAGCTTTTCGTAGCTCTTCCCGGGCAAAAGCATAACGGCCACGATTTTTTAGCCGAGGCCTTTTCCCGCGGAGCCGTGGGAGCCTTGGTCTCCCGCGATCCCGGGATTGGCCATAACCTGATCCTTGTCCCAGAGGTGAAAAAGGCCCTGTGGGATTTGGCCCGCTGGCGGAGGGAGTCCCTGGCTTTCATCGCCGTTGGCGTAACCGGGTCCTTCGGAAAAACCACGGCAAAAGAACTTCTGGCTGCCGCCCTGGCCACCACCTATCGAGTATTTCGCACCCCTGAAAGTTACAACACTGAAATCGGCGTCCCGTTAAGCCTTCTTTCCATGTCTCCCGGCACGGAAATTGGGGTGTTTGAGCTTGCTGAGTCCGATCCCAAGGAGCTTCGGAGGCTTTGCGAACTTCTTCAGCCCTGGGCGGGGATGATCACCGCTGTGGGGCCCGCACATTTGGCCCTTTTGAGCACGGTGGAAAAGGCCGCGGATACGGTATGGACCTTGGCCGAAGCCCTTCCTGAGGAGGGGGTTTTGGCCTTGACCTGGGATTTCTCCGAGCTTCGGGCCAGGGTGGAGCGCTGTGATGGGCTGTGCCTGCGGTTTGGCCAAACCGCGGAGGCCGACTTCTTCCCCCGAGAGATCGTGGATGACGATCCTCAAGGGATCAGGTTTGTGGCGGAGACCCCGGCGGGGGCGGTGCCCGTGAAACTCCGACTTCTTGGTGCCCACCGCGCGGTTTTGGCCTGCGGCGCGTTGGCCCTGGCCTGGGGCCTGGGAGTTCCCAACAAGGTGGCGGCCCAGGCCATGGCCGAAGTCCCTCCTCTTCCCCATCGGCTGGAGCTGAAACCTGCACCATTCGGGTGGATCCTTGATGATGCATTCAACGCTAATCCTGTTTCGGTGCAGGCGGCCCTGCGCACCCTCTCGCGGCTACGGCTTCCTGGGAAACTGCGCGCGGCTCTTCTTGGGGATATGTTGGAACTTGGGCCGGAGGAGGGGCTTTTCCACCAGGCGGTAGTGGAGGCCGCGCGCCGCTTCGGCGTGGATATGCTCTTCGCCTTTGGCCCCAGGATGAGCGCCGCTTTTTCCGGTTTTGGCGGGCCGGGCGCGGCCGAACCCGAGGATCTGACGAAGCTCCTCTCCGAAATACGGGAAGCTTTAGGATCGGGGCCGGCGATTCTCCTCGTGAAGGGCTCCCGGGGTCTTCTCTTGGAGCGCGCGGTGGAGGCCCTTGGGAAAAACCCCGAAGACCAAGGTAGCCAAGAAGCCTAAGGAGGTAATAGCTCCCCAAAGGACCTGGGGATTTGGAGCCCAATCCAAAAGGACGCCGCCCAAAAAAGCTCCGCCGGACCAGCCCAAGGACTCCACAAGCCCAAAGGCCCCAAGATAACGTCCGCGGTGCTCCTCCGGAGCAAGGTCCGCCGCCACGGTCTGCGCTACTGGCGTAAACACCATTTCCCCCGCGGTGATCACCGTCATGGCCACCAGCATGAGGGGGAAAGACCTAATCCAGCCGAAGCTCAAGTAGCCCAAAGAATAGAGCAGGGCTCCCAAAGCTAGGCCCGCTCGCCGAGGCCATCCCTGAACGGCCCGAGCCAACGGATATTGGAAGACCACCACCAAAAGCCCATTGAGAGTTAGGAGGCCACCAAACTGCGCTTCGGAGATGCCAACCTTAGTCACCGTGAACACGGAAAGGGTGGAAACAAGCTGCCCGGCCACGAGGAAAACGGGGATTGAAGCACCCAAGAAGGGGAGGAAATCCGGGTCTTTGAAGGCCGTGAAAGTTTCCCGGGTCGCGGCTGCCATCGCTCGAATTCTTGGCTCGGGGACGCAAAATAGGACCAAAAGGAAGGCGAGAAACGCAGCCATGGCCCCGAAAAGGAAAAGGAAAGCGTAGGGAAAACGGGAGGCTAAATACCCTCCCAAGGCTGGCCCCAACGCCCACCCCACATTCATTCCCACACGCAAAAGTCCGTAGCCTTCCACCCGTTTCTCCACGGTAAGATCGGCGACAAAGGCGAAGATCGGAGGCATGGCTAATCCGCCGCTTAAGCGCACGGCCATATACATGAGGGCGATGTTCCAAATCGTTCCTTCCTGAAAGACGAGAAAAGCTAGGCCCATAAAGGCGAGGATCCGAAAGAGGATGGCTCCCAAAAGGACGGGTTTTCTTCCGAGCCTATCGGAAAGATCGCCGCCCAAAAATTGTCCCAAGGCTCCGACGAAGGCGGCGAAAAGCATAATCGTGCCCACTACGCTCATGGAGAGGCCGCGCTCCCGGGAAAGGTAAAGGGAGAGGAAGGGCAGGGCTAAAGAGAAACCAGCGGAGGTTATAAGCTGGGCCAAAGCCAAAGACCAAACCGCGCGATCAAATCGCTGAAAAAAGTTCCACATAGGATTACCAGCCAAAAGCCCTAAAGAGTAGAGCGAAGAGGGGAGCAAAAAGCAAAGCGGGAAGGAAGTTTGCGGGCTTCGGGTCCCGCAGATTGAGGAGGCCAAGGCCAATGGCCAAAACGATGGCGCCCCCGGCGGCGGTGAGCTCCAAAACTGCAGGGTGGCTTGGGTCAAAGCCGGAGAGACTTGTGGCCAAGATTCTTGCCAAAAGGGTGATCCCGCCTTGGTAGCCGAGTATCACAAGCAGGGAAAGGAGGACGCCCGGTCCCAAGGCTGCGGCCAATGCTGTTGCGGAAATTCCGTCTAAAATGGATTTGGCGCCCAAAATGGACCAATCCCCAAAGAGTCCGTCCTGGATAGCTCCCACAATGGTCATGGGGCCTACACAAAAAAGAAGGCTTGCGGTAAGGAATCCTTGGGCCAGAGGTCTTCCGTGGAACCATTTTTCTACCCGGCGGCTTCCCTGCTCCAAGTGGTCGGTAATGCCCAGCGCCCCGCCCACCCCGCCGCCCAGGATCACGGAAAGAAGGAGGACGAGGACGTTTTGGGTCTTAAGGCTCATCTGCACACCGAGAACGATGGTCACCAAGCCCACCCCGGCGGTAGCGCTTTCGCGGACGCCGGCTGGAAAACGCTCTCCCAAAGCCCAGCCCAAGCTCCCTCCCAAAAGAACTGTTCCCATGTTGATCCAAGTCCCCACCATACCCGCGTATGTTAGCACACTTTTTGCCAAAAAGCCTTTTTCGTCCATACAATCCCCAAAAGGAGGTGACCATGAAGCAGTTTTGGAAGGAATTCCGCGTTTTTATTGTGCGCGGAAATCTTGTGGAGATTGCCGTGGCCTTTGTTCTGGGCGCGGCTTTCGGGGCCGTGGTGAACTCCTTCATCTTCGACATCGTCATGCCACCCATTGGGAAGCTCGTGGGTAACGTGGACTTCTCCGACCTTCTCG
>Ga0209836_100159_pt1 | contig 10769 bp, 8 predicted proteins | sample ElbSprsedimmetaG_FD_184147 | JGI IMG/M metagenome (GOLD analysis project Ga0209836, IMG submission 184147) | Hot spring sediment bacterial and archeal communities from California, USA to study Microbial Dark Matter (Phase II) - Elbow Spring... ... | reverse complement strand
AAACAGCCTTGAACATGGCCGAGACGAGCAGGGCAATGTCCATCTACGGCTGGGCGTGGGAGCGGATGACAGCAATCGAGCCCTGCTCTGGGTCGCCGACTCTGGCCCCGGCATCGCTGAAGAGCAACTGGAGAACCTCTACGAGCCATTCTTTACTACCTCCACCCGCGGAACAGGGCTGGGGCTCTACATATCGAGGGAACTGGCCCAGGCCAACCAGGGCAAATTAACCTATGAACCGGATAAACTGGGCAGTCGATTCATTCTGAAATTGCGTTTGCTGGATAAGGATCTTAATGACTGACAAAGCACCCTTGGCGCTGATCGTCGATGACGAGGACGATATTCGCTTGCTTATCGAGATGACCCTAAATCGCGAGGGCGTGGATTGCCGCTGCGCAGCTGATCTGGCCGGGGCCCGGCAATTGATAGAGGGTGGGGAACATTTTGACTTTTGTCTGACGGACATGCGCCTGCCCGACGGCGACGGACTAGACTTACTGGACTGGATCAAGAAACGGCAACCGGACTTGCCGGTCGCGGTCATTACCGCACATGGCCATATGGAAGCTGCGGTCCGTGCGCTGAAGGCCGGCGCCTTTGACTTCGTCAGCAAGCCGATCGAGCTCGATATATTAAGGCGCCTCACCCGCGATGCCCTACGTACTGGACGGCGTCAGCCAGAGATAACCACATCGACGGTGCCACATAAAGCCGAGAGCCCAACGCAAGACGAAAAAGACCACTCCCTCTTGATCGGACAGTCCGAGCCCATGCAGCAACTGCGGCAACAAATCGCGCGCGTAGCCCGCAGCCAGGCTCCGGTATTTATCTTTGGCGAATCAGGTACCGGCAAGGAGCTAGTAGCCCGTCAAATTCATGCCCAGAGTGCCAGGCGTGATGGTCCTTTTGTGCCCGTCAACTGCGGCGCTATTCCGGCCGAGTTGCTGGAAAGTGAACTGTTTGGGCACAAGAAGGGGGCCTTCACTGGCGCCAGCGCCGAATCACCGGGCCTGTTCAAGACCGCCTCCGGCGGCACCCTATTCCTCGATGAAATCGCCGAGCTACCGCTATCCATGCAGGTCAAGCTGTTGCGAGCGATACAGGAGCGCCGAGTGCGCCCCGTCGGCGCGACTCGGGAAATTCCGGTGGATGTACGCATCGTTTCGGCCTCGCACCAGGATCTCGCCGCTGCTGTTGAAGCCGGCCAGTTCCGGCATGACCTTTACTATCGCATCAATGTAATTGAACTGACGGTACCGCCGCTGCGCGAACGCTTGGATGACCTACCCCAGCTTTCTCACCATATCCTGGAAAAGCTGGCAACACGTGAAAACATGCCGACAAGAACATTATCAACAGCAGCGCTGCAAGCGCTGAGCGAGTACTCATTCCCAGGCAATGTGCGTGAACTGGAGAACATTCTGGAACGTGCATTAGCCCTCAGCGAAGATGAGGTGATCGGCCCTGAATTGCTAGCATTGACCGGCGCACCGCTGCAGCCCAAAGTAAACGAACACAGGATGACACCATCACTCTCGCAGTCTGCGGGAACCAGCGAGCATTCGAAGTCATTGAACGATGAGAGGGCAAGGATAATCGACGCTTTAGAAGCAACCCGCTGGAACCGCACGGAGGCTGCCAAACGTTTAGGCATGACCTTGCGTCAACTGCGCTACCGGCTAGCCAAATGGGGCATCCAATGAGGCAGATCCCTAAAGTACCAACCTGCACGGCGTGCTAAGTCCAATTAAAATGAAGCCCACACTTCACAATTGAGCTTTAACGTTCTAACATCAAAACTTTTGCATAAGCTGATTCAGCCCCCCAAAAAGTCACCAAGCGCGAAAGACGGTAATGGCTTTTTCGAGGTCTGATTCTGTTTCATTCACCTTTTCAGGAGGGCTTTTATGTCCATTAAGCATCCGGTCGTGGCGGTTACCGGCTCATCTGGCGCCGGCACCACTACTGTCAAGCGTGCATTCGAGAGCATCTTCCGTCGCGAAGGGCTGACTCCCTGTGTTATCGAAGGTGACAGCTTCCACAGTCTAAACCGCGTCGAATTTCGCGAAGCGGTCAAGCAAGCTGAAGCCGCCGGCAACCGCAGCTTCTCGCACTTCGGTCCTGAAGCAAACCACTTCGACAAGCTCGCTGAGCTGTTCAAGACCTACGGCGAGACCGGCAGCGGCAAGAAGCGTTACTACATCCACAGCGATGAAGAGGCTGACTTTCACAACAGTCGCCTGGGCACCAAGCTGAAGCCGGGCGAGTTTACCCCTTGGGAAGATATCGAGCCCGGTACCGACCTGCTGTTCTACGAGGGCCTTCATGGCCTAGTGAAGACCGATAATGTCAATGTGGCACAGTACGTTGACCTGGGCGTAGGCGTCGTACCAATCGTCAACTTGGAGTGGATTCAAAAAATTCACCGCGACTGTGCCGAGCGTGGCTATTCCGCCGAAGCCATCGTGGACACCATCCTGCGTCGCATGCCGGACTACGTGAACTACATCACCCCGCAGTTCTCGCTGACGGACGTGAATTTCCAGCGTGTTTCCACCGTGGACACATCTAACCCGTTCATCGCCCGCGACATCCCGACACCGGACGAGAGCTTCGTAGTCATCCGCTTCAAGGATCCGAAAAAGTCCAAGGCCGACTTCCCGTTCTTGCTATCCATGATCCCAAACTCCTTCATGTCCCGCTATAACACTATTGTGGTGCCGGGGGGCAAGATGAGCTACGCCATGGATCTGATCTTAACCCCAATGATTCACGACTTGATCGAGCGTCGCGGCCGCTGAGCCGACTGCACGAATACTCCCGGACCTACCGAGGGGTATCGACACCACCAAAAAACCCCGGGGACCAACCTCCGGGGTTTTGCTTTGCGGACATCTCCGGGTCAAGAACTGGTGATCTCGTTACTGGGCACCACATGCCGGATATCCTTGCCGCGCACTTGGAACACCACATACTCAGCGATATTGGTGCAGTGATCCCCAATACGCTCGATAGCCCGCATGCAGGCTAACACCTTCAGGCTACGCTCCGTTGCCTCAGGGTGTGACGTCATATAAGCCAACAACACTTTGTAAACGGCGTCGTATTCCTCGTTGACATGGCGGTCACGACGAATGATTTCCTCGGCGGCAATAGCATCCATGCGGGCGAAGGAGTCTAGCGTATCGTGCAGCATGCCCATCACCGTCTTGCTCATCACCTTGATATGATCATTGAACCCGCCTTCCTTAAGAACCGGCCCAATCTCCTGCGCCAGATCCGCAATCTTTTCCGCCTTATCCCCGATGCGCTCGATGTCCGTGATCGCCTTAACGATAGTTATAATCATCCGCAAGTCATTGGCCGTCGGCTGGAAACGAGCAATAGTGCTCACTGCCAGGTCATCAATCGATACTTCTAGCTGGTTGATCTGGTAATCCTTCTTAGCATTTTCACCGCGCTCTATATCGCCTTCCAGTAGGGACGCCAGTGCGTCAGCCACATGCTCTTCGGCAATGCCGCCCATACTTAACATCATAGTACGCAGATTGGAAAGATCCTCGTCAAACCGGGAGCTAACGTGTGAGGGAAGTTGTTCCATGTCTTTTCAAAGCCTTCAGATGAAGTTTAAATCAAGGTGTCATACGACGTTTGCATACTCGTCGCTGACCCACCTGTCATGCCCTTATCGAATTCAGGGACCGCGCCCTAGCGACACTGGCTAAATGAGATAATTTGTCACATGATCTTGTTTTACCAGTTTAGCCTTAAAGAGTTTCGTTTATATGACGACCGACAGTCCCCAACCCACCCCTAAGTTCTTTAACCGCGAGCTCAGCTTGCTTGCCTTCAACCGCCGTGTGCTGGAGCTTGCACAAGACACTCAAGTTCCCCTGCTTGAGCGGTTGAAGTTCCTATGCATTTCTTCCAGCAACCTAGACGAATTTTACGAGGTGCGGGTCGCCAGCGTTATCCAGCAGCTGCGCGCTGGCATCAGCCGTCCAGATGACGCTGGTATGACACCGGCCGAGCAGCTGACTGCGATCAGCGAAGAGGCACACAAGCTAGTCGCCGACCAGTACGAGACACTCAACAATGAAATCATTCCAGCGCTAGCCGAACAAGACATTCATTTTATCCGCCGCACCAAATGGAATGAGGCGCAGGCGCTGTGGGTTAAAAAATTCTTTCGACGCGAACTGCTCCCCCTACTGACCCCACTAGGACTGGATCCAGCTCACCCGTTTCCGCGCATCCTCAACAAAAGTCTGAATTTCGTCGTTTCACTGGAAGGGCGTGACGACTTTGGCCGCAAAGGCCGGATGGCGATAGTGCAGGCGCCACGCGCCCTACCCCGCATCATCCGCATGGATGAGGATGCAGCCGGTGGCAAGAACTGCTTCGCGTTCCTCAGCTCCATCATTCACGCGCATGTACATGAACTGTTCCCGGGCATGACGGTCACCGGCTGCTATCAGTTCCGCGTAACCCGCAACAGCGACCTACTCGTGGATGTCGACGACGACGATGACCTGCTCAAGACCCTGCAAGGCGGCCTATTCGAGCGTCACTATGGCGACGCAGTGCGGCTGGAAGTCGCCGACAATTGCCCCGACGAATTGGCTGACTTTCTACTTGAACAGTTCGGACTGGATCGCAGCTCATTGTTCCAGGTCCACGGGCCAGTTAACCTTAACCGCCTAATGGCTCTGCATGACAAGGTCGATCGCCCCGACCTCAAGTATCCACCGTTTACGCCCTCGCTAGATCCTGATCTGGGACCCAATAGCAACATTTTCGATACCATCGAGCAACGGGGCTATGTGCTGATGCACCATCCCTATGAATCCTTCGTACCGACTATCGAGTTCGTACGGCAGGCAGCACAGGATCCGCAGGTGGTAGCCATAAAGATGACGCTGTATCGCACCGGAAAGAACTCGGCGATCGTAGATGCGCTGGAGACAGCTGCCCGTGCCGGTAAGGAAGTCACAGCAGTGATCGAGCTGCGCGCCCGTTTTGACGAGGAAGCCAACATCGAGATGGCGACCCGGCTGCAGAAGGCTGGCGCCTATGTCGCCTACGGCATTGTCGGGTACAAAACCCATGCAAAAATGACGCTGGTGGTACGCCGCGACCGCAACCGTCTCAAGCGTTTCGTGCACCTGGGCACCGGCAATTACCATGCCGGCACCGCGCGCCTATACACTGACTATGGCCTGCTGACCGACGACCGCTTTATCGGTGATGATGTCAACAAGCTGTTTATGCAGTTGACCGGTCTGGGCCGCGGCATTCGCCTCAAGCGGATGCTCCAATCACCGTTTACTCTGCATTCAGGTATGCTTGAGCGCATCCATCGTGAGGCCGAACATGCCCGCGCCGGCAAAAAGGCTCTGATCCGCGCGAAGATGAACGCTCTAATCGAGACCAAGGTCATCGAGGCGCTTTATGCCGCCTCCCAAGCCGGGGTGCAGATTGAGCTGGTGATCCGAGGCATCTGCTGCCTCAAGCCCGGCGTTCCGGGTCTGTCAGAAAATATCAAGGTTCGTTCCGTCATGGGGCGGTTCCTCGAGCATCCCCGGGTGTTCTATTTCTACAACGATGGTAACGACGAGTTATTCCTTTCCAGCGCCGACTGGATGCCACGCAATTTCTTCGCCCGCATGGAGACAGGCTTTCCCATCGAGTCCCCCGATCTCAAGACTCGGATCTTGGAGGAGTCCTTTGATCTGTACATGAACGACAACACAGGCGCATGGGAACTACAACCGGACGGCTGCTACATGCGTGTTAAGCGTCATCCCAACGCCAAACCACGCAATGCCCAACAGGCGCTGATTGAAAGGCTCGCAAAATAAACCGACAATAAAAAAGCCGGGTTTCCCCGGCTTTTTTTGATCTTGCCCCCAGCATGGCCGGCTAGTCAGCACGACATCATCCTTCATCGGCTACGTAATCTCCATGCTCGCGGGTGGCGAGGAAACGGATCTTCGGCCAGCGCTCCTGTGTCATTTGCAAATTGACGCGAGTAGGGGCGATATAGACCAGATCGCCCGCATGGTCACGCGCCAGATTAGCCTCATTTTTTTTGATAAACTCCTCAAAATGCTTCTCGTCGTCACATTCAACCCAGCGGGCCGTATGCACCGTGACCGGCTCGAAGCGACAGTCGACCTTGTATTCGTCCTTCAGGCGCTGCGCCACCACATCGAACTGCAGCGCACCCACCGCCCCCAGAATCAAATCGTTGTTGGTCAACGGCCGGTAAAGCTGGGTCGCCCCCTCCTCACAGAGTTGGATCAGGCCCTTTTGCAACTGCTTCATCTTCAAAGGATCGCGCAGCTGCGCGCGGCGGAACAGTTCTGGTGCGAAATTTGGGATACCCGTAAAAGCAAAATCCTCGCCCTCGGTGAAGGTATCACCGATGCGGATGGTGCCATGATTGTGAATACCAATGATGTCTCCGGGGTAGGCTTCCTCGAGCCGCTCGCGCTCGGAAGCCATAAAGGTTAGTGCGTCCGGAATCTTCACGTCGCGCTTAAGGCGCACATGACGCACCTTCATACCGCGTTGCCAGCGACCTGAGCAAACACGCAGGAAGGCGATCCGATCACGATGATTTGGATCCATGTTCGCCTGGATCTTGAAGACAAAACCGGAGAAAGTCGTCTCCTCAGGGGCCACCATTCGCTTGTTGGTTGCACGGCTTTGCGGCGGCGGAGCATACTCAATAAAGTCGTCGAGTAGCGCCTGCACACCAAAGTTGTTCATTGCCGAGCCAAAATACACTGGTGTCAGCTCACCACTCAAATAGGCATCCCGATCGAAGGCATGGCTGGCACCACGCACCAGTTCGATTTCCATGCGCAGTTCGTCGGCCTGGGCACCCAGTACCTCATCAAGCCGGGGGTTATCCAGCCCATCGATAGTATCGACTGTCTGCCCAAGCGATTCCATGGCTGGCCCGAACAGATAGACCTGGTCGGCATAAAGATGGTATATGCCTTTAAACGACTTGCCCATACCGATTGGCCAGGTCATCGGTGCACACCGGATCTTTAGGATGGACTCGACCTCATCGAGCAGCTCCAGCGGATCGCGGCCCTCACGGTCCAGCTTGTTAATAAAGGTCATGATCGGCGTATCACGCAGTCGGCAAACATCCATCAGCTTGATGGTTCGTTCCTCCACACCCTTGGCACTGTCAATTACCATCAGCGCCGAGTCCACCGCCGTCAGTACCCGGTAGGTATCTTCCGAGAAATCCTCGTGACCCGGGGTATCGAGCAGATTAACCATGCAGTCGCGATAGGGAAACTGCATTACTGACGAGGTGACGGAAATGCCGCGCTGCTTTTCCATCTCCATCCAGTCAGAGGTAGCATGGCGCGACGCCTTGCGGCCCTTGACGCTGCCGGCCAGCTGAATCGCGCCGCCAAACAGCAGCAGCTTTTCGGTGATGGTGGTCTTGCCGGCATCGGGGTGCGAGATAATCGCGAAAGTCCGACGACGGTGCGTCTCTTTGAGATGATCGGGCATGTCTTTAAGTACAATAAAACGGGTTTAAGGAGCGGTATAACGCATCACGATGGCATCTTCCCGCTGAGCAGAGGCCGGGGTTTCGCCGGTCGAGTTCGCACTGGCAGGGTAATAACCACGACGGCGACCAATCTCGATAAAACCGGCGCGGGCATATAGGTTCAATGCCGGCAGGTTCGACGCTCGCACCTCCAGCAGTATTGAACGCAGGCGCCGGGCCGGCATGCCCTGCTTGGCAAGCTCCAGTGCTGAGCGGCCCACGCCCTGCCCCTGCCAGTTTGGCGCGATACAGAGATTAAGCAGGTGCAGCTCATCGACTACCGGCATCCAGACACTGTAGCCTACCAGTCCTTCGCGACTATGGTAGCTGAGCAGGTCATAGCCGCTATTAAGACAGTCGATAAAAACCTGATCTGACCAGGGAAAAGGATGGGCCTGCTGCTCCAGCGCCAGCAGAGGCTCCAGCTCTCCCGCGTCACGGATCTGCCGAACGCGAATTCGCTCGGGATGAGGTAAATATAGGTTTGCCATTACGGCAGCAGCATCGACGGACGGACCACGGCCTCAACGATCAGTTATGGCCCGATATTCCCGCAGATCCGGGCCGATGTACTCCTGTGTCGGACGATAGATGCGATTATTCGAAATCTGCTCCTTCCAGTGCGCCAGCCAGCCGGCGGTGCGGGAGATGGCAAAGATCGACGTAAACTGGTCGCGCGGGATGCCCAACTCGGCGTAAAGCAGACCGGAGTAGAAATCCACATTCGGGTAGACACCCTTTTCGGCCAGACGTTCCGACGCACATTGCTCAAGCTTGACAGCGATGTCGTACAGCGGACTGACATTACCTGAGCGGTGCTCACGCAACTGTTCGAGCAGGCTCTGCAAGATGTCGGCGCGCGGATCCTTGACCTTGTATTCGCGATGCCCGAAGCCCCAAATTACCTGCTTGTCAGCCAATTTCTTGTCTAACCAGGCTTCTACCTTGTCTACCGAGCCGATGCTCTCGAGCATTTCCAGTACACGCTGATTGGCACCGCCGTGCAGCGGGCCAGCCAATGTACCGATAGCGGCGGCCACCACCAAGTTCGGAGCGGCAAAAGTGGAGCCACAGACCAAGGCCGCGAAGGTGGAGGCATTAATGGTGTGCTCGGCATGCAGCACCAGACAGGCATCCATAATGCGCGCCTCGACCGGGTCCGGCTCGCGCTCGTTCATCATGTACAGAAAGTTCTCAGCATAAGTCAGATCAGTGCGTGGCTGCACCGGATCGTCCCCCTTGCGAATATGTTCCCACGTAGCCACCAACGTCGCCATGCTAGCGAGGATCTTAATGATCATCGACTCGACGAATTCGCTATCGGCATCGATACCGTTGGCCGTCATGCGCTCATGGCCGGGATAGAACATGCCCAGCGAGGCCACGCAAGTCTGCAGCGCCTCCATCGGGTGTCCGTCGATAGGCAGGAACTTCATGATCTCTCGCACGTTGTACTTCACGCGACGGTTGGCACGTAGTTCCGCGTCAAACTCAGCCAGCTCTGAGGCGGAGGGCAAATCCCCATTAAGCAAGGTCCAGGCGGTTTCCTCGAAGGTACTATGCCGAGCCAGATCGACGATGCGGTAGCCACGGTAAGTCAGGATGCCCTGTTGGCCGTCCAGATAGGAAATGCTCGACTTGGTGGCAGGCACACCCTGCAGGCCAGGAATGTATTCCATAGAAACTCGTTTCAAATTTGTTGGATGAACATCACACCGAAAACGAAGAGCCACAGCCACAGGTAGTGGTGGCATTTGGGTTACGAATTACAAACTGCGCCCCCTCCAGCCCTTCGGTGTAGTCGATCTCGGCACCCTCTAAGTACTGGATACTCATAGGATCAACCAGCAAGGTCACGCCGCCTTTCTCAATACGGGTGTCACCTTCCTGCTCGGTTTCTTCGAAAGTAAAGCCGTACTGGAAACCCGCGCAGCCACCGCCGGTTATGAACACCCGCAGTTTCAGGTCAGGGTTGCCCTCTTCCTCGATCAGGCTACGCACCTTGGTCGCGGCGCTGTCGGTAAATACCAGCGGGGCATCTTCTGAGGTCTGTTCTTTGGTATTCATCCAGGCATTCCAATTCGAAGTTTCACGATTTAGTCAGACAATCTTCAAAGTTTTTCGCGCCAATATATGGAGTTTAACCTAGAAAGTTCACTTGAAACCAAATCCATGCTTACTCATTGAAGATGCGAGTAGAGTCCTCCGACACTTCACCGCAGGCATGTCCTCTGCCATCAAAGCACCTTCGACCGATCGCCCCAATTAGGGCAACAATGCCACCGTATCAAGCCCGGCGCGCTCATCCATGCCGAACATGATATTCATATTCTGCACCGCCTGACCGGCCGCACCCTTGACCAGGTTATCAATCACTGACAACACCACCACCGTTTCCCCCCCCATCGGTCGGTGCACTGCTAAGCGGCAGAAGTTGGAGGCCCGCACGCTACGCGTTTCCGGCATGCTACCAGCCGGCATCACATCAACGAAGGGCTCATCACGGTAGGTCTCCTCAAATAGCTCCTGTAGATCGCAATCCTTATCCTTCAGCTCTGCGTACAGGCTCGCCTCGATACCGCGCACCATCGGTACCAGGTGCGGCACGAAGGTCAGGCCAATCGGCTTCTCGCTAATGTCGGCTAATACTTGGCAAATTTCCGGATGATGACGGTGGCCAGCAACAGCATAGGGCTTGAAGCTCTCGCCAGCTTCTGCCAACAGGGTCGGGACAGCCGCGCCACGACCGGCACCCGATGAACCCGACTTGGAGTCGGCAATCAGCCGCATACTATCGACCACACCGGCGCGCAGCAACGGCAAGAAGCCCAGCACCACTGCAGTGACGTGACAACCGGGATTGGCCACCAATTGGGCACTACGGATCGCCTCGCGGTTGATCTCCGGCAGACCATAGACCGCCTCGGCTACCAGATCCGGACTCTTATGGGTCATACCATACCACTTCTCCCAAGTCGGGATATCCTTGAGCCGGAAATCGGCAGCTAGATCGATGACCCGTACCCCCTTAGCCAGCAGTTCCGACGCCTGCTCCATCGCGATGCCGTTGGGCGTCGCGAAGAACACCAGATCACAATCGAGCAGTGCGGCCACATCTGGCTCGATGAAGGTCAGATCCAGCACTCCGCGCAGGTTGGGAAACATCTCGGCCACCAGCGTCCCC
>Ga0209836_100158_pt1 | contig 11013 bp, 9 predicted proteins | sample ElbSprsedimmetaG_FD_184147 | JGI IMG/M metagenome (GOLD analysis project Ga0209836, IMG submission 184147) | Hot spring sediment bacterial and archeal communities from California, USA to study Microbial Dark Matter (Phase II) - Elbow Spring... ... | reverse complement strand
CTCCCAGCCAGCGTCGCTGGCTTAGACGCCGCCAGGCTGTTGAGCCGGTCATTGGCCACCTTAAGGCCGAACATCGAATGCGGCGCAATCACCTCAAGGGGCAACTCGGTGATGCCCTGAACGTGGTTCTGGCAGCCGCCGGCTACAACTTGCGGTGGCTGATGCGGTGGTTGATCTCTTTATTGTGCCCGATTCCGGGGCGGCTTGGTGCGGATATCGCTGCTGCTATTAGGGCTGATCAAATCCTTACTGGGCCTATCAGCTACCCAAAGCCGCCACCTGTTTCAGTCAGCCAGCTAATGAGCTGCTGATTTTAGAAAATTGTTCAGGGGCGACTAATTCAGGTCCACGGATTCAGGGACTAAGACAGATTAAAACGCTATCGACATATTGAGCTGCGCGTTGCGTCCTTGACTCATAGCATAGCCTTTGTAGGTGTCAAGAAAATCACGATAATCTTCATCAAGTAGATTATCAATGCGCAGATTAATCTTCAAATAAAGGTCTTTGCTCAATTTTCGGTTTACACTGCCACCTAAGGACAACAGGGTATAAGAGTCGGTTGAGGCTGTACCAAATGAATTGTTATCAAATTGTGAGTATGGTTCATAGCGGCCAGCGGCATCCTGGCTAAACACGTGACGCACAGCCCCCCAAATACGTGGCTTCTCCCAGCTACCAAGACTAGCCAGTTGATAATCGACTCTGGCCGTTAAGCTGTCTGCTGGCAAGAGAGGTAATCGATCCTTAGTTGCGGTAAACTTACCACGCACAGCATCATAACTGGCTTTAAGCGACCAATACTGATTTATCTGCCATTGGGCACCTAATTCGACACCACGTAAGCGTGCATTGGCCTGCTGGTATTGATAAATGGGTAAGCCTGTTGGCCCATGAGTTTCATTGGTATTGGCTAGATAAATATAGTCAGAAAAGCGATTTTGGTAAACGGTAGCAGATAGATCAACAATTCCGTTGGTCCAATCCGCTCCTGCTTCGATGTTTAAAGAAGTCTCCTGGCTCAAATCGGTATTGCCGCGTTGATAAGCAGCGATTCCACCATGAACCCCATCGGAATACAATTCAGAAAATGATGGTGCGCGAAATCCTCTTCCAATATTAGCGCGCAAGGTCCATTCGTCATTAACGAGCCACGCAGTACCTAATGAGCCAGTGAATACATGGTAATCACGGCTCTTGGTATCTACATTTGGATATGCCAAGGATCGCTTTGCTTTCTGATTGATATGATCAAAGCGCAGCCCTGCCTCGAAGATGACTGGGCCTAAGCGTTTTTCCTCAAACCCGTATATTGCAAATTGATCGCGTTCGGCATCTGGTGTTAGCGCACCTTGTTTTAAGTTTTGACGGGTTTTGGCATATTCGAGACCCCACTCACCGCGCCAGCCGTTAAACTCTGGATGCTCAGCTCCAAGTCTGAAGGTGTTTTTGTAAACGATAACATCTACATTGGCGTTTGCCGATGATAATGACCGCCACGTTTGCCCTACGAGTGCCTGTCGTTGATTCCTTTGAAAGTTATAAGTTGGCTTGAGTACCCAATCACTCAGGTAAAAATTACCCTTCAGCGCGATATTATCGTTCTGCAGATCTTGGCCTACTGGTTTCGGACTAGGTAACTTTTGAGGCTGGGGCTGAAGAATTAAATAATTCTGCTCCTGATGCCAGTGTACCCAGCTTAAACTGATATCACCATACTCGCCTTCATGACCTGCACTAAGATAGGCATTTTTTGACCGATAATCGGTGTAGGGAATTTTACCAGTGAATAACGGGTCACCCGGTTTTTTCGATTCCTGGAATTGCGTTGTTTTTGAACTGCGATAATCATCAGCGCGGGTTATAAAGCCACCCACCTGCAACCCAAAACTATCCTGTCGTGCAGATAAGCGCACACCACCCATGCGTTCTTTATTGTTACTGGCATAACGACTTTTCACCTCCCCGCTGATTCCGTTTTCCGTTTGCTCAAACGGCGATGGGGATAATGCATTAATGACGCCGCCAATTGCGCCAGAGCCATACAAAACACTCATCGGGCCACGAACTACTTCTATCCGAGAGTAAAGCGTTGGATCCAGATTCGGGATATGTCTTGCTGCATCCTGCTGATATTCTTGGCCAATACCATTGGACATCACTTGAATTCGACGACCGGTCAAGCCACGAATCACCGGGGTGCCTGCCTGAGCACCGGTATTGGCACTGTTGACTCCGGGAATTTCCTCTAAAAAGCGACCTAAAGAGGATGTCTCTCGTTCGAACTTGTCAGCACCATCAATCACATTAACCCGTGAAGGTGATAAATCCACCTGCTGTCCTAAGGGGGATGCGGTAACCGTGATGGTATCGAGTATGGTAGCATTGTCTGCCGCAGCGGTGATGGAAATGCCACTTAAGGTGGCTGCCAACAGCATTCTTATCTGACTAGGTTGGAACATAATAAATACCTTGTTGTTGCTATTGGTTCTGAAACAAAGTTTGGCGTCTTGGAGGTAATGTTATCACATAACATTATATATCAAAAAATTTACCACACAACCCGATCAAGGTGTTGCCCATGAAATTGGAGCATCCATGCTCCATACAAGTGCGCGGGCTTTGCTCACCTCCGACGAAGTATCTTTTTCGTTCACGCCTGCCGAATTGCCGCTGAGAGAGTCTACGCCAGCAGTTCCTCGACCCCGGCCTCGTCGAGATGCTTGCGGTAGCGGGTCAACGGAGATGGATCGCAAGGCAGGCGGGGCTGGCAGAATACCTTTCTGCAGAAGTACTGCCAGGAGGGATTTGCCATCCAGCATTGACCGACCGTCGCGTCAGATAAGTTATAGACATACTTGCGGTACCGTAACCCGAGAAGCAGACGGGTTGGTAAGGGACGACGGCCGGCAATGACTTTTGTTCTCGGCTGTGTACTGGGTTGTCAGCGGGTGCTGGCTGGATTCTGGCGATGGAAAATCGTTGGTTTTGGCAAGGAAACACTGTTATGTTGGCATCTTGTTACATAAAGCCAAATGTGCCAGATTGCTGAAAAAAGTCAGTAGGCTACGGGTTTTTAGGGCCAATAAGGTAGCGTTTCCTCCGCCGGGGTCTTTTATTCCTAATTGTTTTTCTCGTCGTGAGTGTTTTTTAGCTCTTGTTTCGCAGGATACGGGCTAATTGGCGACAGGCGTCTGTAGCTGTAAAGATGCCCAATAATGTATCCCCTTCCATGACTAAAGCGGAGCCTATGTGTCGCCGCGCCATTTCCTCGACCACGTCGGCCAGCGGACTCTGCGGTGAGACTGCAAATACCGAGAGGGTCGATATGTCGGATACCCTGAGCGCATTCCGATTATCTAGGCCCTCGTGGGCTAGCTGCGCCAGAAGAATATCGCGATCGGAGATCACACCCACAACTTTGCCGTCTTCTATGACGGGTAGGTGGCGCAGGCCCCGTGAAATCATGATGGCCTGGGCCTCACTCAGTGGCGTGTTGCCGCTGACGGTGATCGGGTTTCGGGTCATCACTGATTCGATGCGTAACTCTGCCATGAGGGCTTTTCCTGTTCTATGCCTAGGATGGGCCAGGTGTGCGATCAGAGAATCATAATGCCGTCAATCTCTATGCGCGCACCGCGCGGGAGGCTAGCCACGCCGATAGCGGCACGGGCTGGATACGGCTCGGCCAGGTAGTCGGCCATTACGGTATTGACCAGCGCGAAGTGCTGCAGGTCCGTCAGGTAAATGTTCAACTTGACGATATCTGTAAGATCACCACCGGCAGCCTGACAGACCGCTCGGACATTGTCGAATACGCGACGAATCTCGGTTTCCATGTTATCCTGGACCATTTCCATGGTAGTCGGGTCCAGTGCGATCTGGCCGGATAGATAGACAGTGTTACCTACGCGCACTGCCTGTGAGTAGGTGCCAATGGCCTGGGGGGCGCTTTCGGTTGATATGATGATCTTATCAGCCATTTGTTCAGCTCCGTGAAACTTTGATGATACCTTTCTCGCGACGCACGCGGCGCATCACACGGGCTAGGTGAGTGCGATCTTTAACGCGAAGCAGAATGTTGACGACGGTGATATTGTTATCACGGTCGTCGAATCGCACATCGTCGATATCAGCCCCTGTCTCGGCGACGGCACCAGCCATACGGGCTAGTCCACCACGGACATTGTGGGCGTGGATTACGATCTGGGCTTGGTATTCACCTGTATACTCCTTGGCCCAGTTTAATTCTAGCCATCGCTCAGGGTGTTTACCCAGATCGGCTGCATTCGGACAGTTGCGTCGGTGCACCACGATGCCCCGGCCAGTGCTCAGAAAGCCGGCGATTTCATCGCCAGGGATTGGATAGCAGCACTTGCCGAAGGTAACCACTAGCCCTTCGGTACCGCTGATGGTAATTGGGGCGTTGCGCGCAGTGACTTGACCGGCGTTGTCGCCGTCCTCGCTGTTATCGGCGCTGAGTAGGCGGGCCACCAGGGGTGCCATTCGTTTGCCGAGGCCAATATCTCGCAACAGATCCGAGAGTTGGTTGTAATGATATTCCTTAAGCAAAGCCTCAATACGCTCGGCTGGCACCGAATCTAAGTCGGTGTCCAACGCATTGAGCGACTTCGTGAGCAGCCGGTGGCCGAGACGGATAGCTTCTTCGTCTCGCAAGCGCTTGAGGTAGTTGCGGATATTGGTGCGTGCCTTGGCGGTGACGACGAAAGAAAGCCAGTTGGGGTTTGGCTCGGCACCTTCGGCGGTAATCACTTCGATGGTCTGACCGTTCTGCAGCTGGGTGGATAATGGCGCCAAGCGACGGTCGATCTTACAGGCTACGCAGGTATTGCCTACGTCGGTGTGGATGGCATAGGCGAAATCTACCACCGTAGCGCGACGCGGCAATTCGAAGATCTCGCCCATCGGCGTGAACACGTACACCTCGTCTGGGAATAGATCGACCTTAACTGACTCTAGAAACTCTTGCGGATTGCCAGCTTTCTGCTGGATCTCCAGCAAATCACGAAGCCACTCGCGTGTCCGTGCCTGGGTGATAGATCCTTGATCTCCCTGCGCTTTATAGAGCCAATGGGCAGCAATCCCGGACTCGGCGAACTGGTGCATTTCACGGGTGCGAATCTGCACTTCCAGTGAAATGCCGTGCGGCCCAAACAGAATGGTGTGCAAGGACTGATAGCCGTTGGCTTTGGGGATCGCGATATAATCCTTGAAGCGTCCTGGCAGCGGCTTGTAGAGATTGTGCACTATGCCCAGTGCCCGATAGCAGTCGTCGACACTGTCGACCACGATCCGTATCGCAAAAACGTCGGACACTTCGGAGAACGACAGATGCTTCTGCACCATCTTGCGGTAGATGCTATACAGCCGCTTCTCCCGCGCCTGGATCTCGGCTGTCAGGCCTTCCTCCCTAAAGCGGTTTTCGAAACGGTGCTGGATTTCCTGCATAATTTCGTTGCGGTTGCCGCGTGCCTTTTTGACCGCCTGCGCCAGCACCCGGTAGCGCAATGGATACAGAGCCTTGAAGCCCAGATCCTCCAGCTCGTGCCGCAGCGCATTCAGACCGAGCCGGTTAGCGATCGGCGTATAGATTTCCAGCGTTTCTCGAGCAATGCGGCGGCGCTTGTCAGGGCGCATGACGCCCAGGGTGCGCATATTGTGCAGGCGGTCGGCAAGCTTGATAAGGATGACGCGGACATCCTCCACCATCGCCATCATCATCTTGCGAAAGTTAGCCGCCTGCTGCTCAGCCTTTGACTTAAAACGGATCTGGGTGAGCTTGGATACGCCATCCACCAATCGGGCGACTTCCTCAGAAAACCGGTGGACGATCTCCTCACGTGCGGTGGGTGTGTCCTCAATCACGTCATGTAGGATGGCGGCAATCAGCGTGGCCTCGTCCATCCGAAGGTCGGCCAGGATGTGGGCGACGGCGATCGGGTGGGTGATATATGGCTCGCCGGATTGGCGCATCTGGCCAGCATGGGCTTCGGCGCTGAACAGGAAGGCATCACGAATGCGCGCAATCTGCTGCGGCTTAAGGTACTCGGCCAGGTGTTTTTCCAGTGGCGAGAATAAAGCGTTGAGAACGTCCGCGGTTTGCTTGCGCTGGTCCGGCAGGGTGGTGGTCATCGGCGTGTGAATCAGACCTCGTCGCTGTGAGCTGCACGACGGCGGGCAGACGCTTCATCTGCATCGTCAGCATATTGAGACAGCTCCGCGCGGATTTCAGCTTCATTAATGCGGGAGTGCAGCATCAGTGTCTGACTGGCCTCGATTTCCTCAATCTTTTGCTTGTCTACCTTGCCTGCGGCAATTTCGCGCAGGGCAACGACTGAAGGCTTTTCCTTACCCATCTCCACATAGGTATCGGCGCCTCGTTCGATCTGGCGTGCCCGGCGAGCTGCCAATAGGACTAGCTCAAAGCGGTTTTCAACGGCATGTAAGCAATCTTCCACAGTAATTCGTGCCATTCTTGAATCTCTCTTATACAGTCAGGTTCTGGGCAAAACGCCCGTCAATTATTTTACGGCAGGGATCAGACGCTTAACAGCGTATTGATCAGTTGTTTATGTTTCGCCGACTGACGAGAACAACGCATACGCTGAGCGATGAAGATGCAGTGTAGCTCATTTAAGGCGGTTTCGAACTCGTCGTTGATAATAAGAAAGTCAAACTCGTTGTAATGCTTCATTTCCGCCTCGGCATCGCGCATGCGGCGGGCGATGACCTCGTCGGAGTCTTGACCGCGTCCACGTAGGCGCTCTTCCAGAGCCGCTTTGCTCGGCGGCAAGATAAAGATAGATTGCGCTTCGGGGATCAATCGGCGTACCTGTTCAGCGCCTTGCCAATCGATTTCTAAGATTACATCGCGACCTTCCTCCAAAGGTGTGGTCAGGGCGCTGCGGGATGTGCCATAGTAGTTATCGAATACTTGGGCATACTCAATGAAGGCGCCTTCGTTGATCATTGTCTTGAAGGTGTCAACATCCACGAAATGATAATGCTGGCCATCAATCTCGCCCGGCCGGGGGGGACGCGTCGTGTGGGACACCGATAGGCTGATCTGCGGATCTTTTTTCACCAGTGCATTGACTAAGCTGGTCTTACCAGCCCCGGATGGGGCAGACACGATATACAAGGTACCCTGGCTCACGAGCTGCTTTCTCCCAGTGCTGCAACAAAACGGCGTGGCTCAAAGCAAAAGGCCGCCGCGCTCTTTTGATGCGGGCGGCCTGGGTATTCCGGGCTGGTGGTGTGTTACTTACTTACGCGGGTTCTGCCGTCGCGGGTCGTGCTGACCTGAACGCGATCGCCGGGTAAGAATTGTTGGTCAGCCGCCTGGACCACGGCGATAGTGCGGCCATTATCGAGGCGCACGGTGATCTCCAAGCCTTGCTGGCGGGTGATGCCTTCTTCGATCGCTGCCCCGGCCAGTCCCCCAGCCACTGCACCACCGACGGTGGCGAGGTCGCGTCCGGTGCCTCCGCCAACAGTGCTGCCGAGCAAGCCGCCAATAGCGGCGCCGGCACCAGCCCCGATCGGAGTCTTAGTGCCTTCGATCAGTACCGAGCGCACACTCTGGACTGTGCCGTATTGCACATCCATAGCGGAGCGTGCCTCACTGCGACTATAGGCGCTGCCGGACATGCTACTGGCGCAGCCGGCCAGGAAGCCGAGCGCGATGCTGATGATCGCAATGCGAAAAAATGGTTTAGAGATGCGGTGGCGCATGCTTAAACCCCCCCTTGGGTAGTTCCCAAATACAACCGTGTTATGAAGGCGTTATGAACAAAGTATACGATAACCGAGGTTGTGTGGTCTCTATTTATGGCTCAAAAGCGTTGGTGCATCAGCGGTAATCGATGATTAGCGGGGCATGGTCCGAGAACTTCTGTTCGCGGTACACATGGGCACTTTGTACTCGGTCCTTCAGCGAGGGTGTGATAATCTGGTAGTCAATCCGCCAGCCGATGTTATTTTCCCAGGCGCGTCCTCGGTTGGACCACCAAGTATAGACTTCTGTCTCCGGTTCGACTACGCGGTGGGCGTCATAAAAGCCGATTTCCCCAAAAACGCGATCTAGCCAAGCGCGTTCATGCGGTAGGAAGCCGGAGTTCTTGCGGTTTGCACGCCAGTTTTTTAGATCCAGTTCGCGGTGAGCGATGTTCAAGTCCCCGCAGATTATGAAATCTCGGCCCGAGTTTTTCTTGGCTTCCAGCAGTGGCAGGTAGGCTTCTAGAAACCGATCCTTTGAGGCCTGGCGATGATCCCCGGCAGAACCGGAGGGAAGATACAGTGAGGCCACGCTGAGATTGCCCACACGCACTTCGCAGTAGCGACCTTCGCGGTCAAATTCCTCCAGCCCCAGCTTAGTTATCACCATGTCCGGTTTGACGCGACTGTAAATGGCCACGCCGCTGTAACCCTTTTTTTCAGCGTCCACGTACACACAGTGGTAGCCCTCCGGGTAAAACAACGGGTCGCTCAGCTGAGCCGCCTGAGCCTTAGTTTCCTGAATGCAGATGAAGTCGGCCTGCTGTTTAGACAGCCATTCGAAAAAGCCTTTGCGGGCCGCAGCGCGAATGCCATTGGCGTTGAAGGAAATCACTCGCATAAAAGTGGACGTTGATGGTGATTAAAGGAGTTCATCATGCCATGGCATGTGGGATGAAGGCCATACCCGAGTTGCTTGCCAATATGGTAGGCAAAAAAAAAGGCCCTGTTACCAGAGCCTTAAAATTATCCTCTTTGAGGAGCTAACAATGACACTTACGGCGTAGGATGAGCATATTGAAAAAAGTTCCGTAAATATTCAAACATACCCCGTTTAAGGTTTGCGGGGCGTTAGTTAAGTTTGATTGCCAAAAACATTGGTTGGCCGTTACGTAAAAGGCGCACAGCCAACGGACGAGTTTTGTCGGCAGCTCGAATCGCGGCCCGCAGGTCGTCCTTGCTGGTCATTGGTTGGTTGTTTACTTCCAACAGTATGTCATTGGGACGGACGCCTGCCCGCGCTGCCACTCCTTCAGAAACAGCCTCGACCAACAAGCCATAGCTGACATTTAGCTCGGCTTTCTGGCGATCGGTCAGAGGTTTCAGCGTTAGTCCAAGTGTGGAAATCTTCTCTGTGGTAGCCACCACATCGTCGAGCTGTCCGATCGAGGCTGTCAACGTTTGTTCCTTGCCGTCACGCAGTACTTTGATTTGCACTGTCTTGCCGACTGGTGTTTGGCCAACCAGTAGGGGTAGCTGGTGGAATTGCTCAATAACGTGACCGTCGAACTCTAAGATGATGTCGCCGGGCTTAATGCCAGCTTTGTCCGCTGGTTCGTCCGGCTGTACCTGGGCGACCAACGCGCCGCGAGGCTTATCCAGCCCGAAGGAGCGGGCCAGGTCAGCGGTGACCGGTTGTAAATAGACACCCAAGTAGCCGCGGGTGACCTTCCCGGTGCTGCGTAGTTGTTCGACTACGTTCATGGCGACATCAATGGGAATGGCAAAGGACAAGCCCATGTAGCCACCGGAACGGGTATAGATTTGTGAATTGATGCCGATGACCTCACCCTTGGCGTTGAACAGTGGGCCGCCAGAGTTACCAGGGTTGACGGGGGCATCGGTTTGAATGAATGGTACATAGTTTTCGTTCGGCAAGTTGCGGCCAATGGCGCTGACAATGCCGTGAGTGGCCGTGTGCTCGAGGCCAAAGGGTGAGCCGATCGCCAAGACCCATTCGCCAACGCGAACCTCGCTGGATTTGCCAATTTTCACATGCGGCAGATTTGAGGCCTCAATCTTCAGCAAGGCAACGTCGGTGCGATCATCCTGGCCGACTAGCTCGGCCGTGAATTCGGTACGGTCGCTCATGCGCACGGTAATGGTGTCAGCACCATCGACCACATGCGCGTTGGTCAAAATGTAGCCATCGGGGGAGATAATGAAGCCGGAGCCCAAAGACCGTACTGGACGGCCTTGTGGCCGCTGAGGCGTTTGCGGTGGTATCTCGCCAAAAAAGTATCGGAACATTTCACCGAACGGCCAGCCCTCCGGAAATGGCATCATTGGTGGCTGTTGACTGCTGCGGCGAGGCTGGGTGGTGGTGCTGATATTGACAACGGCCGGTGAAACCTGCTCGATAAGCTTGACATAGTCTGGTGCCTTGCTGTCGGCTATGACCACCGAGGCGGCCAGTACCATCGACAGGCTTAGGCTTAATACGATCATCCCTGTCGTGAAGGACTTCTTCAGGCTTTGTAGTTTGGACATAGAGGTTCTCTCCCTCATTACTTCATAATCAGCGTCTTTCGATTGCAACTTGCCAGCAACTTATGCGGCAATGTGTTCGGTAAATTAATCTAAGATGCAGGTAGTCGCTCACAGTTTACCCCGCGTACAAGTAGAGCGGCTTCGAGTTGCTCGAAGGCCGGTTCCGCTATCTCCCGCGGTCCCTTGAGGCCCAGTTCGATTTGACGGCCCGTTTCCTTGATTATGGGCAGGCTGAATAGTTTCAATTGTGGCCAGCGCGAGGTGGTTTCGCGCATCAGGTCCAGCAGTTGACTTTCGGTGACATCGAAGGCCATCAGCGTCAGTTCGACATAATCGGATCGGCACCATTGCGCTAGCGGTCCGGCTAAGACCCAGTCCAACATCGGGTGGGCCATTTGCGGGAAACCAGGCATAAAAAAGTGCTGGCGAATGAAAAAACCTGGCACGCGATTGTAGGCGTTGGGGATCAGCTCGGCTCCAGCGGGGAGGTCAGCCATCAGTACTCGGTGCGGCCAGGCCTGTTCTCCGAACTGCGCCTCAATCTCGGCTAGCGCACCAGGGTGGCGCTCAAGCGGGACTCCGGCTGCTTGCGCCGCGCACTCTCGGGTCAGATCGTCTGGGGTGGCGCCAATGCCGCCAAAACAGAATACCACCTCGTTTGCGTCCATGCTACGACGTAAGGTCTCAGTAATTCGCGCCGGCTCATCACCGATCACACAGGCCCAG
>Ga0209836_100157_pt1 | contig 11027 bp, 4 predicted proteins | sample ElbSprsedimmetaG_FD_184147 | JGI IMG/M metagenome (GOLD analysis project Ga0209836, IMG submission 184147) | Hot spring sediment bacterial and archeal communities from California, USA to study Microbial Dark Matter (Phase II) - Elbow Spring... ... | reverse complement strand
CAGTCAGCGTGGTCTTGCCATGGTCAACGTGACCAATCGTACCAACGTTTACGTGCGGTTTACTACGCTCGAACTTTTCTTTAGACATGTCTTAAACCTCAGTCAAACAAAAAATATGGGAACAATTAGTCAGTGCCCTTAATGACGGCTTCCGCGATGCTCTTCGGAGTCTCGGCGTATTTCTTGAATTCCATCGCATAAGTCGCACGCCCCTGGGTGATTGAACGGAGATCGGTGGCATAACCAAACATTTCAGCCAGCGGGATCTCCGCTTTAATCATTTTACTGCCAGACGGGTTATCTTCCATACCGACAACCATACCACGGCGGCGATTCACGTCACCGATCACATCACCCATATATTCTTCTGGCGTCTCGATCTCCACCTTCATGATCGGCTCGAGCAGGACTGGATTCGCTTTTAGCGCCCCCTCCTTGAAAGCGACGGAGCCGGCGATCTTGAACGCCATCTCACTTGAGTCTACATCGTGATAGGAGCCATCAAACAACGTAACTTTGACGTCTATTACCGGATAGCCAGCAATGACGCCATTCTGCATCTGCTCCTGAATCCCTTTGTCGACTGCCGGAATATACTCACGCGGAACCACGCCCCCAACGATCGCATTCTCGAACACGTATCCGCCACCTTCTTCGTTTGGCTCTATCTTCAGCCAAACATGACCGTACTGACCACGACCACCGGACTGACGGATAAACTTACCTTCAGATTCCACCGTTGCGCGGATGGTCTCACGGTAGGCAACCTGCGGCTTACCAATATTCGCCTCCACTTTGAACTCGCGACGCATACGATCGACAATGATGTCGAGGTGGAGCTCGCCCATGCCCGAGATAATGGTCTGGCCGGATTCCTCGTCAGTACGGACACGGAATGATGGATCTTCTTCAGCCAGCTTACCCAGAGCAATACTCATCTTCTCTTGGTCGGCTTTAGTTTTCGGCTCGACCGCCACCGAGATCACAGGCTCTGGGAACTCCATCCGCTCGAGGATAACTGGTGAGTCTAATGCGCACAGGGTATCTCCGGTAGTGACGTTTTTCAGTCCAACCACAGCGGCGATATCACCAGCACGAACTTCCTTGATCTCCTGACGAGAGTTGGAGTGCATCTGCATGATACGCCCCAAACGCTCGCGACTATTTTTGACCGGGTTAAGTACGGTTTCACCGGCATTGACCACGCCAGAGTAGACGCGAATAAACGTCAAGGTACCAACAAAAGGATCGCTCATAATTTTGAACGCAAGGGCAGCGAACGGCTGATCGTCACCAGACTTACGCACAACCTGCTCACCATCCGGGGTCTCCCCCTTGATGGACTCCACATCTGTCGGGCTAGGCAGGAACTCAACAACCGCATCTAGCAGACGTTGCACCCCCTTGTTCTTGAACGCAGAACCGCACAGCGCAGGAATGATTTCGTTCGCCAGAGTACGTGTGCGGATACCGGCCCTAATCTCTTCAGCGGTCAGCTCACCACCCTCGAGATACTTCTCCATCAGCTCTTCATTAGCTTCGGCAGCGGCCTCAACCATCTTTTCGCGATACTCTTCGCACTGCGCCAACATCTCGGTCGGAATATCGCGCTCTTCGTAGGTCATGCCATAATCAGCTTCATTCCAGTAGATCGCCTTCATGCGAATGAGATCGACGACACCGGCAAAGCTGTCTTCAGAACCGATAGGCAACACAATCGGCACGGGGTTTGCACCTAGACGCTTCTTGAGCTGATCCATGACGCGCAGAAAGTCGGCGCCGGAACGATCCATCTTGTTCACAAACGCCAATCGCGGCACGCTGTACTTGTTAGCCTGACGCCATACGGTTTCAGATTGGGGCTGGACACCACCAACAGCACACAACACAAAGACCGCGCCATCAAGCACACGCAGTGAACGCTCGACTTCGATGGTAAAGTCCACGTGCCCGGGGGTATCGATCACGTTTAGGCGATGCTGCTCAAACTGCTGATCCATGCCTCGCCAGAAAGCAGTAGTCGCCGCTGAAGTAATCGTGATCCCCCGCTCCTGCTCCTGCTCCATCCAGTCCATGGTGGCTGCACCGTCATGAACCTCACCAATCTTGTGAGACAGACCGGTGTAAAACAGGATACGTTCGGAAGTGGTTGTCTTACCGGCATCGATGTGTGCCATGATGCCAAAATTACGATATCGCTCGAGCGGGGTCGTACGGGCCACGGTTAATACCTCTAAAATATCTTTTACCAGCGGAAGTGGGCAAAGGCTTTGTTCGCTTCGGCCATGCGATGCGTGTCTTCACGCTTCTTGACAGCGGAACCGCGGTTTTCGGCAGCATCCATCAATTCACCAGCCAACTTGGCCGACATGGACTTCTCGCTACGCTTGCGCGCAGCTTCGATCAGCCAACGCATAGCGAGTGAAGTACGACGTACCGGACGCACTTCAACCGGCACCTGGTAGGTAGCACCCCCCACACGACGCGACTTCACCTCAACAGTGGGAGCGACATTCTCCAAGGCACGCTCGACCAGCTCAACTGGATCACCCTTGCCTTTGGATTCAATTTGCTCCATCGCACCGTAAAGAATTTTCTCGGCCACAGACTTTTTGCCACGCTTCATGATCATGTTTACAAATTTTGCGACTGTGACACTACCGAACTTAGGATCCGGCAATATCTCACGCTTAGGGACTTCTCTTCTTCTAGGCATAATAACTTTCCTGACGTGACCTGATAATTAGCCCTTGGGTCGCTTCGCACCGTACTTCGAACGGCCCTGACGACGCTTTGCAACACCCTGGGTATCCAGGCTGCCACGGACGATGTGATAACGCACACCAGGCAAATCCTTAACACGACCACCACGAATTAGAACCACTGAGTGCTCCTGCAGGTTATGGCCTTCGCCACCAATATAGCTAGCGACCTCAAACCCGTTGGTCAGGCGAACACGCGCAACTTTACGTAGCGCAGAGTTTGGCTTTTTCGGGGTGGTTGTATAGACGCGAGTACAAACACCACGACGCTGAGGACAACCCTCAAGCGCCGGCACATTCGTCTTTTCGACGACACGCTTACGCGGCTTGCGTACAAGCTGATTAATTGTTGCCATGAATTCGGTTACTCCGACCAAAAATAGACGCGACAGGAGCCTCCCCGTCGCAAAGGGATGAAATTCTATGGAGCGCGAGACAAACTGTCAACACGCTCCATGGTTGTATTTACTCCGCCGGGACTTCCTGGCTGGAAGCCGACTTGGTTTCCGAGGTCGAATCGATAGTTGATTCCCCCTCGAAGAGCTGATCCACACTTCCCATTGCGCGGCGCCTGCGACGCTCCTGGTGGTATGCCAAGCCGGTACCTGCCGGAATCAATCGACCGACGATCACATTCTCCTTGAGACCACGCAGCTCATCGGTCATGCCCCGGGTCGCCGCTTCAGTCAAGACCCGTGTGGTCTCCTGGAACGAGGCGGCAGACACGAAGGACTCGGTCACAAGTGAGGCCTTGGTGATACCCAGAAGCATTGGTTCGAATTTCGCCGGAACCCCGCCCTTTTCCTCAATCTTGCGGTTCTCTTCGAGGATACGGGCTTTGTCGACTTGATCGCCCTTGATGTATTTGCTGTCGCCAGGCTCGACAATCTCAACTTTGCGCAGCATCTGGCGAATAATCACCTCGATGTGCTTGTCGTTGATTTTCACACCCTGCAAACGGTAGACATCTTGGATTTCCTTAGTGATATAGGCTGCCAGTTCCGAGATACCACGCAAGCGCAAGATATCATGCGGTGCCAGCTCGCCATCGACAATCACTTCACCGCGAGTGACATGCTCGCCCTCGAACACATTGACATGGCGATACTTCGGAATCAGCTCCTCGTAAACCTCACCATTCTCCGTGGTAATCACCAGTCGCTGTTTGCCCTTGGTCTCCTTGCCGAAGCTAACTGTACCGGTGTGCTCAGCAAGAATGGCCGGCTCCTTCGGCCTGCGAGCTTCAAACAGGTCAGCAACTCGCGGCAAACCACCGGTGATGTCACGGGTCTTGGAGGATTCCTGCGGGATGCGCGCGATAACGTCACCAATTTGAACCTCGCTGCCATCCTCGATGTTAATGATCGCGCCAGCCGGTAATACGTAGTGTGCCGGAATATCCGTACCGGCGAGGCAGATATCATTACCGGCGTCGTCAACCCAATGAATCGCAGGACGTAATATCTTGTTAGCGCCTGTAACACGTTGTTTCGGGTCGATCACGACACGTGAGGACAGGCCGGTGATCTCGTCGGTTTGTGACTGGACACTGATACCATCAACGAAGTCGACAAAGCGAACCCGACCGGCCACCTCGGCTATAACCGGGTGGGTATGCGGATCCCAGGTTGCCAAAGTCTGGCCGGCTGCGACTCTCTCGCCATCCTTCACACGGATCACAGCTCCATAGGGTACCTTGTAGCGCTCGCGCTCGCGACCCTGATCGTCTACCACGCTCAGTTCACCTGAACGTGTAACGGCCACCAAGTAACCCTCACGATTCGGGACAGTCTTAAGGTTGTGCATTCGTAAGGTGCCCGCGGTCTTGTTTTCGACCGAGGACGCCGCTGCCGAACGCGATGCCGCCCCCCCAATGTGGAAGGTACGCATGGTCAGCTGCGTACCTGGCTCACCAATAGACTGTGCCGCGATAACACCAACAGCCTCACCGACGTTGACCTCGTGACCTCGAGCAAGGTCACGACCATAACAGCGCGCACAGACCCCATGACGGGCTTCACAGGTAATGGTGGAACGTACCCATACCTCATCAACGCCGGAATCCTCTACTAACTTGACCAGAGCCTCGTCGATCAGGGTATTTTTAGGAATAAGAACTTCATCGGTACCCGGCTTGAGCACATCACAAGAAGTCACCCGACCCAGAATCCGCTCGCCGAGACCCTCGACTACGTCACCACCCTCGATCACCGCAGTCATACGAAGACCTGGGCTATTAGTGCCGCAATCTTTCATAGTGACTACCACATCCTGCGCCACGTCGACCAGACGGCGAGTCAGGTAACCGGAGTTAGCCGTTTTCAGTGCCGTATCAGCCAGACCTTTTCGCGCACCGTGGGTTGAAATGAAGTATTGCAGTACATTTAGGCCCTCACGGAAGTTCGCCGTAATCGGCGTCTCGATGATCGATCCGTCCGGCTTGGCCATCAGGCCACGCATGCCAGCGAGCTGACGAATCTGCGCGGCACTGCCTCGAGCACCGGAGTCAGCCATCATGAAGATTGAGTTGAAGGATTTCTGGCGAACGAGCTTGCCCTCAGCATCCATGACTTCCTCGGTGCCCAGTTGCTCCATCATCGCCTTCGAAATTTGATCGTTGGCGTGCGACCAGATATCCACCACCTTGTTGTAGCGCTCATTGGAAGTCACCAAACCAGAGGCGTACTGCTCTTGAATCTCCTTGACTTCCGCTTCAGCAGCGGCGAGCACGTCACTCTTGGTGGATGGAATCTTCATGTCATCGGAGCAAATGGAAATACCCGAGCGCGTCGCGAAGCGAAAGCCCATGTACATCAGCTGGTCGGCGAAGACGACCGTATCCTTCAAACCAAGTTCGCGATATACATGATTCAGCAACGCGGAAATCGGCTTCTTGCTCATGTCCATGTTGACATGCTCGAAGGAGATGCCGTCCGGCACGATCCTAAATAACAGTGCCCGGCCAACGGTGGTATCCACCAGACGACGTACCGGATGTCGGTTGCCTTCCTCGTCCTTTTCCCAGTCGGTGATTCGCACCTTAATTTTGGCACCAATGTCGAGCACGCCGTTGTCATAAGCGCGTTGCACTTCGTCGGTATCAGCGAACACCATTCCCTCACCCGCCGCATTCACCTTGGCGCGGGTCATGGTGTAGATACCCAGCACGATATCCTGCGAGGGCACGATGATCGGCTCGCCGTTGGCGGGTGACAGCACGTTGTTGGTGGACATCATCAAAGCACGGGCCTCGAGCTGTGCTTCCAGTGACAACGGCACGTGAACCGCCATCTGGTCACCGTCGAAATCCGCGTTGTAGGCTGCACAAACCAATGGATGCAGCTGAATCGCCTTACCTTCGATCAGCACCGGCTCGAACGCTTGAATACCAAGACGGTGCAAAGTGGGAGCACGGTTCAACAATACCGGATGCTCGCGGATGACCTCCTCGAGCACGTCCCAGACTTCCGGCCCTTCGCGCTCAACCAGCTTCTTAGCCGCCTTAATGGTGGTGGCTAGACCTCGGCGATGCAGCTTGCCGAAGATGAACGGCTTAAACAGCTCCAACGCCATCTTTTTAGGCAAACCGCACTGATGTAGACGCAGGGTCGGGCCTACCACGATCACTGAACGACCGGAATAGTCGACACGCTTACCAAGCAGGTTCTGACGGAAACGACCCTGTTTGCCCTTGATCATGTCGGCCAGCGATTTAAGCGGGCGCTTGTTAGTACCGGTGACTGCACGACCACGACGACCATTATCCAGCAGCGAGTCCACCGCCTCCTGCAGCATCCGTTTTTCGTTACGCACAATGATGTCCGGCGCATTAAGCTCCAGCAGGCGCTTAAGACGGTTGTTCCGGTTAATGACTCGACGGTATAGGTCATTCAAGTCGGAAGTTGCGAAGCGACCGCCGTCTAGCGGCACTAGCGGACGCAGATCCGGTGGCAGCACCGGCAGCACCTCCAGCACCATCCAGCTTGGCTTGTTACCGGACTCCAGAAAGAACTCCAGCAATTTGAGACGCTTGGACAGGCGCTTGATCTTGGTTTCAGAGCCGGTCTCGGCCAGTTCTTCACGCAAACGACGCGCCTCAGCCTCGAGGTTAATATCGGCCAGCAGGCGCTGAATTGCTTCAGCACCCATCAACGCTTCAAACTCGTCGCCGTACTGCTCGATGGCCTCCAGATACATCTCGTCGGTGAGCAGCTGCCCCTTGGTCAGCGGGGTTAAGCCTGGTTCGGTGACGACAAAGGCCTCAAAGTACAAGACCCGCTCGATATCGCGCAGGGTCATGTCCAGCAGCAAACCGATACGAGACGGCAACGACTTCAGGAACCAAATATGCGCAACCGGGCTGGCTAGCTCGATATGCCCCATACGCTCGCGGCGCACTTTGGACAAGGTAACTTCCACGCCACACTTCTCGCAGACCACACCACGGTGTTTGAGACGTTTGTACTTGCCGCACAAACATTCATAGTCACGCACGGGGCCAAAGATCTTGGCACAGAACAGACCATCCCGCTCTGGCTTGAAGGTACGGTAATTGATCGTCTCCGGCTTTTTGACTTCACCATAGGACCAAGACCGGATCATTTCCGGCGAAGCCAGTGAAATACGAATGTGATCGAAGTCCTCTTCGGTCACCTGATTCTTCATCAAATTTAGTAGTTCTTTCATCGCAGTACCTGCCCTACGCGTTAAGCGATGTCATAAGGTAAGCAAGCGCTCACCGCTAATAATCTTCCGTATTATTCGCCCTGTTCGAGCTCGATATTGATGCCAAGCGAGCGGATTTCCTTCAGCAAAACATTGAAGGATTCCGGCATGCCGGCATCCATACGGTGATCGCCGTCGACGATGTTCTTGTACATTTTGTTCCGGCCATTCACGTCATCCGACTTAACCGTCAGCATTTCCTGCAGCGTGTAGGCCGCGCCGTAAGCTTCGAGCGCCCAGACTTCCATTTCGCCGAAACGCTGACCGCCGAATTGCGCTTTGCCGCCGAGCGGCTGCTGAGTGACCAGGCTATAAGGGCCGGTCGAACGGGCATGCATCTTGTCATCCACCAAGTGATTGAGCTTGAGTATGTACATGTAGCCAACCGTGGTCTTGCGATCGAAGGGATCGCCCGTACGACCATCATAAAGCTGCACCTGACCGGAACGCGGCAAGCCAGCCAGCTCCAGCATATCCTTGATTTCGTCTTCGCGGCAGCCGTCAAAGACCGGGCTCGCCATCGGCACGCCGCCCGTGAGATTACGAGCCAATTCGATCAATTCATCGTCGTTTAACTTATCGAGGTCCACCTGCTTGGTATCGCGGTGGTTATAGACCTTGTCGAGGAAGGCCCGTAGCTCGATCAGTGCCTTTTTACGCTCGAGACGCAGCAGCTCGGCAATCTTGTTGCCAAGCTCGCGGGCCGCCATACCCAGATGCGTTTCCAGAATCTGCCCGATATTCATGCGCGATGGGACGCCCAGCGGGTTCAGACAAATATCGACCGCCGTGCCATCCTCCATGTACGGCATATCTTCCTCGGGCACAATCATCGAGATCACACCTTTGTTGCCGTGACGACCAGCGAGCTTATCGCCCGGCTGGATACGACGCTTGACGGCCAAATACACCTTGACCATCTTCAGTACACCTGGCGCGAGGTCATCGCCCTGCTGGATCTTGCGTTTCTTTTCGGCAAAACGGCGCTCGGATTCTTCGCGCTCGCGTTCAAGTTGATTGGCATACCCCTCGAGCGCACGCGCGGCTTCTTCATTCTTCAGGCGGATTTTGAACCACTCAGACCGCTCGACTTTGGCGAGCTGAGCGGCAGTGATCCTCCTACCCTGCGTCACACCGGGGCCGCCGGCGGCCACCTTGCCTATCAGTAAATCCTTGACACGGGCGAAGATGTCGTCTTCGATGATCCGCATCCGGTCTTTAAGATCCTTACGCACCGCATCGAGATCGGCTTCTTCGATTTCCCGAGCACGCGCGTCCTTCTCGACGCCATCACGAGTAAACACCCGTACATCAATAACAGTCCCCTCCATGCCTGGCGGTACACGCAGCGAGGAGTCCTTCACGTCGGAGGCTTTTTCACCGAAAATCGCTCGCAGCAATTTCTCTTCCGGGGTCAGTTGGGTTTCGCCCTTTGGCGTGACCTTCCCGACCAGAATGTCATTCGGTTTCACCTCCGCCCCGATGTGCACCACACCAACGGCATCAAGCTTATTCAACAAGCTTTCGGACACGTTCGGGATGTCGGCGGTAATTTCCTCCGGACCAAGCTTAGTGTCACGCGCCACGCAGGTCAGCTCTTCGATATGGATCGACGTGAAACGGTCTTCGCGCACCACCCGCTCGGAAACCAGAATCGAGTCTTCGAAGTTGTAGCCATTCCAAGGCATAAACGCCACCAGGATGTTCTGGCCCAGTGCTAGCTCACCCATGTCGACTGACGGGCCGTCAGCCAAGACGTCACCCTTGGCGATCACATCGCCAGCCTTCACCAGCGGGCGCTGGTTGATGCAGGTATTTTGGTTGGAACGGGTGTACTTGGTAAGGTTATAGATGTCGACACCCACCTCGCCATGCACGGCCTCCTCGGCGTTCACGCGGACCACGATGCGTGAGGCATCGACACGGTCAACGACACCGCCGCGACGGGCAACCACCGACGCACCGGAATCCACAGCCACTACCCGCTCCATACCGGTGCCGATCAACGGCTTCTCGGCGCGCAGCGTCGGAACAGCCTGACGCTGCATGTTTGAACCCATCAAAGCGCGGTTCGCGTCATCGTGCTCCAAGAAAGGAATCAGGGCCGCCGCTACAGAAACGATCTGCTTGGGCGAGATATCCATGTATTCGATTTCTTCCGGCATCGCCAACAAGAATTCGCCGGATTTGCGGGCAGAAATGAGCTTACCACTAAGCCGCCCTTGCTCATCGATTTCCGCGTTAGCCTGCGCGATGGTGTAACGCTCTTCCTCATACGCGGACAGATACTCGATCTCGTCGGTCACCTTGCCATCGATCACCTTACGGTATGGGGTCTCCAAGAAGCCGTAGTGATTGGTGCGGGCAAAAACCGCCAGCGAGTTAATTAGACCAATGTTGGGACCTTCAGGCGTTTCAATCGGGCAGACACGGCCATAGTGTGTAGTGTGAACATCACGCACCTCAAAGCCAGCCCGATCACGGGCCAAACCACCAGGACCCAGTGCAGAAACGCGACGCTTGTGCGTCACTTCGGATAGTGGGTTGTTCTGGTCCATGAACTGAGATAACTGGGAAGAGCCGAAAAACTCCTTGATGGCAGCCGCGACTGGCTTAGCGTTGATCAACTCCTGCGGCGTCAGGCCTTCGGACTCAGCGAGCGACAGACGCTCTTTAACAGCGCGCTCCACCCGTACCAAGCCAATACGGAATACGTTCTCGGCCATTTCACCCACCGAGCGGACGCGACGATTGCCCAAATGATCAATATCATCGGTCTTGCCGTTGCCATTGCGGATATCGATCAGCACCTTCAGCACGTCGAGGATATCGGAGTTTTCGCCCTGGGATTCCACCAGCGCCTTGGCTTCGTCATCATCGAGCGACTTAAAGTACTGCGCATCGTACAGGACACCAGGACCCACATCGCTACCGCGATTAATACGACGGTTGAACTTCATGCGACCAACCGCCGACAGGTCGTAGCGGTCGGAGCTGAAGAAAAGTCCGCGGAACAGCGATTCGGCCGCGTCCTTGGTTGGCGGCTCACCCGGACGCATCATCCGGTAAATCTCGACCATAGCCTCAAGCGGCGTGGTGGTCGTGTCCGCACGGAGCGTCAACGACATGTAACGCCCCCGATCCACCTCGTTGTAGTACAGGGTCTTGAGGGCGGTCACGCCGGCCTTCATGATCTGCTGCAAGCATTCTTCGGTCAGTTCGTCATTGGCCGCAGCAATGATTTCTCCGGTATCGGTGTCTACTACATCTTTCGCCAGCGTCTGACCCACCATGTACTCCAACGGCACCGGCAGTGAATCGACACCAGCCTTGGTCAGCTCGCGTACGTGCTTGGCGGTGATGCGGCGACCGGACTCGACGATCACCTGGTCGCCAACCTTGATGTCAAAGGCCGCGTTTTCCCCTTTCAGACGCTCGGGCACGAGCTTCAAGATAAACTCGCCCTGTTCAATACGATATTCGTGATGCTCGAAGAAGATATCCAATATCTGCTCGTTGGTATAACCCAAAGCGCGCAGT
>Ga0209836_100156_pt1 | contig 11067 bp, 10 predicted proteins | sample ElbSprsedimmetaG_FD_184147 | JGI IMG/M metagenome (GOLD analysis project Ga0209836, IMG submission 184147) | Hot spring sediment bacterial and archeal communities from California, USA to study Microbial Dark Matter (Phase II) - Elbow Spring... ... | reverse complement strand
GCAATACGGGTACTGAAAGCACCGCGAATCCCGGTAATTTTCTCGAACACCAAGTCGGAAATCCGGTGAGCGGCCGCGCGCAGGTCGCGCTCCCGCGCGGTTACCGCATGCCCGATCAACTCTTCACCGCTGTTCACATCGATCAAATGGAACTCAATGCGCCAACCATCAGCGACTGGCTGTCCCCGCCCAATGACCAGGTAATCCATTTCAACGCCACGCCAGGATGAGAGGCTCACCTCCTCGACTTGCGTGGGCCTCTCGGGCATGTCTGAGCGCGCCATTGGCAAGAAACGCCCAGAGCGCGCAAGATCGGCCGCAATAATGTTTTCAATCGCCACTGGCATGGCGCCGCCGAAGGGCACCACGGCAATCGGCAGACCGCTCTCACTTCCCCCAGTAATCTCGATCTGTAACGCCGAATGGCTGGAATTAGAGACCATCAGGCCTAGGACAAACAGGGCGGATATGGCAAGGTATTTTCTGATCATGTCTTTCACTATTGGTCGAACGGGTAGATACGGGACGCAAACGCTTATTCGACACGGAAAGTAAACTGAATTTCGCGCTCGAATACTTCAGGCAGCGGTGGATCCGGGAGTGGGCTGGAGCGCTCCACGGCCCGAATAACTGACTCGCGAAATAAGTCATCACCCTGGCAGCGGCCAACATCTACTCGCAGCACCTGGCCACCCGGCATCTGTGTAACCGTGACTTCGCACTCCCAGCCCTGCTGCACCCCCGTAGGGCGCGCCCAGTTACGAGTCACCCGAGAACGAATCGCTGCGATGTACTCGTTACGGGCTCTAGCGAGCTGGCTGGCACGTTCGGCCTCCAGCCGCCGCTGCAACTCTGCTTCAGCGGCCGCCCTGGCTTCTGCTTCGCGGCGCCGCTGCGCCTGCAACTCGGCCTGCCTACGCGCCTCTTCGGCCCGACGCTGCTCTTCCTCTGCCTTACGACGCTCTTCCTCAACCTTGCGACGCTCTTCCTCGGCCCTTCGACGCTCTTCTTCCGCTTGGCGGCGTTCCGTCTCGGCTTTTCGACGCTCTTCCTCAGCCTTGCGGCGTTCCTGTTCGGCCTTGGCACGTTCTTCTTCAGCAGCCCGCCGCGCCTCTTCTTCCTGTTGGCGCGCGCGCTCCTCAATTGCCTGAGCCTCGGCCATCTTGCGGGCAGCCTCTTCTTCAGCCTGCTGACGACGCTGTTCCGCCTGCGCCTGCTCCTGACGCAGCGCCTCTAAGCGCTGACGCTCCTTTTCAGCTTCTTGACGCACGCGCTCCTTCTCTAACTGGGCAGCCTTAAGTCGTGCCTCTTCTTCCAAGCGGGCGGCATGGGCTTGGCGAGCCCGCTCATCTGCTTGTTGCAATTCCCGCTTCCGTGCTTCTTCCTGGCTACGTAGGCGCTCTATATGCTGCTCTAAAACTGACTGCTCAACAGAAACCGCCTCCACAATAGGCTGATTAACGCCGGCAGTCATTGAGGCACCATCTTTCTTCCGGTCCCAGCTAAAGCTCAGTAGTAGTGCCGCGATAATGATCACATGGAGCAGCACCGCTAAAGATGTTGCAACAGGCATCCGGGCAACAAAACGCAGCATGGTCAGCGTGCCTCGTCATGAGGGCTAGAGTCGGTCACCAGTCCGACTTTTTCGACACCTGCCCGCTGGACGTAGGCCATGGCCTCCACCACATACTGGTAACTGGCCTGCCCATCGCCCTTGACCAAGACAGGAATGTTTGGCTTTAGCTGGCGAACTGCGGACACCAATACCGTAATCTCATCCAATGAGACGGGTTCTTTGGGATCCTCAGCCACACTGACAAAATACTCACCTTCCCGGTTGACACTGATAACCACTGGCAGCTCGTCTTCCGCCGGCAAAGTAGTGGCAGCCACTTTGGGCAGTTCAACTTCCACCCCTTGCTGCAGCATCGGCGCGGTGATCATAAAAATAATCAACAGCACCAGCATGACATCAATGTAGGGCACCACATTGATCTCGCTGATAGTACGACGAGGACGCCGGCGACGCCGTTGCACCATGGCCGTCATCATCAACGCCCTCCGACCTGCCGCTGCAGCAAACTGATAAATTCATCTACAAAAGCATCGTAGCGGTTGTAAAGCTGGTCGACACGCTCGCCAAAACGGTTATAGGCCATCACGGCAGGAATCGCGGCAAACAGACCCATAGCTGTGGCGATGAGCGCTTCGGCAATCGCCGGCGCTACTGTCGCCAAGGTGGGATTCGCGACAGCGCCTAGGGAGATAAAGGCAGTCATAATGCCCCAGACCGTGCCGAACAAACCGATATAGGGGCTGATCGAACCGACCGTTGCCAGATAGGTCAGCGATTCCTCTAGTTTTTCAATCTGGCGGGTAAGAGAGACGCGCATCGCCCGCTCCACCCCTGCCAGCACGACGGGCATGGGGTGGGCATCGCCGCGGCGCAGACGCTGATATTCACGGAAACCGGCTTCGAAGATCGCTTCCTGTCCCTCGCGCAGCCGCTTGTCACGGCTGATGCGGTTGTAATAGTCATTCAGGCTGCCGCCGGACCAGAAGTGATCCTCAAATCGATCAGCTTGCTTTCGCGCTTTCTTGAGCATGGCTGACTTATGAAAAATCAGCGCCCAGGATGAGATGGAAGCCAGGAGCAGGATGAGCATCACGACCTGCACGGGCCAACTGGCATCCATCACCAGGTGTAGCACCGAGGTATCAGCGTTCAAGAATCGCCTCCCGAATATGTTTTGGTATTGGACATGGCTTAAATTGTGCCGCACTCACGCAGGCTACGCGCACCTGCCCCTCGCAAAGCAACTCGCCCGACTGACTGCGATAAATTGCTTGCTGGAAGTCGATTGACGCTCGCGCAAGACGTGTAATTTGACTGCTCACGATTAAAGCGTCATTAAATCGCGCCGGTTGGCGGTACTCAATCGTCACCCGACTGACCGCAAACAGGATGCCTTCCTCCTGTGCAAGTCGGTCAAGCTCCCAGCCGCGTTGGCGCAGCATTTCGCTGCGCGCCCGCTCCATGAACTTCAGGTAATTGGCGTAGTAGACCACACCACCGGCATCGGTGTCCTCATAGTAGACACGAATCGGCCAGTGGAATTCACCAACAAATGACATGGAATTATTTATTCTAGGTCAAGCGTCGGCATGTCAGCTGCGACCCGCTCCAGCGACTTTGGCGGCTGATAGCCAAAGTGAGCAAAGGCTTGCCGAGTGATCATGCGACCACGGGGTGTACGTACAATAAAACCTTGCTGGATCAGATAGGGCTCCAGCACATCTTCGATGGTGTCACGCACTTCACCGATGGCGGCAGCAAGGTTGTCCAGTCCCACCGGGCCACCATCGAATTTCTCGATCATCGTTAGCAATAGCCGTCTATCCTGGTGATCAAAACCCAACGAATCCACCTTCAACAGCGTCAACGCGGCATCAGCGATCTCGCGGGTGATCCGACCATCGGACTTGACCTCAGCATAGTCACGCACCCGACGCAATAGCCGGTTAGCAATCCGCGGGGTACCTCGCGAACGTCGGGCAATCTCGCCTGCACCCTCTTCATCGATCTGTATACCAATTAATCGGGCGGAGCGGGCCACGATATTCGCCAGATCTTCGCTGGAGTAGAACTCCAGTCGCTGGATAATACCAAAGCGATCGCGCAGCGGATTGGTGAGCATACCGGCGCGGGTGGTGGCCCCAACCAGGGTGAACGGGGGCAGGTCGAGCTTGATCGAGCGCGCCGCCGGTCCCTCGCCAATCATGATGTCGATCTGATAGTCCTCCATCGCCGGGTAGAGGATCTCCTCTACCACCGGCGAAAGACGATGGATCTCGTCGATGAACAGCACATCATTGGGCTCGAGATTGGTCAGCAAAGCAGCCAGATCGCCAGGCCGCTCTAGCACCGGGCCGGAGGTCTGCTTGAGGCTGACGCCCATCTCATTAGCAATAATATGCGCCAGAGTGGTCTTGCCCAATCCCGGCGGACCAAAAATCAATACATGATCCAGTGCTTCCTTGCGCTGACGGGCAGCGGAGATAAAAATTTCCATCTGCTCTCGCACCGCCGGCTGGCCAATATAGTCAGCCAAGGTCTTGGGTCGCAGCGCACGCTCGAAAGCGTCCTCGTCCTCGCGCAGCGAGCTGGTCAGAATTCGATCGCCGTCAGTCATTTCACGGTCCTTTGCAGGGCGGCGCGGATCAGCGCCTCCGTGGCCATATCATCACAGTTATCGATGGCACGCACCATGCGGGTCGCTTCCAGCGGCTTGTAGCCCAACGCCACCAGCGCATTGATGGCCTCGTCTCGCGCCGAAAGCCCACCAGTTGCCGCCGTGGCCGTACCAGTTGGCCGCACCGCGCCACCGTCATCTTTGCTCAGCCGATCACGCATTTCCACCACCAGCCGCTCGGCGGTCTTGCGACCCACCCCCGGCAGCTTAACCAAGGCCGCCACATCGCCGTTGAAGATGCATGCACGAAACTGCTCAACGCTCATGCCTGAGAGAATTGCCAGCGCCATTCTTGGCCCCACACCGGAAATGCGAATCAGACTGCGGAATAACTCGCGCTCGCGTTCGGAGGAAAAGCCATACAAAAGCTGCGCATCCTCACGCACCACCATATGGGTCAACAACACCACTGGACCTTCGCCATTGAGGGCGAAGAAGGTGGACATGGGCGCCTCGACCTCGTAACCGACACCATTGACATCGATCAACAGATACGGCGGCTGGCGGCTGACGATCTTGCCTGTCAGACGACCGATCATCGGCTGCGTCTCCGGTAACGGGATTGCGCTAGTAGACGCACTGTCTCGCTGCTGACCGATTCGCCGACACCGATAGCCGCACCGTCCAGGGCCGTACGCCGGTAGCAATGGCACAACGCCACGGCCGCCGCATCGGCGCCATCGGCCGAGGGCGATTCGCGCAAAGCAAGCAGATGCTTAACCATATGTTGCACCTGCACCTTGTCGGCGCGGCCAGTACCAACCACGGCCTGCTTGACCTCCGCCGGCATGTACTCATAAACAGGCAGGCCGCGCACCACGGCAGCGGCAATCGCCACGCCCCGGGCTTGGCCGAGCTTGAGAGAGGATTCGGGACTGCGGTACATAAACACTTGTTCGATAGCGAACTCCTGTGGCTCGAATTGTTCGATCAGCGCGGTCACCGCTTCGAACACCGCCCCCAATCGAGCTGGAAAACTCTTTTCCCGCCTAAGCTGGATACTCTGCAAGTGCAGACAGCGAGCCTTACCACGCTCGAAGTCGATCACCGCGGCTCCGATGACTACCGAGCCCGGGTCAATGGCCAATACGCGCAAGCTCGCCATCTTGGCCTCGGCTTAGGTCAGACATAGGCCTCGTCCGGGATATCGGCATTGTGGAAGACAGCCTGCACGTCATCCAGATCCTCAAGCATATCGATTAGCTTGACCAGTCTCTCTGCTACCTCGCCTTCCACCGGCGCATGGGTGGTAGCTCGCATCGTCAGTTCGGCGGCTTCCGGCTCCAAACCCGCCGCCAGCATGGCATCCTTGACTTCAGAGAAAGCCTCCGGCGAGGTAATCACCTCGATTGACCCATCATCGAAGGACTGCACATCCTCCGCGCCGGCCTCTAGAGCCGCTTCCATAATCGCGTCCTCATCAGTACCCGGCGGGTAGAACAGCACGCCCTGCTTGGTGAACAGATAGGCGACCGAACCGTTAGTACCCAGATTACCGCCAAATTTAGCAAAGGCATGACGTACTTCGGCAACCGTGCGTTGGCGGTTATCGGTCATACAATCGACCAACACCGCCACGCCACCCGGGCCATAGCCTTCGTAACGGACTTCCTCAAAATTGTCACCGTCCTGCGCGCCGATACCCCGCTTGGCAGCTCGCTCGATGGTGTCTTTGGGCATATTCGCACTCAGGCACTTGTCCCAGGCCAGGCGCAGACGCGGATTAACGGCCGGGTCGGCCGACTTGCCTTCCCGTGCGGCCACCGTCACCTCACGGATCAGTTTTGTCCAAATCTTAGCGCGTTTCTTGTCCTGCGCCGCCTTGCGGTGCTTGATATTCGCCCACTTGCTGTGACCTGCCATATTGCCTCGTCAATATGTAACAACAATTTGAAGGACAATAAGTTTATCACTTTGGCGCAGCGACCCCCCTTCCCGAATGTGCATGACGCGACGAGCTGATCATGCCACAGCGCCGTTACGGCTCCTAAAAAGCCACTTTTCCAACTCGACCAGCATGAATACCGCCAAGCCAAAGCCAACGATCACGCCCCAGGCCTCCAGCTGGATCGGGGCTGTGCGGAACCAGACATTCATGAATGGTGCATAGGTAAACAGAATCTGCAAAACGACCATACCACTGATGGCCATGAGGATATAGCGATTGCCAAACAGCCCCTCGTAGGACAAAACCGGCTGCCTGAGATAACGACAATTAAACAGATAAAAGATCTCGCCGAACACTAGCGCATTCACCGCCACAGTGCGCGCCACCTCTTCCTCGACCCCATCAGCCTGCATCCAGACAAACATCGACAGCACCCCAATGACCAGCAATACAGACACAAAGGCTGTGCGCCATATCAGGAAGGCATTGAGCAGGGGCTCCTGGGGGTCGCGCGGTGGGCGCTTCATCACGCCCTTTTCGGGCCTCTCGAAGGCCAGTGCCAGAGCGAGGGTAATTGCGGTGACCATGTTCACCCACAGGATCTGCGCCGGCAGGATGGGCAAGGTCAGTCCCAGCAGGATAGCGGTGATGATAATGCCCGCCTGACCACCATTGGTCGGCAGGATGAACACGATCGACTTACGTAGGTTGTCATAAACCGTACGCCCTTCCTCGACCGCATGGGTGATAGAGGCGAAATTATCATCGGCCAGTACCATCTCGGCTGCCTCCTTGGCCGCCTCAGTACCCTTCTGACCCATGGCTACACCCACATCGGCCCGCTTGAGCGCCGGGGCGTCATTGACGCCATCGCCAGTCATGGCCACGATCTCACCCTGCTCCTGCAACGCTTTTACCAGTCTTAGCTTGTGCTCGGGACTGGCGCGGGCAAACACGTCGCAGTCGGCTACGGCCTCTCTTAACTCTTTGTCGCCGAGTAGCTCGACATCCGCACCGGTCAGAACCTTACCATTCTTGCCTATACCAAGTTGCTGCGCGATAGCTTGAGCCGTGGCGGCATGGTCGCCAGTGATCATGATGACCCGAATACCCGCCTCGTGGCATTTGCGCACGGACTCGATGGCCTCGGCGCGCGGCGGATCGCTAATACCAACCATGCCGACCATGATAAAGCCACCCTCCAAATCAGAGAAGTTCAGCTCTTGTTGGTCGTTATCGGTCTCTCGCATCGCCAACGCCAATACCCGCAAGCCCCTTGCAGCTGCCTCGGATTGGGCCTGCCGCCAGAAATCGACATCCAGCGGCTGCGCTTTACCCCCCACCCACTGAAACTCACACATCTCCAGAATTCGCTCCGGCGCACCCTTGACCAGCACAAAGGCATTGCCTTCGTGATCATGATTTAACGTGGCCATAAAACGGTGCTCGGACTCAAAAGGAATCGAGTCGGTACGGACAATCTGATCCTGCAGGATCTGCCGATCAAGGCCAATACGACTCCCCAACGCCAGCAGCGCGCCTTCGGTGGGATCGCCTTCGACTACATACTGATCACCCTCTTTACGCAGCGAGGCATCGTTGCACAGCAGCGCTATGCGACCGATCTGCTTTAGCACCGGATACTGATCAGCCGAGACCACCTCACCATCAATACTGACTGCCCCGTCAGGACGGTAGCCAGTCCCCTCCACCTCGAAGAGCTGCTCGGCCGTTATCACCCGGCTTACGCTCATCTCGTTGCGCGTCAGGGTGCCGGTCTTGTCTGAGCAGATCACGGTGACCGAGCCTAGGGTCTCCACCGCCGGCAGGCGACGGATAATTGCCTTGCGCTGTGACATAGCCTGCACCCCGATCGCCAGCGTGATGGTCATAATTGCCGGCAAACCTTCGGGAATCGCCGCTACCGCCAGGCCCACCGCCGCCAAGAACATCTCCTGCATGCTGTAGTCGCCCAGGGCAATACCAAACAGGAAGGTAGCGCTGGCCAGCACAATGATTGCCGCAGTAAGCCAATGAGCAAAGACTGCCATTTTGCGCAGCAGCGGGGTGGTCGGCTCCTCGACCTCGCGCAGCAGGGTACTGATCCGGCCGATCTCGGTATGATCACCGGTACCGACCACGACCCCTGTACCCTGTCCGTAACTGACCAGGGAGCCGGAGTAGGCCATGCTCTTGCGGTCGGCCAGTGGTGCATCCTCGGCCACCGGCTCCACCGTTTTCTCAACGCTCTCGGACTCCCCGGTCAGCGCCGCCTCCTCAACGCGAAGATTGTGAACCTTGAGCAACCGCACATCGGCGGGCACCTTGTCACCAGACCGCAGCACCACAATATCGCCGGGCACCAGTTGGTCGGCGGGAATTTCCTGGCGGCGACCGTCCCGCACCACCATCGCCTTCAATGACAACATGGCGCGAATGGCATCAAGAGCCTTCTCGGCCTTACCCTCCTGAATAAAGCCGATGATCGCATTAACGAACACGACGCCGAGAATCACCCAAGTATCGATCCAATGACCGAGAACGCCGGTCACCACCGCCGCAACCAGCAGCGCATAGATCAGGACATTGTGGAACTGCAGCAGAAAGCGTTCAAGCGGACCCTTTCGGTGCGTTGGCGTTAGCGTATTCTTGCCGTATTGCTCCAATCGCTGCCGTGCGGTCTCTGCGTCCAGCCCTTGCTCAGAAGTCTTGAACTCCTCCAGTACCTCGCTGACATCACGCCCATGCCAAGGCTTGTCATGAGCGTCTCCAGCAACAATCTCGTTTGAATTGGCTGTATCTTGGGAGTAATCGGCCATGCGCAAGTACCTTGTGGTCGTTGGCTAGTTATGAGCCTAGCACGCAAAAGGCCCGTCATTATGACGGCCCCTAATATTGACATCGCTACCAAGACGTTCAACCACTCGGTTTACCGACAATCCCACGGCTGCGCGAAAAATCAAGCATCCGTTGAATGCTTTGTGCCGCCTTGGGAATAATCTTGGGATCAACCGAGACTTCATGGGAAGCGGGGTCTTCCAGCGCGGCGAGCAGATTAGTCAGGCCGTTCATGGCCATCCAGGGGCAATGGGCGCAGGCCACACAGCTGACTGAACGACCGCCAGTCGGTGCTTCAATAAGCGTCTTGCCAGGCACGGCCTCCCGCATCTTGTGAAAGATCCCCCGATCAGTAGCCACGATCAGTGTGTTGGCCTCGCTGGCTGCTGCCGCCTTGATCAGCTGGGTAGTGGAACCAACCACGTCAGCCATATTCACCACAGCCTCGGGCGACTCGGGATGCACCAAGACCTCCGCTTCCGGATGCTGCGCCTTAAGCTCGGCCAGCTTGTTGGCGCTGAATTCGTCATGTACCACACAGGAGCCCTGCCACAACAGCATGTCCGCGCCAGTCTTCCTCTGGATATAGCGTCCAAGATGCTTATCCGGCCCCCAGAGGATCTTCTCACCCTGCGCCTTGAGGTGACTGACAATTTCCAGTGCATTCGAGGAAGTGACCACCCAGTCGGCCCGCGCCTTTACCGCCGCCGAGGTATTGGCGTAGACAACCACGGTACGCTCGGGATGCTCATCGCAGAAGGCCGAGAATTCCTCAATCGGACAACTAAGGTCCAGCGAGCACTCGGCACCCAGATCCGGCATGATCACGGTTTTTTCGGGACTGAGGATTTTGGCGGTCTCGCCCATAAAGCGCACGCCGCAGACCACCAGTGTGCGAGCAGGATGAGCTTGACCAAAAGCAGCCATGTCCAGAGAATCGGACACTCGTCCTCCAGTCTGGTCGGCAAGACTCTGCAATAGCTCGTCGACATAATAGTGCACAACCAGCACCGCATCGCGCTCGACAAGCTTGGCCTTAATAGCTTCGATTAGCTGTCTCTGCTCGGCTGCATCTACGGGCGTCGGTGGGTTAGCCGCCAAGGCCATGCGCTGGATTTTTGGCTCAAGCGCGACTGGAACGATTTCAGAACGCGGAGTACCCATCGAACGGACCTTCAATAGCGGGACGAGATCAGTTGGCGCCCTAAACCACCGGCTTGCGTACCCGAACGGACAGTTCGCGTAACTGAGCTTCGTCCACCTCACTCGGCGCATCGGTCAACGGGCAGGAGGCGGATTGGGTTTTCGGGAAAGCAATCACATCACGAATCGAGCTGGACCCCGTCATCAACATGACAAGACGATCCAGACCAAAGGCGATGCCTCCCATTGGCGGTGCACCATACTTGAGCGCATTGAGCAGGAAGCCAAATTTTTCCTCAGCCGCCGCCTCGTCGATGCCCAGTATGCTAAATACCTTACGCTGCAACTCCGGTGAGTGGATACGCACCGAGCCGCCACCTAGTTCGTAACCATTGAGCACAAAATCGTAGGCTCGGGACAACACCTTGCCTGGATCACTATCCAGCAGCTCGATATGGTCGAGCTTGGGTGAGGTGAAGGGGTGGTGAAATGCCACCCAGCGCTCGGCCTTTTCGTCCCACTCGAACATCGGGAAATCAACCACCCACAGCGGCTTCCAGCCTCGCTCGACCAGACCGCGGTCATGGCCCAGCTTGACACGCAGGGCACCGAGGGACTCGTTGACGATATTCGCCTTGTCAGCACCGAAGAAGATCAGGTCGCCATCTTCGGCACCGGTGCGGGACAAAATACCCACCAACGCTTCATCCGGCAGGAACTTCACAATGGGCGACTGTAGGCCATTGCGACCACCATTGATGTCATTAACCTTAATATAGGCCAGCCCCTTGGCTCCATAGATAGAAACAAACTTAGTGTAGTCATCAATCGCCTTGCGAGGCAGATCAGCCCCACCGGGCACCCGCAGCGCGGCTACGCGACTGTTGGGATCATTGGCCGGCGCAGCAAATACCTTAAAGTCGACATCCTTCACTAAATCGGCCA
>Ga0209836_100155_pt1 | contig 11135 bp, 11 predicted proteins | sample ElbSprsedimmetaG_FD_184147 | JGI IMG/M metagenome (GOLD analysis project Ga0209836, IMG submission 184147) | Hot spring sediment bacterial and archeal communities from California, USA to study Microbial Dark Matter (Phase II) - Elbow Spring... ... | reverse complement strand
CTCCTTCTGGCTGAAAGAACCCCGGTGGATGGGGTTTCCTTTTATTGCTTTGGTTGGACACCCGACGAGAATTTAGCCGCCATAAGCAAATTTTGGAAAGGAGGGGGATAATGAAATTTGGAATAAAAACTCTTGAGGAAGCCATGACACACGCGGCTTCCACGGGTGGTCGTGTAAGGAATCCTGTGTAAGGGTCCGTGTTTAATAGGGAGGCACACCTTGGAACGAGGAGGTGCTCCGTGGATCAAGATACCTTGCGGAGCTTGCTGAAGGAAGCGGTGCGGGAAACGGTGACCGAGGTCCTCCAGATGGTTATGGAGCTGGACCGGACGGCGTTCTTGCAGGCGCACGGGGCCGCAGGAATGGCTGCGAGAGCCGGGGAGAGGCCCTGGGGGCCCTTGACGAGGTGAAGGCGGCCTGGGGATCACGGTACCCGGGGGTGGTGGGGCTTTAGGGCCTTTTTGCGACTCTACGGGTACCCCAAGGCCCTTTGGCCTTACTTACGGAGCACCAATCTGATGGAGAGGTTCATCCGGGAGATTCGGCGGGGGACAAAGGTGCGGGACCACAAGTTTCCCAAGGAGGAGGCGGTGTACAAGCTTTTGTACCTGGAGTCGGAGAGGCAGGAGGGGAGGTGGGCGGAGAGGAGGCCTAAGGGTTTTGCCGCAGTAAAGGAGGTGTTGGAGAGGATGCTTCAGGAGCGGTATGCCCTCCGTACACAGACCCTTACACAAAACTCTTGACACGACCATGTGTACCTTGTCCTTCGCCAGGTTGACGTGATCCCAAAGGCGCCGGCGCATGTAGGCGGAAAAGCTTTGGGGATGGTCGGGCGGGATCCCCAGGTACTCGTCTAGGTTGAATGTGGTGGCCTTAGAGAAGTCCAGGAACCCGTTCCGATGGAGCTGAACCAGGACCCGGTACATCCCCTCAGGGGTGTCGCCAGTGGGGAGGCCCAGAACCGAGTCGGGCGTGAGGAGGAGCTGCCGAGCCACGATCCGCGCCGCCTCCTCGGAGAGCTCGCTGTGGCCGTGCTTTACGATCAATTCCGGGCCCATGACGCCTCCCTTAGTTCAGGTCGAGAGATCCAAGAAACCTCGGACAGAGACGCCCGACGCCCCAAGAATTTGGTACCGCCAAGATGCGTCGCACCTTGTGTGCGACGCCGGCGAGAAAGGCCCCTGCCCCTTCATCCATCTTCCTCCGTTCGGGTAGGCGATGTTTCCCGCCGGATCCCCTCGCGGGCGTAGACGATCTCCCCTCCCACGATGGTGTAGTGAATATTGAGTTCTTCGTCGAATACCACCAGGTCGGCGTCCTTGCCCACCTCCAGGCTTCCCTTTCGATCAGCGATCCCGAGGAGCCGGGCCGGGGTAAGGCTGGCTGTTCGGACCGCCTGGGGAAGCGAGCACCCGGTGAACTCCATGAAGTTCCGCACCGCCCGGTCCATGGTCAGGGTGCTGCCGGCCAAAGTCCCGTCGGCGAGCCGGGCGACTCCATCGTGCACGAAAACGGGAAGGCCGCCCAGGGAATACTCCCCGTCGGGAAGTCCGGCGGCGGACATAGCGTCGGTGACCAAGCAGATCCGATCGAATCCCTTGGCCTTGGCCACGAGGCGCACCGTTGCCGGATGGAGGTGTATCCCGTCCACGATGAGCTCGACCCAGGCGTCCGCGTCCAGGGCCGCCCCCACTGGACCGGGCTCCCGGTGATGGAGGCCGCTCATGGCGTTCCAGAGGTGGGTGAAGTGGCGGGCCCCGTGAGCGATGGCCTCCATGGCTTGGTCATAGGTGGCGGCGGTGTGACCCACCGCGGGCACCGCCCCCAGGGCGAGGGTCTCGGCGAGGATCCCCTCTGCACCGGGAAGCTCGGGAGCGAACGTCACCACCCGCACCAGCTCCTCGTACCCCTCAACCAAGGTGCGGAGGGCGTCCACGGCAGGGAGGTGGAGCGAATTGGGGCGAAACGCGCCCTTCTTCGCCGGGGAGACGAAGGGCCCTTCCAGGTACAGGCCGGCGATCCCGGGTTCGGCAGCCTCGGCCACCGCTTCCATGGCTCGCCGCATGTGATCCAGTGGGGCGGGGACGAGCGTGGCGAGCAGGGTCGTGGTGCCGTGGGCGGCGTGGAAGACGGCGATGGTGTGCACCGCGTCGGGGTGGGCGTCCATGAAATCGGCCCCGCCTCCCCCGTGGACGTGGAGGTCGATAAACCCCGGAGCCACGTACAGGCCCGCGGCGTGGAGCTCCCTCGCCCCTTTCGGAGCTTGGATTCCTTCGTCTAATCGAACGATACGGCCGTCTCGGGCGAACAAGTCCCCCTTCCAGGCCTCCGCCGGTTCCCCCAAAATGAGCGTCCCTCCCCTTACCAAGAGCTCACCCATCGACGATCGCCCCAGCAGCCACGTTATTCACCGACGCCCGGAGGCCCGCTATTTCTGCGGCTCCCCGATCCCGTGACGGGTGGACTCTGTTCGTCAGCAGCACCACGATGAGTGCGTACTCGGGATCAACCCACAGGGAGGTCCCGGTGAACCCGGTGTGCCCGAACGCGCGCTCGGACAGCAAGTCCCCCGCGGACAAGGTCCCTGAGCCTTGGAGCATCCATCCGAGACCTCTTCTCTCATTCAGGCCCTCGGCGTGCGGGGAGGTCATCACCTCAACCGAACGAGGGGAAAGCAACCTCTGTTCTCCGTACACGCCGCCGTTCAACAGCATCTGGGCATAGATCGCCACATCTTTGGCCGTGGAAAACAAACCGGCGTGACCGGCCACCCCGTCCATGGCCCACGCGTTCTCGTCGTGCACCGTTCCCACAAGGACTCCCCCTCGATTCGGATCGTGTTCTGTGGCCGCAATCCTGTGTGCTAGCTCCGGCCGGGGGTTGAACATCGTGTCCGACATGCCGAGCGGGGTGAATAGCCACGTGGAGGCCAGGACGTCTAGCCGTTCTCCGGTCACCTTCTCGATGGCCGCGCCCACGAGGATGTAGCCCAAGTCGCTATAGATGACCCTACGGCCCGGGTCCTGGGTCAGGGGTGCCACCGGCCAGCGATGGCTGCACAGGAACTCCAGCACTCTGTCCCGCCCGCGTCCGAGGTGAAACAGGTTCATCCATGGGGGGAGGCCGGCGGTGTGCGTCAGAAGGTGCCAGATCGTAACTTGATCACCCCACCCGAGTTGAGGGAAGAAGCGCGCGACAGGATCCCGAAGGCTCCATAGGCCCTGCTCCACGAGCATGAGGGACAGGGGAACCGTAACCATCACCTTGGTCAGGGAGGCCAAGTCGAAGATCGTTGCGGTGCACATGGGGCGCTGCTCGGGGATTTCCATGGCCATCCCGTAGCCTGTGTGCTTTACGACCTTACCGGACCGGCTGACCAGCACCACCGCCCCGGGGATGGTCCCCGCCGCGATGGCCCTCTCGATCACCGCGTCGATCCGCCCGAGACGACCTGGGTCCATACCCACGTCCCGGGGGTCCGCGGCTTCTAGAACACAGGTCATCGGGCCTCTCCCCAGCTGATCTTGCCCATGACCACCGGGCGCCGTGCTCCCGTGGCCGACGGCGCGTTGTTCGGTCTTCGGTGAAGGGCCTGATAGGCCAACACCGCGAATCCCACAGCTTCCTTCGCCTCCACTGGGATCCCGTATTCCTGGGTGGTGGTGACCTTGATCCCGGGGAACTGTGCGGCCAGACGCTCCATGAGCGTACGGTTGTAAGCACCACCCCCACTTACGATGACCTCGTCCACCGGTCCCAGGAACCTCCGACAGTTCACGGCGATGGCTTCGGCGGTGAAGGCAGTGACGGTGGCCACCAGATCCTCATCGTTCAATCCCATACTCCGGCCCTGGGCCATCACCTCCTCCACGAACTCGTCGCCGAACTCTTCCCGGCCCGTAGTCTTCGGGGGCTCCTTCGTGATGAACGGATGGTCGAGGAGGAGCTGGAGGAGCGGCGGATGGACCCGCCCCCGGGCGGCCATCGCGCCACCCTCGTCGTAATGGAGCTGGCCGTTGCTGATCCTGCGTACGAGTCCGTCGATCACCATGTTCCCTGGCCCGGTATCGAAGGCCTTGATCCCCTCGAGGGGGGCTCCGGCCGGGATATAGGTGACGTTGGCGATCCCACCGATGTTCAGGAGCACGCGATGGAGCGCAGGGTGCCAGAACAACTGGTAGTCGACGTAAGAGATAAGGGGGGCGCCCTGCCCCCCCACCGCCATGTCCTTGGGCCGAAAATCTCCAACGGTGGTGACCCCTGTGCGGGCGGCTATCACATCTATCTCACCAATTTGGAGTGTACAAGGGCGCCGGAACGGATAATCAGCAAGTCCACCAGGAAAGTGACAGATCGTTTGCCCGTGGCTACCGATAAGCCCCACTTCCGAGATATCGCGTCCGGCTTTGGCCACGACCGCCAGCGCCGCCTCGGCGAAGAGCTCCCCGAGGAAGAGGTCCATATTGGCCAGCTCGGACACATGGCCCGCAGTGGACAGCGCGAGCAACTCCTCTCGGACTTCCCGGGGATAAGGCCGGGTATGGTGTGCCAGAAGCTTCACCCGGAGCTTTGGTCTTTCTGGGAACCCCTCCCCAGCTTCTTCGATCTCCACAAGTGCCGCCGTGATCCCGTCCAGAGATGTCCCGGACATCAACCCGACTACGAGCATTACACCCCCTTCATCAGCTCTGCGTACAATTGCACGGCCAATTCCTCGTCCACCCTTCCGCGAAATAGACTAACCCGCAGTCCGCGCAGGTGCCGGGTGAAAGAGGTGCGATAGATCCGGGACTGGAAGTTGCCGCCATAGACGTGGACGGTGTCGACCGGACCGACCTTCTCTACCACCTTCAGCGTTCTTTTGGCAAGGAGATCGGTCCCGCGGTCCACCACGTTCATTACGAGGTCGGTCGGGGCCTCCAAGGCGATTCGCGCCGCCGAGGCGATCCTCGCCCTGAACCCTGAGTCCGATTGAAGGTCCACTAGATCTTCGATGCGTCGGACCTTAAAATGCGCCAGCAGGGCGTCGAAAATCGGGTCGTACGGCGCGAGTCCGTCCCGCCAGCGCAAGGCCTCCTTCACCAACTCTTTCCCGATCCAGAAAGCACCCCCTTCGTCATCGAAGACGCATCCCCAGCCGCCTGCACGATGCGAACGTCCGGCTGCATCTTTTCCATAAACGATCGACCCGGTCCCTGCGATGACAACAACCCCGGGGCGGCTCCCAAGACACGCTCTGTATGTCCCCTCAGCATCGCTCATCACCCTGAGGATTGCCTGCGGAAACCGGTTGTGCAAGAGTGCTGTGAGCGCTTCTTTGCGCTCTCCGCTGTCGGCGCCCGAACAGGCGCAGGCTATTGCATCGACCGGCCCGAACTCCTTCTGCAACATCCCAATGAGGCGCTCTGCCTCCGACCCCGCTGCTGCAGGGTTCATCCCGAGCGGATAAATCTTCCTGTTCAGCCCGGCGGCGGTGACCTCGGAGACCTTTGTGCTCGCCCCGCCGCCCTCGATACCCAGCACTCTCATCTGATCACGACTCCTTGTCGAAACGAGGCCCTCCTGCTCCTCCCAGCGCCTCGATCGCCCCACGGAGGTTCCCGGATTTCTCCCTCAGGACGGCCTCGCACTCCTTCTTCGTCCTCCCGGTGATGCTCAGCAATATCGCCAGTCGGACGTCTTGTCCCGCTTCCGTCAGAGCGAGGGAGGCCTCCTCTTCTGTGACCCCGGTCACCCGGGTGATGATGCGCACCGCCCGGCGGAGGAGCTTCTCATTAGTCGGCTTGACGCAGACCATCTGGTTCCCGAAAACACGACCGAGTTTTGCCATCGCTGCTGTGCTGATCATGTTAAGGACCATCTTCTGAGCGGTGCCGGCCTTCAACCGCGTGCTCCCACAGACGACCTCCGGCCCCGTCCGCACCGAGATAACCACGTCCACAAACCGAGCCATGGGAGAAGCAGAAACGTTACAGATGAGCGCCGTCCTTGCACCGAATTCGACGGCCTTTCTCAGCGCCCCTTTGACGTACGGCGTCCTTCCACTGGCGGAGATCCCGATGACGACATCTCTTTCCGTCGGCCGGACGCTCGTGATGTCCCTTGCGCCGGTTTCCTCACTGTCCTCCACCCACTCCATTGCTCTGGTCAACGCCTCCGCTCCTCCTGCCATAACTGCAATGAAGACCCCCTCCGGCACCCCGAAGGTGGGCACGACTTCGACCGCGTCCAACACAGCAAGCCGACCGCTCGTCCCCGCGCCGACGTAGATCACCCTCCCGTTTCGTTTCAGGGAATCGATGCAGATGTTCACCACCTTCTCGATTTCGGGAAGCGCTTCACGCACGGCGAGAGGAACCAGCGCGTCCTCTTCGTTCATGATTCGCAAGAGATCATTGACAGGGAGCCTGTCGAAATCCGCGGTCTTCGGATTCAACTCTTCGGTCTCGAGCCGCTCTAGCATTGACACCCCCTCCTGCACAAACAGCGAACAGGGAGTCTCCCTGCCGGTGCGATCGCCCCTTCCAACACCTTCAGCAGACTCCGCTGCGAGACCGCCTCATACCCGTAACTGATAAGGGAGTTCTCCACACCGGCGATGAAGGCGTCGTACGGATCGCGCAGCGCGATCAGCAACAAGCCGCCTGCGCGTCTTGCCAGTTCTTCAACCAGGCGGGTCTGCCCCGCGTACAGGTGTGCGTTCTCAGTGAACAGGACGACCAACCCCTCTTCCGGAGCGGCTGCGGCCAGCCGCACGGCCTCTTCCGTCGAGATCTCGGCGGCGAAGTCGAGAACAGGTCTGCGTGCTCTCTCTGCCACGACCCGGGCCATCCATGGGACCCCTCCTTGCGCGGCGTCTTCCACCTGGACCATGCGCGACAAGCGGACGGAGTAGACTGCTGTCACCGAGCTGAACTCAAGCGGAAGAATCTGCGGATCGCGGAGGAGCGCCGTCACAGACCTCTCAGCTATCCGCTCCATCTCTTTCATGTGTTCTTCATTTCCGACGACATCCAGCGGGAGCTCAGGCGCGGCGAGTGCCCGTTCCCTGAAAAGCTCGACCCGGTGCAGCGACTCTATCAGCCGCTCTTGAAGCATTGGAGAGCGTTCCACCGCCGCGAGCAGCGCGTTCTTCGCCGCCTTTTGAAGATCCGGGTCATGGCAGATCGTAAGAACATCCATCCCAGCACGGAACGCCTGTACCGTTGCTTCCTCAACGGGGAAGTAGTTCGTTATCCCGCTCATCAAGAGATCATCGGCGACCAATACACCCTCGTAACCTAACTTTTGCCTGGCAAGACCGGTCAACACTTCTTTGGACACAGAAGCGGGTTCACGCCTCGCCTGAAGTTTTGGAAGATAAACGTGGGACGTCATCACGCTATCCGCACGGATCCGCTGAAACGGGACCAGATCGAACTTCAGCAGATCTTCTTCGGGCAGGTCCAAGACCGGCAGATCGAGATGGGGGTCCACGTCCACCCGTCCCAATCCTGGGAAGTGCTTGAGGCAGGTCAGTATGCCATGCTGTTGCATCCCGCCGACGAACGCGGCGGCAAATTCAGTCACGGTCTCTGGATCGTCCCCAAAGCTCCTGACCCCGATCCCCGGGTTATGAGGATTTACATTTATGTCGACCACCGGGGCGAGGTTCCAGTGCATGCCGACCGCCCTCATCTCCTTCGCGAGGATCTCTGCCGCCTTCCGCGCGCTAACCGCTTCGCCCGTTGCTGCAAGCGCCATAGCCCCTGGCGAAACGGTGAACCCTTCCCGAAAGCGGGAGACTATCCCCCCCTCTTGGTCCACCGCGAAGACCGGCTTGTAAGGAAGAACCCTGTTCACCTCCTCCACAAGCTCCCTCACCTGCTCTGGACTCTCCACGTTCCTGGCAAACAGGATGATGAACCCCGGCCGCACAGCTTCAAGTAGGCGTACTGTCTGCGAATCCAGCGATCTTCCTGGCAATCCGATCATGAAGAGTCGACCTACAGCCTCATTCAAGTTCATGAGAACCCACCTCCATCTCGTTTGTGATCGCCCGCGTCATCGTGCTACAGATAGTCCATCCCATAGGCGGGCAGAGGGATCGGGAAGGGGCTCCCTGCCTCGGTTACGATCGGCAGTTTGGCTGTGCCAAAGACGACACGCGTCAGTTCAGGTCCATCGATCTTACCCATCAGTTCCTGTATTGCCGCAACCTCACTTTGAGGAAGCCGCTCAGCAAAGTAATTGTTTAGCGATGCAAACAACCCTTCACGAGATAGGATCTTCCAGGTGCGAGGAACCTTATTTATCTCTGGCTGGCTCACTAGGGAAAGTAAATGGTTCATAGTGCGATCCGCAGCGATCGTATGAACCACAACCGTCTCACCTTCTCCCTCGGAGAGAGATCGGAGCATCCCGACAACCCGGAGCGGATCGCCTGCGTACTCCACACAATTGAGAATTCCCTTAGTATCACGTACGACCACTATGTAAGAACAGATGTCAGATGAATCCCCTTCGTGTATAAATATTTGTGCCGGACGATCAAGAGCCATCGAGGCTGTAAAGAGACTGTTAAAATCGTCGTATCTCCTTTCAAACCGTACAGCCTTCTCTGCATAAGCCCGTGCAAGCCGGGGAAGATCGCCATATACAGCAGGCCTTATATCCACCGCGTCGAAGCGGCGGAGCATCTTAGTTTCAAGCGTGTATTTCCAAAAACGGCCGGCGTCCACCGCACCAAATCTTTCGTATAATCCGCGAGCCCCTGAGATTACCGCGACCACCGCACCTTTACGCACTGCAAACCGCTCTGTATCCGCTAGCAAGGACGTCGCAAGCCCTCTTCCCCTGTATTCGGGATCGGTGCAAACTGCCCCCAGCCTGACAGCAGGAATCCTGTGCCCGAAGAGAACAATGTCCCCGAAAACTGCCCCAACAAGAGATATTACTTTGCCGTTATCGACAAAAACTCGGAGATTTTCCGTGTTGGATTTTGAAAAGAGCAGTGGAAAATCATCCCTCATTGACCTAGGCTTCTTACCAGAATAGAAAACTGCATCAGCAAGTCTTACTGCGGACTCAAGCTCTTTTTCATCTTTCACGCCGCGTGGCCCTTCCATTTGTTCCCCTTCTAGTTACGGTACCGCGTTGCGCGCCCTCGGGCAAGGGTATGAGTTGTCCCGTTGAAGGCTTCTTAGAAATGAACGAAGGCCTAAGCATCTTGACCACTGGGGGCGGCCATGCCTGACGTAGAGGCCGCAGCTCACAACAGGCAGTGGACAGAGCCCGCCAACGCCTTTCGTTCGCGCTTTTTAAATCGGCCTGGACAACAACAGCGCTTCATCGATGCTAACCTTCTCCAGTACTGCCAGAGCGAAAGGATTACCTTCACCCGGCGTCGGCCCTACAAAAAACGACCAGACTTATGTAGAGCAGAAAAATTGGACCGCGGGGCGCAAACTCGTGGGATATGGGCGGTACACCTCCCTTGAAGCCCGGGAGCCTCTGGAGAGAATCTACCAGGATTGGTGGCTTTTCGCGAACTTTTCCAGCCGGTGCGGACGCTTCTCGCTAAAGAAAGACCCGGAAGTGTACGATGTGGCCAAGACGACCTTCCAGTGAGTCGTTGCTTTCCCGCACATAACCAGGGAGGCCAAGGAAAAATTGCAGGGGATTTACCAAACGTTGAACACTGTGAAGCTTCGGGTTCGCATGGAGCGCAATCTGGAAGAATTAAGGAAGCACAAATTATGAGGCAAGCCTGCGGGCTTCGGTAACACCTACTTTTGAGACATCATGCCGGTCCCAAACCCTTAGTAACTCACAGTGTTCGAGAAAATGTTAAGAAAGACCGAAATGGAAAAAAGGCCTAAATTCTGGCCGGAGCTCCCGCCGGTGCCGGTGGACCCTCTTTACCGGCTCCTGTATTGGAGCTCGGTCGGCTACAAAACCTTCTGCCTCGGAGTGCCGGGCGAGCCTTATCTGCGCTCCGAGGCGCCTTGGTTTCAGGGAAGGGTCTTGCAGACCCTGGAGGGGACCTTCAGGCTCTGGGAGGGGCTGGCGGAAAGGGCGCTTAAAGGGCCGCTGCCGGTGACGGAGGAGGCCTTTTTGGCGAGGATCATATTCACGCCCTGGCGGCCGAGGCTTTGTGCGGGGAGCTGCAGCGCACTGTGCGGACGGTAGCGGAACTTCCGATTTCTGGCGAGCCAAAAAGCTTCTGGATCTGGGAAGAGGGCCCGGGCTTTACGCAGTGGCCTTCACCAAGCTCCGCCCGGAGCTCGAGGTCTGCGTTTTCGATCTGCCAGCCGTGCTTTCCCGCACCGCCCGCTACGCCCAAGAGCACGGGGTGAAGCTCAAGCTCATCGGGGGCGACTTCTGGCAGGACGAACCCTACAATCCGGGGGGTAAAAGGCCAGAACTCCTCCCCAAAATCCACGCCTGTCTTAATCCCGGCGGTTTGTTTGTGAGCAAGCACTGCTTTTATTCCCGGGCGGAGGCTTCCAAGAGCGCACTTCTGGATCTAGAGTGGAGCCTTACCGCTTGGTCCCGGGTCAAGAAGGACGAACGAGTTTACAGCTTTGCCGGTGACCTCAGCTACGAGGACTATCTAGAGCGGCTGGGGGAATTTTTTACAGTGGAGAAGATAATAGAAACCAAGGCTTTCGTCGGCCCACCTCTGGGGAAAATCGGCGATGCACTGGACTCCAGGATTATTGTGGCGCGCAAACCGGGACAAAATCCGGATGATCAAGGAAAACCCCTTCCTGATAGATCTTTTCTCAGAGGCTTAGCTAACGCCTCTTAGTCCTTCTTTCGTGCCGAGTTCAGCACATCTTGTACCACGTGCAGGACGTAAAGTTGCTGGTCAACTTCGGGGAAATCTCTGTGTCGCCTTCCACCAAGGAGGGCAAAGGCCGGAGATCTGGGCTTTTTTCCTCACCTTGAGGGCTTGAAAACCTCTTCAGTTTCGGTGCCCTCTTCTTCTGCGCTGAAGAGTCAAAACTCGAGGATCTCCCTTCGTCCATCGGGCTTAATCTCAGAGCCATGTACAACGCGTACTACTCCGCGCTTAGGGGCCTTCCCCGCCAGGTCTCCACATGTTCTTAAGTGACCTCGATCAGGCGGGACGAGTAGAAAGCTCCGTAAAT
>Ga0209836_100154_pt1 | contig 11168 bp, 10 predicted proteins | sample ElbSprsedimmetaG_FD_184147 | JGI IMG/M metagenome (GOLD analysis project Ga0209836, IMG submission 184147) | Hot spring sediment bacterial and archeal communities from California, USA to study Microbial Dark Matter (Phase II) - Elbow Spring... ... | reverse complement strand
CAGTACGCGAAAAGCTGGATAACCTGATCTTCGTCGTCAATGCCAATCTGCAGCGTCTGGATGGACCGGTGCGCGGCAATGGCAAGATCATCCAGGAACTGGAAGGCACTTTCCGTGGCGCTGGCTGGAATGTTATCAAGGTCATCTGGGGTTCTGACTGGGATGCGCTGCTTGCCAAGGACAAGTCCGGCAAGCTCATGCAATTGATGATGGAAACAGTCGACGGCGAGTACCAAGCTTTCAAGGCTAAGGGTGGTGCCTTTGTGCGCGAGCATTTCTTCGGTAAGTACCCGGAGACCGCCGAGCTGGTCAAAAACATGACCGACAAAGAAATCTTCGAACTGACCCGTGGTGGCCACAGCCCACGCAAGATTTACGCGGCCTATGATCGGGCCGTCAAGTCCAAGGGCAAGCCCACCGTGATCCTGGCCAAGACGGTCAAGGGTTATGGCATGGGCCCGTTCGGCGAGGCTTCCATGGGTGCTCACCAGCAGAAGAAGCTTGATATCGAGGGCCTTAAGTACTTTCGTGACCGTTTCGGTCTGCCGATCTCCGACGAGCAGCTTGAAAAGGACGTGCCGTTTTACAAGCCGGAAGACTCGCACGAGCTGATCCGCTATCTGCATGAGCGCCGTAAGGAGCTTGGTGGTTACTTACCCGAACGCCGCGACACCAGTAAACCGCTGGACGTACCGTCTCTCGCGGACTTCGAGGCGATACTCAAGGGCACCGGCGACCGCGAGATATCTACCACCATGGCCTTCGGCCGAATTCTGGCATTAATCCTGCGCAACAAGGCCATAGGCAAGCGCGTGGTGCCGATCATCCCTGACGAGGCGCGCACCTTTGGACTGGAAGGTTTATTCCGTCAGGTAGGCATCTACGATCCGGCTGGCCAGCTCTATGAGCCGGTGGATGCCGATCAGGTATCCTGGTACAAGCAAGCCACAAATGGCCAAGTACTTCAGGAAGGTATTAACGAAGCCGGCGCTATGTCTTCCTGGCTTTCGGCTGCCACCGCCTACGCCAATTATGGCGAAGCGATGATCCCCTTTTACATCTTTTACTCGATGTTCGGCTTCCAACGCACTGGCGACCTAGTATGGCTGGCCGGCGACATCCAAGCTCGCGGCTTCATGATTGGTGGGACTGCTGGTCGAACTACGCTGGAAGGCGAAGGCTTACAGCACGATGACGGCCACAATATCGTTTTCTTCAGCGCGGTGCCGAGCTGTCGCGTCTATGATCCGACCTATGCCTATGAGATGGCAGTGATCATCCAACACGGCATGAAACGGATGTACCAAGACAAACACAACGAGTTTTACTACATCACCGCGATGAACGAGAACTACAGCCATCCGGCCATGCCGGAGGGCGTCGAGGAAGGCATCATCAAGGGCCTATATCTGCTACGCAAGAGCCCGGCAAAGCACACACTGCGTGTACAGCTAATGGGCTCTGGCACGATCTTGCGTGAAGCTTTAGCTGCTGCCAAGCTGCTCGAGGATGACTGGAAGATCACGGCCGACGTTTGGTCGGCCACCAGCTTTACCGAGCTGGCCCGCGACGGCATAGCCTGCGAACGTTACAACCGCCTGCATCCAGACGCCGAGCCGAAGAAGGCCTACGTCACCGAATGTCTTGAAGGCGCTGACGGTCCTGTTATTGCCGCGACTGACTATATCCGTATGTTCCCGGAACAGATCCGCAACTACGTACCGGGGCGTTACGTGACTCTTGGCACCGACGGCTTTGGCCGCTCGGATACCCGCCAGGCACTGCGCCGCTTCTTCGAGGTGGACCGTCACCATATCGTGGTGGCCGCTCTAAAAGCACTGGCTGATGATGGCAGAATCGAGGTAGAGATGGTCAATCAAGCCATAGCTAAATACGAGATCGACGCGGACGCGGCCAACCCGATAGAACTTTGATAACCGGTAGCTAAGCCCTACCCGATGTTGAAAAGACGGTCAGGACGATCGCTCCGGAACCAAAACAATGATCCCGGCACCGATGAATTAAAGCGGTGCCGACAACCAAGGCGAGAAGTCTGCCGATCCGACATCGGGGCCACGCAGGAAAAACGGTATCCCGCACACAGAACCGATGCTCGGAACTCGGTTCGGTATCAACAGACGGACGCTCACGGAGTAACCTTATGGCGATCAAGCAAATTCTTCTTCCCGATATTGGCAACTACAGTGATGTGCCGGTTATCGAGGTTCTGGTCAATGTCGGTGACAGTATCCAGGTGGATGAGTCGATCATCACACTGGAATCCGACAAGGCCACCATGGAAATCCCCAGCCCGTACAGCGGCAAGCTCACCAAGATCCTGGTCAAGGAAGGCGACAAAGTAAACCAGGGCGATGTGATTGCCGAAATTGAGGTCGCGGAAGATGCGGCTGCCGAGCTGGTACCTAAGGACGAGCACAAAGAGGAAGCGCCAGCAGCGGCCAAAACCGGCGAACCCAGGGCAAACGATACTAATAAGTCCAACGAACCTCGAACCGAGACCAAACCAGAACCTATTAAAGCTGCCGGGGCACCAACGACGGCTCCGGTCAATGCGCAGCCAGCAGGTAGTCGCTTCCATGCCAGCCCATCGGTACGCGCTTTTGCCCGCAAACTTGGGGCTGACCTGTCCAAGATCACTGGCACCGGTCCCAAGGGTCGGATAACAAGGGAGGACGTCGAGGCCTACATTAAATCGGTGATGCAAGGTTCGACCACGGCGGCGGGCAGTGGCACCGGCATTCCGCCGATACCAAGCATCGACTTTAGCCAGTTCGGCGAGATTGAGGAGCAAGAACTGTCGCGGATCAAGAAGATCTCCGGCAAGCACCTGACTTCCTGCTGGCTGAACATCCCGCATGTTACTCAGTTCGACGAGGCCGACATCACCGAACTGGAAGACTTCCGTCAAAGCCTGAAAGCTCGGGCTGAGAAGGAAGGCATTAAGCTCACCCCGCTGGTGTTCATTATGAAAGCGGTTGCCAAGGTGTTGACCGAGTATCCGCAATTTAATGCCTCGTTGAACCAGAGCGCCGATAAACTCATCCTCAAGAAGTACATCAATATCGGCATCGCGGTCGACACCCCGAACGGCTTATTAGTGCCAGTGTTTAAGGATGTGGATAAAAAAGGGATCTTCGAGCTATCGCGCGAGCTAATGGAGACTTCCAAGCGCGCCCGCGAGGGCAAGCTCGGGCCGGCGGATCTATCGGGTGGCAGCTTTTCGATCTCCAGTCTCGGCGGCATTGGCGGCACCCAGTTCACGCCCATCGTCAATGCGCCGGAAGTCGCTATCCTAGGTGTTTCCAAGGCCAAAATGGCTCCCATCTGGAACGGCAAAGAGTTCGTGCCGCGCTTGATGTTGCCACTCGCCCTCTCCTATGACCATCGGGTGATTGACGGTGCCGAGGGCGTCCGCTTCATTACCGCGCTATCGGCTATCCTGTCCGACATTCGCCAGCTGGTACTGTAAGGAGGCCTCATGAGTCAGATTATTGACATTATCCTGCCGGATATCGGCAACTTCGATTCGGTGAATGTGATCGAGGTGCTGGTAAGCGCCGGCGACAACGTCGAGAAAGACGACTCGTTGATCACCCTAGAGTCCGATAAGGCCACCATGGAAATCCCTGCCCCACAGGGCGGTAAGATCGTCGAGATCACCGTTAAGGAAGGTGACAAGGTCAGTAGTGGCGATGTGATCGGCAAACTGGAAGTGAGTGCCACAGCGTCTAGCGCGGTAGCGAAAGCTGACAAAACCAAGAAAGATACCAAGGCCGATAAGCCGGACGCGCAATCCAAGGCGGCTTTGCAAGCCAAAGCCCTCCCTGGCAATGTGGATGAAAACTGCGACGTGCTGGTACTCGGTGGCGGTCCCGGCGGCTACACCGCCGCCTTCCGTGCCGCTGACCTCGGCAAAGAGGTGATCCTCGTCGAGCGCTATCCAGTGATCGGCGGTGTCTGTTTGAATGTTGGCTGCATACCCTCCAAGGCGCTGTTACATGTGGCGGCGATTCTCAACGAAACCCGCGAAATGGCCGACCGCGGCGTAATCTTCGGCGAGCCGAAGATCGACCTGGATAAGCTGCGCGGCTTCAAAGAAAGCGTGATCAAAAAGCTGACCGGCGGCTTGGCTCAACTGGCCAAACAACGCAAGGTACGTGTGATGACCGGTTACGGCCAGTTCAGCTCGGCCAACACCCTGACGGTAGAAACGACCGAGGGTAAGAAGGAAATCGGATTTAAGCATGCGGTCATCGCCGCTGGCTCTCAGCCGATCAAACTCCCTTTCATACCCTGGGAAGACCCGCGAGTCATGGACTCGACGGATGCTCTATCATTGCCAGACGTGCCGGGCCGCATGTTGGTGATCGGCGGCGGCATTATCGGCCTGGAAATGGCGCAGGTCTATGACGCGCTGGGTACTAAGGTCTCTATCGTCGAGCTGTCGGACCATATTATCCCCGGCGCTGATAAGGACATGACCCGTCCGCTGCTAAAGGTCATCAAGAAGCGCTATGAGAATATCTGGTTAGGCGCGAAAGTCACCGCCGTTGAGGCTACCACCGTGGGCTTGAAGGTCTCCTTCGAGGGCAAGGGTGTACCCGAGACCGACACCTTCGACCGCATCTTAGTCGCAGTGGGGCGCAGCCCCAATGGCAAAAAAATCGGCGCTGAGAACGCCGGCGTGTTCGTGGACGAGCGCGGTTTTATCCCAACTGACGAGCGCCTGCGCACCAATGTGCCACATATCCATGCAGTGGGCGATATCACTGGCCAACCAATGCTGGCCCACAAAGCTGTGCATCAAGGCAAGGTGGCTGCCGAAGTGATCTGCGGTCTGCCCAGCGCTTTCACGCCAATGGGCATCCCGGGCGTGGCTTATACCGACCCCGAGGTGGCTTGGGCCGGCAAGACCGAGGATGAGCTCCAGGCCGAGGGCATCGAGTACGAGAAAGGCGTCTTCCCCTGGGCGGCCTCCGGCCGTTCACTGTCGCTGGGGCGGGACGAGGGCATCACCAAGGCCCTGTTCTGTGCCAAGACGCACCGCCTACTGGGTGCCGCCATCACTGGCCCCAATGCCGGTGAGCTAATCGCCGAGGCCATGCTGGCAATCGAGATGGGCGCGGACATGGCCGACATCGGCATGACTATCCATCCACATCCGACGCTGTCAGAGACGCTAGGCTTCGCCGCAGAAATGGCCGAGGGTACCATCACCGACCTGCTACCGCCGAAAAAGCGGCGCTGAGCATCTAGGCGGCAACATTCCATAATAATGGAATTCCTGCTGTATGCCGTGCTGGGCATCGTCGCCGGGCTGTCCTCCGGACTGCTCGGCATCGGTGGCGGCCTAATTCTGGTCCCTGGCCTGCTGTTCATATTCTGGCTGCTCGGAGTGGACAATCCACATCTAGTACAGATCGCCATCGGCACCTCACTAGCGGCGATTATTTTTGGGACAATCTCATCGGTCTGGTCGCATCACCGGCATGGCGCAGTGCACTGGCGGGTATTCCTCATTATGACACCCGGTGTCACGTTAGGAGCCTTTTTCGGATCAGCTCTGGCCCACTATTTGCCGGGTGGACCACTAAAGATCACGTTCGGGTTCCTCGAGCTTATGATTGCGATGCAGCTATTCTTCGGCAAGAATCCGCCACCTAAACGACAGCTACCCGGACCAGTCGGGTTGTCCGTGGTGGGCGGCGGCATAGGCACGGTCGGATCGATCATGGGCATGGGCGGTGGCGCCCTGAGCACCCCCTACTTCCTATGGTGCAACGTGGTGCCCCGCAATGCCATCGCTACCAGTGCGGCCATCGGTCTACCCACAGCGATTGCCGGCACCATCGGCTATATCGTTTCCGGCTGGAGCCTGGAGGGCATGCCAGCTTATTCACTGGGTTACGTGTACCTACCGGCGCTGGCCAATATAATAGTTTTCAGCATGCTATTTGCCCCGCTGGGTGCACGGTGGGCGCATAGGCTACCTTCGAAGACGCTTAAGCGGATCTTCGCCTTCGTACTGGCAACGTTGGGCTTCTACATGCTATTGAGTTGAGCGGGGAGGCATTATGAAAACTGCGCTCTATCCCGGAACCTTTGATCCAATCACTTTAGGGCATGTCGACGTCGCTAGCCGTGCTGCCCGACTGTTCGACCGTGTTATCGTGGCCGTAGCCGGTACCGGAAGCAAACAGCCACATTTTGACCTAGCTCAACGTACCGCCTTAGCTGAGGAAGCCCTGGCCAATATCCCGAACTGCGAGGTTCGCTCGTTTGAAGGACTGTTGGTGGATTTTGCCCAACAATGTGGGGCCGTGGCTATCGTGCGGGGACTTCGAGCTGTGTCGGATTTTGAATACGAAATTCAGCTCGCCGCCATAAATCGCCGCCTTGATGCCAAGATCGAGACCGTGTTTCTCTCTCCAGCCGAGCATCTTGGATTTGTGTCCTCCAGTATTGTGCGGGAGGTAGCGCGGCTTGGCGGGGACGTTCGCCAGTTTGTTCCGGACAACGTGCTTAGAGCACTGAACAACGAACGTCCACATAACTGATATGGAAACTAATGATCCATCTCTACCATATAATCTAGCGATGATGAGCATGGCCCAATTGAGCGTCGCAACGAAGTTTTGAACGAGCGTGCGGATAATATCCTACAAAAAAGGTCTATTATTTGACCTCAATACATTCTAGGAGTTGTCATGGCTTTGTTAATTACCGACGAGTGCATCAACTGCGACGTATGCGAACCAGAGTGCCCTAATGGCGCCATTTCGCAAGGTGATGAAACCTATGTAATTGAACCCGCCCTGTGCACCGAGTGTGTGGGACATTATGATACTCCACAATGCGTTGAGGTTTGTCCGGTAGACTGTATTATCCATGACCCAGATCATCAGGAAACCGAGGAAGAGCTGTTGGCTAAGTTCCACGCTCTTAATGACTGACCGGATGACTGGTGCTAACGTCGAAAATGGCCTCATCCCCAAACGTACGGAAGCCATTGAGGATCAGTCTAAATCGTCGCCAATATCGGTTTGGATCCGTGAGCGAAAAGACAGGCAAGCTTGCTCTCTACCCTCCTTGCGCCAACACTCGCGGCAGTGGCTCGCCTGGGGACTGCTGGCCAGCGCCCTGATACCTGGTTTTTCACATGCTACGGTACTCGGTGCCGCCGAGCTTGGTAAGCCAGAACCGTTCTCTTTCGATTTGCTAATTGAACGAGCCGAGGCGCTTGCGAAATCCCCTTTTACGCCACCAGACCACCGCTATGACGAACTGGTGCATGCTATCGATGAAGGTGATCTGCTGGGCATCCAAATGCGCGACAACGCTAGGCTTTGGTACGGTGACGAGCGGCGACCCTTCCAGATCAAGGGGACACACCGTAGTCACTATCAAGCCCAACGCATACGGTTGTTCATCGTTGAAGAGGGGGAGGCACGTGAATGGCTATATCGCAAGACGCTGTTCTCGTATAAGGACCCGAACCTTGCTCGGCGCGCGCCGCCTGATCTGGGTTTTGGTGGATTTCAAGTCGTGTCAGCCGAAACGGGAGAAGCTTGGCTTTCTTATTCAGGCGCCAGCTTTTTCAGTGCAATTGGCATCGAAGGTCACTACGGCGCGTCGGCGCGGGGAATCGTGATAGACCCTATCCTCAGCGAGGATGAAGAGTTACCGGTCTTTACGCATTTTTGGCTAGAACATCCTCCGTCAGAGCTTCCTCAACTGCACATCTACGCACTGCTTGAAGGGCCGAGCCTAACCGGGGCTTACCACTTTATCTGGCAACACGAGCAGGGCAAGCCGATTATCGCCGAAGTGGACGCTAGACTTTTCTTGCGGGAAGACATTGCAACTCTTGGCATCTCGCCGATTAACAGTATGTACTGGTTTGGGGAGAACGATCGACGTGAAGCTGTCGACTGGCGGCCCGAGGTGCATAACAGTGATGGCCTGTTGATACGCAGCGGGGACGGCGAACAGATATGGCGCCCTCTCACCAATCCCCCGTACACTAACATCTCCCGTTTTTTCGATATCAATCCCATCGGATTCGGGCTATTGCAGCGTGATCGCGACTTCTCTAACTACCAAGATACCGAACAGGGCTATCATGCAAAGCCGGATCTTTGGATCGAACCTTTGAATGACTGGGGACAGGGCACCTTGCAGTTGGTTGAGCGACCGACCGACAGCGATCGCTATGATAATGTGCTGCTATACTGGAACCCCCGTGAGTCAGCAGTGTCCGGAAGCCAATGGCGCTTTGCGTATCGAATGCACTGGGGAAGCGAGGTGGTTCCAAAGGAACGCGAGCTGGCACGAGTAGTGGCCACCCGGCTTGGTCGGGCAGACTATGCCGGCGAGCCGCGTGAAGACGGCACGACCCGATTTGTGATCGATTTCGAGGATCCTACGTCCAACGAATCCCGTGACACCTTGGAGCTCGAAGGGGTGTTGCATGCCTCACGGGGAAAAATCGAGGATCTCAGTGCCAGTCGGATAGCTGGTACTCCATTCCGACGCATTATGTTTGATCTGACTGTATCCGGTCCTGAACCGGTCGATCTTCGCCTTCACCTCGAAGATGATGGCATCCCTCAGTCCGAAACTTGGTTCTACCAGTTTCATCCCCAGTCCGTTCCCTGGGGCATTCGCCCCTGACAAGACCTACTTCGCGGAAACAGACGCCGTAAAGCTCGTATCAGTTCAGGCAAATATATCCCGATTGAGCGCCAGCCATTGCAGTGCGATGATGGGAGCTGCGGAGCAGATCGTACCGTCCTTAACTCGACGCAATGCCTCATCCAGAGTCAACACATGCACCCGAATATCTTCATGCTCTTTCGTAAGCCCATGCAATCCTTCCGCCCTAGTACTATCCACTCTGACCGCATAAAGTTGGATGCTCTCGGTAGTTCCCCCGGGGCTAACCCAATAGCGGGTAATCGGAATCAGCTGCGAGCAAGTGAGCTCAAGACCGGCCTCCTCGCGGGCCTCTCGGCAAGCCACCTCAGCCGGTTCCTCGCCAGCCTCGACCATTCCGGCAACAATCTCCAGCAACCATGGACCGCCGGGCGCATCTAGCGCACCGGGCCGAAACTGCTCAATTAAGACCACCTCCTCACGGTCGGGATCATAAGGCAGTACTGCAACTGCGTTCCCGCGTTCGAACATTTCCCGCTCAACCGGCCCGATCCAGCCACCGTGATACGACTGAAACCGCAACCGAAGTTTTTCCAGCCGAAAGAAACCACGGTACAGTGTCGTTCGCTCCAACAATTCAAAGCGCATAAAATCTCCTTTTTAATAGGACTCTGTCATTAGGTTATGAACGACCACGCCATAACACGGATGACCTCGTTGCTGGGCCGATCGGGTCAACACAATGGCTTAGCGGTACAGGTTATCGACCTGCTAGCCGATCCCCTCGCATTGGTGGTTCAAGAAATAGACGATGCGAATTCGGAGATTCAGCTTGATGCATACGGCAGGCCGCATAGCCAACGCAGCCGCATCTGGACGATCTGTTTATTCACGGACACCTCACCCAGGTACCTAAATCCAATCGCCCTGCCCTGGCTCGATAACGAGCAGATCGAGATACTACTGAGATTAATCACTGAGAATCGCTAAGCGAGCCTATCCCCCGCTAGCACACAAATCAGCATGACCACAATGCACGTCCTATCGCCCCTACAGAAACTAGTCTCCAGCTAGAGTCCGGCCAGTACGTACTTGGTCAGATCATCGTAACGCGAACGCTTAAGGTACTTGAGAAGGTACTCCTTGCCGACTCTACACTGATCTTTGTAATCCACCTTGGCTTCGACCGCACGAATCTTCGCATAAAGCTCTTCCCACTCAGGTATGCGTTCACGCAATGGTGCGCGACGTACCGAACTGTAGCCGATGATCTGACGGTTAGCGTCATAGTGCGGGGCGACATAGGCAATAACCCAGTAGTGATCACCATTCTTGGCCCGGTTGATCGAGTAACCGTAGAATTCCCTGCCTGCCTGAATCGTCTCCCAGAGGACGTAGAACACCGATCGCGGCATAGCCGGGTGCCGAATTATATTATGCGGCTTGCCGATTAGTTCTTCACGACTATAGCCAGACACATCAGAAAATGTCTGGTTAGCAAAGGTGATGACACCGCGGAGATCGGTACGCGATTGGATGGTTTGCGTCGGCTTCATAATGATTTCACGTCCCGTGACTGGCCGATCAATCATTTTTCTCTCCTGTCAACAACTTCGATACACGATGGAGGTCGTCCGGCGTGTCAACACCAACAGGCGGTGTCTCAAGGGCGACATCCATGATAATTTTCCTACCGTAGTAAAGTACACGCAGCTGCTCCAGTTTCTCCAGCTGCTCAAGCTCACAGGGAGGCATGCTGGCAAATTCCCGCAAGAATTGACAGCGATAAGCATATACCCCTAAGTGACGCATAGCGAGTGAGGCAATCGCTTCAGCCAACCCGTCACGTAGCACCGGGATAGAGGCACGCGAGAAATACAGAGCATAGCCTCGCGCATCACATACCACTTTGACACAGGCTGGATCTTGGAACTCCTGCACGCTCTTGATTGGCGTCATCAACGAGGCTACCGACGCGTCCTGACGGCTGTGCAAACTAAGAGCCACCTGGTCCAAAAGACGCGGTGGCATCAATGGCTCGTCACCCTGTAGGTTAACTACGATTTCTTGCTCATCCAACCCCAACTGGATGACAGCCTCGGCTAGTCGATCAGTACCAGACTCATGATCATGGCGAGTCATGATAACTGATGCGCCAAAATCTTCGGCAACGACCCGAATACGTTCATCGTCGGTGGCGATCACGATGCGCTCGGCGTGGGATTCCCGAGCACGCTGATAAACGTGCCAAATCATTGGTTTACCAGCGATCACCGCCAGAGGCTTTCCCGGCAACCGGCGAGAATCGTACCGCGCCGGAATAATGACTGTATAAGGCGGAATCTCGCTCATGGTCGACAAACTCACAACCTGCTCGGGGAAGAGCTTGATCCACCAGAAGACTTGCGCCAAGCTTCAACCTCGTCCGCCGACAACGGGCGCGCATCGGTTTCCAACATGATCGGAATACCATCACGCACCGGATAGGCCAA
>Ga0209836_100153_pt1 | contig 11296 bp, 7 predicted proteins | sample ElbSprsedimmetaG_FD_184147 | JGI IMG/M metagenome (GOLD analysis project Ga0209836, IMG submission 184147) | Hot spring sediment bacterial and archeal communities from California, USA to study Microbial Dark Matter (Phase II) - Elbow Spring... ... | reverse complement strand
GTCACCCACCGGACCGCCGATAATAAACTGGCCGGTGGGGTTGATGTGGTACTTGGTGTCCTTGTGCAGCCACTCGGCCGGTAACACTTTCTTGATGATCAGTTCCATTACCGCTTCGCGCAGACGATCCTGCGACACATCCGGGTCATGCTGAGTGGACAGCACTACCGCATCGATAGCGACCGGCTTGCCGTTCTCGTAACGGAAGGTGACCTGGCTTTTGGCATCCGGACGCAGCCACGGCAGGGTGTGGTCCTTACGCACTTCAGAGGTGCGCTGCATCAGTCGGTGAGCAAAGATAATCGGCGCTGGCATCAGCACGTCGGTCTCATTGGTGGCGTAGCCAAACATCAGGCCCTGGTCGCCGGCACCCTGCTCTTCAGCCACCATTCGGTCGACACCCTGGGCGATATCTGAGGATTGTTTGCCAATTGCATTCAACACGCCGCAGGTATGGCCATCGAAGCCAATGTCCGAGTTGTCATAGCCGATGTCGACGATTACCTTGCGTACCAGCTCATCCGTATCGACCCAGGCGGAGGTGGTGATTTCGCCGGCCAGTATCACGAAACCGGTCTTGACCAGCGTTTCGCAAGCGACGCGGGCGTGGGGGTCCTGGGCTAGAATGGCGTCCAGAACAGCATCGGAGATCTGGTCCGCAATCTTGTCAGGGTGTCCTTCGGAGACAGACTCGGAGGTGAATACGTAATTCTTGTTCATCGGCGAGGCCCTAAACCTTCAGTAGTGGAATGATCAAAAGCATTAAGTCTATCCAAAAAGCAAGGCGGGTGCATAAATCTTGTTTGTCTTAATCATGAACTTCGCTAAGACTTTAGCCGAAAGTGCCAAGCAATCACTTGCCGGCATGTATTGAGGGAAAGGCGAGCGCCAGTGCCAGAAGGGTATTGGTATGGCAAAAAATGCTTGCCTAAGCTGGATTAGAAATATGCGTTTCCGAGGGGTACATGGATTTTTGCTACTAGCGATTCGAAGTTATACTCTTATGATTCTATGCTCGTTTTGCCATGTTCATTGACGAATACTCGCTGCAATCGGGGCGACAGTTCCTGTATCGGGGCACAGTAAAGATCTATAGCTTGTTGGAGACTGTCCAATGGTAAGAACTGAAACCCCTGTTTGTGATTTTGATAAGCCGGCACCGGATTTTTGTCTGCCGGGTGTGGATGGGCGTGAATATTGTCTCGAAGACTGTCGAGGCGAGAATGGCACCTTAGTGATGTTTATTTGCAATCACTGCCCCTATGTGAAGTCGATTCTCGACCGGATCATTCGCGACGTACGTGAACTTCGGGCGTATGGTGTTACGGCGGTGGCAATCATGTCGAATGATCCTTCAGAATATGAGGAGGACAGCTTCGAGAATATGCAGCGCATTGCCAAAGAGCGGAACTTTCCCTTCCCTTATTTGCTGGACGAGACTCAGGCAGTGGCCAAAGCCTATGGTGCGGTTTGTACCCCGGATTTCTTTGGCTATAACGCTGACTTGAAACTTCAGTACCGCGGACGTCTGGACGAGAGTCGCAAGGAGCCTGTTCCGGGAGCGCGTCGTGAACTATTCGAGGCCATGGTGCAGATAGCGCGCACCGGGCGTGGGCCTGAGCAGCAAATTCCTAGCATGGGCTGTTCGATCAAGTGGCGGGGCGGGGCTTGAAAGGCTGTTCAGCAGGGGCTGGGTTGATGTGCTTGAAAGGGTCTAATAAAAAGCCTGCTTGGTTGCCAATTCAGTCGTTTGCGGTGAAAATGCTTGGTATTTTGTATTTGAGTGACCCGGCTTAGGCGGTTTTTAGTGGCTGTCGAGGTGGGTCGATTGCCGCATGCGCATTCATTTTTTTTAAAAATTGGAGAAGTGGTATGCCAACGCGTAGAGAGCTTGCCAATGCGGTTCGTGTCCTGAGCATGGACGCGGTAGAAAAGGCGAAGTCGGGTCACCCCGGCGCCCCGATGGGCATGGCTGATATTGCCCAAGTACTGTGGTGTGATTTTTTGAACCACAACCCGCAGAACCCGAAATGGGCCAACCGTGACCGGTTCGTGCTTTCCAATGGTCACGGCTCTATGCTGCTCTACTCTTTGCTGCACCTGACCGGCTACGACCTGTCGATGGAGGAGCTGAAGAATTTCCGTCAGCTGCACTCCAAAACCCCGGGGCACCCAGAATACGGTTACACCCCGGGTGTAGAGACCACCACCGGTCCGCTGGGCCAGGGCATCGCTAACGCAGTGGGCATGGCGATTGCCGAGAAAATGCTGGCCGGCCAGTTTAACCGTGATGGCCATAAGATTATCGATCACTACACCTATGTGTTCATGGGTGACGGTTGCCTGATGGAAGGCATTTCGCATGAGGCCTGCTCGCTGGCCGGTACCCTGGGGCTGGGTAAACTGATCGCGTTCTGGGACGATAACGGCATCTCGATCGACGGTCACGTCGAGGGCTGGTTCACTGACGATACGCCCAGCCGTTTCGAGGCTTACGGTTGGCACGTGGTGCGTGATGTCGATGGCCACGATGCGGATGCGATTGCCGCTGCCATCCGCGAAGCACGCTCTGTCAACGATAAGCCAAGCCTCATTTGCACCAAGACCGTGATCGGCTTCGGTGCGCCGAACCTTTGTGGTACCAGCGACTGCCATGGTGCGCCGCTGGGCGAGGCCGAGGTCAAGGCGGCCCGCGAGAATCTGGGCTGGCCTTATGAGCCGTTTGTGATCCCTGACGAGATTTATGCCGGCTGGGACGCCAGGGCCAAGGGCGCCAAGCTGGAGTCTGAGTGGAACGCCCGCTTTGAGGCCTATGCCAAGGCTTACCCGGCCGAAGCGGCCGAACTCAAGCGCCGTCTGGCGGGTGAACTGCCGGCTGATTTCGAGGCCAAGATGAATGCCTTTATCAAAGAAGTGGCAGAGAAGGGCGAGAACATCGCCACACGTAAAGCCTCCCAGAATAGCATCACCGCTGTGGCTAGCGCGTTGCCAGAGCTGGTTGGTGGTTCTGCTGACCTGGCGCCGTCTAACCTGACGACCTGGAAAGGCTGCGTACCGCTGACCAAAACCGAAGCGAATGCCAACTACATTCACTACGGCGTGCGCGAATTCGGTATGAGCGCCATTATGAACGGCATTGCGCTACATGGCGGTTTCGTACCCTTCGGCGGTACCTTCCTGATATTCTCCGAGTATGCCCGCAATGCGCTGCGTATGGCGGCCTTAATGAAGGTCGGCAGTATCTTCGTCTTTACTCATGACTCCATCGGTCTGGGTGAAGATGGTCCGACCCACCAGCCGATCGAGCAGATCGCTACCCTGCGCATGATTCCGCGCATGCAGACTTGGCGCCCCTGTGACGCGGTTGAGACCGCCGTGGCTTGGAAGGTGGCCGTCCAGCGTCGTCATGAGCCGACCTCCCTGGTCCTCTCTCGTCAGAATTTGGTTCACCAGGCTCGCACTGAGGAGCAGTTAGCCAAAATTGAAAAAGGCGGTTACGTGCTGCGTGACTGTGACGGTACGCCGGATTTGATCATTATCGCCACCGGTTCTGAGGTGGCCTTGGCGATGGGTGCGGCCGACGAGCTGACCAAGCAGGGCAAGCAGGTGCGCGTAGTTTCCATGCCTTGCGCCGAGGCCTTCGATGCCCAGGACGAGGCGTATAAAGAATCTGTCCTGCCGGCCGCTTGCACTCGTCGACTGGCGGTGGAAGCGGGCGTGACTTCTTACTGGTACAAGTATGTGGGCCTGAATGGTGCCGTGGTTGGCATCGATACCTTCGGCGAGTCCGCTCCGGGTAGCGAGCTGTTCAAGGCATTCGGCTTCACCGTCGAGAACATCGTCGAGAAGGCCAATAGTCTGTTTTGATGGCGACGTCGGGAGCATGCGTCTCCCGACGATTGATTTTTGCCCCGCGCAGTGGGGCCTTAATTTCTAAAATTTCATAACGACATCCAATTAGGAGAGAAATATGGCAATCCGTGTTGCAATCAACGGCTTTGGTCGTATTGGTCGCATGGCCTTCCGCGCTATCGCCAAGGAGTTTCCAAATCTTGAAGTGGTCGCAATCAACGACCTGCTGGACGCGGACTACCTGGCCTATATGCTGAAGTTCGACTCCGTGCACGGTCGCTTTGACGGTGAGATCGGTGTCGATGGCAATAACCTGGTCGTCAACGGCAAGACCATTCGCCTGACTGCCGAGCGTGATCCGGCCAACCTGCGCTGGAACGAAGTTGATGCCGACCTGGTTCTGGAGTGCACCGGCCTTTTCCTGACCGAAGAAGCCTGTCAGAAGCATATTGACGCCGGCGCCAAGAAGGTCATTATGTCCGCGCCTTCCAAGGATGGTACGCCAATGTTCGTCTACGGCGTCAACCATGCAAGCTACGCTGGTCAGAAAATTGTGTCTGCGGCGTCCTGTACCACTAACTGCCTAGCACCGATCGCCAAGATCCTAAATGACAATTGGGGCATTAAGCGTGGCTTGATGAGTACTGTTCACGCCACCACCGCTACTCAGAAGACCGTTGATGGGCCGTCCATGAAAGACTGGCGCGGCGGTCGCGGCATTTTGGAAAACATTATCCCGTCCTCCACGGGTGCGGCCAAGGCAGTCGGCGTGGTCCTGCCGGAGCTAAACGGCAAGCTGACCGGTATGGCATTCCGCGTTCCGACCTCTGACGTCTCCGTGGTCGACCTGACTGTTGAGTTGGAGAAGGAAGCATCCTACGAGGAAATTTGTGCTGCCATGAAGGCCGCGGCTGAAGGCGAAATGAAGGGCATCCTGGGTTACACCGACGAGAAAGTGGTCGCCACCGACTTCCGTGGTGTTAGCCAGGCCTCCATCTTCGATGCCGAAGCTGGCATTGCATTGGATAAGACCTTCGTCAAGCTGATCGCTTGGTACGACAACGAGTACGGCTACACCTGCAACATGCTGCGTTTTGCCGAGCACGTCGCCAAGAATTAATGGCGATTTCCGAAGCCGCAGGCGTTTAGGCCCTGCGGCTTCGGTCTTTTAAGATACCGGGAGAGCGATTGGCCAAGCTCGCTGTCAGTGGGTTTCATCAATCGCTTTAACACTATTTGTCTGACTTTCAGGAGACATCGCATGTCCTTTATTAAGCTGACCGATCTCGATCTTGCCGGCAAGCGCGTCTTGATTCGTGCCGATCTAAACGTACCTATTCGTGATGGCAAGGTGGCCTCCGATGCCCGCATTATCGCCTCGATGGCTACCATCAAGCATTGCATCGATGCTGGCGCCAAGGTGATGGTGACTTCCCATCTAGGTCGCCCGGAAGAGGGGGTGTTTAGCGAGGAGTACTCGTTGGCGCCAGTGGCGGCCGATCTGTCCAGCAAGCTTGGTAAGGAAGTGCGCTTGATCCGCGATTATCTGAATGGCGGTTTCGACGTGGATGCCGGCGAAGTCGTCATGCTAGAGAACGTGCGGTTTAATAAGGGTGAAAAGAAAAACGATGAGACTCTAGCCAAGCAATACGCGGCGCTTTGTGACGTATTTGTGATGGACGCCTTCGGTACTGCTCACCGCGCCCAGGCTTCCACTTATGGTGTCGGTTTATATGCGCCTGTCGCCTGCGCTGGTCTGCTGGTGACTGAGGAACTGAACGCGCTGGAAAAAGCGCTGGCCAACCCGGCCCGCCCGATGGTCGCCATTGTCGGGGGTTCTAAAGTTTCCACCAAACTGACCGTGCTGGAGGCACTGTCCAAGAAGGTCGACCAGCTAGTGGTCGGTGGCGGTATCGCCAATACCTTCCTGAAGGCTGCCGGCTACTCGGTAGGCAAGTCTCTGTACGAGGACGACTTGGTACCGACTGCGCAGAAGTTAATGAGCACGATGAGCGAGCGTGGTGCCTCCATCCCAATTGCTGTTGATGTTGTCACCGGCAAAAAGTTTGATGCCCAGGAGCCGGCTGAATTGAAGAAGGTCGATGAAGTGGCTGAAGACGATATGATCTTCGATATCGGTCCGCAAAGTGCCCAGGAGTTGGCTGATATCATTATGAAAGCAGGTACCGTGATCTGGAACGGTCCGGTTGGCGTATTCGAGTTTGACCAGTTTGGTAATGGCACCAAGAAGATTGCTGAAGCGATTGCCTCTACCAACGCCTTTACCCTAGCTGGTGGTGGCGACACTATTGCGGCGATCCAAAAATACGGTATCTACGACAAGGTGAGCTATATTTCTACCGCTGGCGGTGCCTTCCTCGAATACTTAGAAGGCAAGACTCTGCCGGCCGTTGCTATGTTGGAGTCCCGTGCCAAGTCCTGAGCTGGCTGAATTGTTCTATTAGGTAGTGATGCTCCGGCTTTGCTGGGTGCCTAAACTAATCAGCGGGAGCGAAACGTGAAACGTAGAACCAAAATCGTGGCGACCCTGGGGCCGGCGACGGATAAGCCGGGTGTCATTGAAGGGTTGATCCGTGCCGGCGTCGATGTGGTTCGCCTGAACTTCTCGCACGGCAAACCGGAGGACCACCGCCAGCGCGCTGAGGCTATTCGCAGTGCCGCCTACAAACAGGGCCGGCACGTGGCGATCCTGGCCGACCTGCAAGGCCCTAAGATCCGTATCGATCGCTTCCGCGACAAGCGGGTGCAACTGGTCGAAGGTGCAGAGTTCATTTTGGATGCCGAGCTGGGCCGGGATGATGGCGATCAGCAACGGGTAGGTATTACTTACAAGGCACTGGTAACTGACAGCAAGCCCGGGGATGTCCTGCTGTTGGACGATGGCCGCATTGTGCTCCAGGTAAAGGAGGTGGTTGGTCAGCAAATACGTTGCACCGTGGTGGTCGGCGGTGAGTTGTCCGACAATAAAGGTATCAACCGTCAGGGTGGTGGACTTTCCGCGCCGGCGATTACCGACAAGGATCGCGAGGATATCAAAACCGCGACTGCCATTGGTGTGGACTATGTCGCCGTATCCTTTCCGCGGTCGGCCGCTGACATTCACGAAGCCCGTCGGCTACTGCAGGCTGCCGGGTCAAAGGCAGGCATCGTTGCCAAGATCGAGCGGGCCGAGGCGGTCGAGCATATCCATGAGATTGTCGAGGCTGCCGACGCGATTATGATCGCTCGCGGTGACTTGGGCGTGGAAATTGGTGATGCCGAATTGCCCGCAGTGCAGAAAAAGTTCATCAAAATTGCTCGCGAGATGAACCGTCCGGTGATCACGGCCACCCAAATGATGGAGACCATGATCGTCAACTCGATCCCGACCCGGGCCGAAGTTTTCGACGTGGCTAATGCGGTGATCGACGGTACCGATGCGGTAATGCTCTCCGGTGAAACCGCTACTGGCAAGCATCCTGTCAAGGTGGTCGAAACCATGTCCCGCATCTGCCAGCGTGCCGAAAGCCAGATCAAAGACATCATTGAAGATCGCCCACTGGATATTCCCTTCAGGCGGGTGGATCAGGCGATTGCTATGACGGCCATTTATGCTGCTAACCACTTGCCGGTACGGGCAATTGTGTCTTTGACGGAGTCTGGTGCGACCACCCTGTGGATGTCTCGCGTCAATACGCGCATTCCAATCTATGCTTTGACCCGCCACGAGGAATCGGCGCGTCGCGTGGCACTGTATCGTGGTGTACAGGCGGTGCACTTCCCCTATGAGTCCAGGGATCATGCCGAGGTCAATCGCATGGCGATCGAAACCCTACTTGAGCGTGAGATTCTTGAGGAAGGCGATTTAGTTATTATCACCAAGGGTGATCTGATGGGGCAGATGGGTGGTACCAATGCCCTGAAGATCATACGGGTTGGTGATGTAATCACGGTTGACTGAACCCCTTGCCTCGAGGAAAACTGGCAGGATGGTTTTTTCTGGTGATTTTTAAGTACACTCTTTCGGGTATCCAAGTATTTCATCGGCCGCTTGCTTGTCGGGCGGCTCAGTGGAATCAACTCAGCAACGAGGAGAATGACTATGGCGCTTGTATCACTTCGCCAGCTGATGGACTATGCCGCCGAACACGATTTCGGTATGCCGGCATTCAACGTCAACAATATGGAGCAGGTCCATGCGATCATGCAGGCTGCCGACGAATGCGACAGCCCAGTGATTCTGCAGGGTTCTGCCGGTGCGCGTTCCTATGCAGGTGAGCCCTTCCTGCGTCACCTGGTCGCCGCTGCCTGTGAAATGTACCCGCATATCCCGGTCGTGATGCACCAGGATCACGGTGCTGATCCGGGCGTCTGCCTGCGTGCTATCCAGTCTGGCTTTACCTCCGTCATGATGGACGGCTCCCTGATGCCCGACATGAAAACCCCCTCCACCTACGAGTACAACGTTGAAGTCACTCGTAAGGTCGTTGAAATGGCGCACGCCGGTGGCGTGTCTGTAGAAGGCGAACTGGGCTGCTTAGGCTCGCTTGAAACCGGTATGATGGGCGAGGAAGACGGCCACGGCTCCGACGAAAAGCTCAGCATGGATCACCTGCTGACCGATCCGGACGAGGCTGCCGACTTTGTGAAGAAGACCAATGTGGATGCGCTGGCAATCGCTATTGGTACTTCCCACGGTGCCTACAAGTTCACCCAAAAGCCGACCGACAAGGTGCTGCGCATTGACCGCGTTAAGGAAATTCACGAGCGCATCCCGGGAGTCCATCTGGTCATGCACGGTTCTTCCTCTGTACCGGAAGAGTGGCTACAAATCATCAACAACTACGGCGGCGACATGGGCGTGACCTACGGCGTGCCGGTGGAAGAAATCGTTGAGGGCATTAAGCACGGCGTGCGCAAGGTGAATATCGATACCGATCTGCGCATGGCCTTTACCGGCTCTGTTCGCAAGCACCTGGCCGAGAACAGGTCTAACTTTGACCCGCGCAAGTTCCTGAAGTCTGCTATCGAAGCGATGAAGGGTATCTGCAAAGCCCGCTTCGAAGCTTTTGGTTCTGCCGGTCACGCCAGCAAGATCAAGCCGATCTCCCTGGAGACCATGTACAAGCGCTATGCTGCCGGTGAGCTGGACCAGAAGGTCAACTGATCGCACTTTTGACCTGCCTCTCGTGAGGCCGGTGAGAAAAAACGCCCCGCAAGCCGGGGCGTTTTTGTGTCCGTCTTTCGGCCACGAGCGAAGATTGACACTCCACACGGCTACAACCGCGGGATTCTTGGGAGCACCCCCGTACCCGGGCGTTCTGCCTTACGGCACCAAGCGATCCCCCTGTGTCCCACGGTTGAGTCCGCTTAAGTGGACAAATTGATTGTATCCGTTTTATAACAAATGAATTGCAACACACTGCATCCCACCCCTAAAGGAGTGGGCTTTCGCGCGAGATTTCTGTAAAAGCAGCGAAGGGGCCAATCGTTATTTGTGACGAACCAGTTTTATCGTATGCATTCGAAGCGCTTGGCGGCAGGTGCGTCTATGTGCTTGCAGCGCTCTGGCCAATTGTCTTATCTTGAGCCTATTAAATGGCCAGTTACCGCTTAAGATTATCGTGATAAGCATAAGATGTGGGCTTTGAAACTACCCCGTCATGCGCGAAAATAACGCATTTGTTTTCAAATCCAGTCCGGACTTGATCCGGCGAACCAGCTGACAGGTCAAAATGAACCTTCACGAATATCAAGCTAAGGCACTGTTTGCCCAGGCCGGCATCCCGGTACCTGTTTCTGCTCTCATAGAGGGTAGCGCGTTTTCTGAGAATCAGTTGCAGGCGGCGTTGGCGGCGGTACCCGGTCCCCGGCGGGTGATTAAGGCGCAGGTCCACTCCGGTGCGCGCGGTAAGGCCGGCGGTGTCAAGCTGGTGGAGGGTGATGCGGCAGCCATCGAGGCGATTCGCGCTATGGCCGGTAGCCGGCTGATCACCCAGCAGACCGGGCCCCAGGGTCTGCCAGTATCGGCTGTGCTGGTCGAAGCGGCCACCGATATCGCCCGTGAGCTGTATCTGGCAATAACTGTCGACCGCCAGCGCGAGCGAGTTGTGGTCATGGCCTCCACCGAAGGTGGTATGGATATCGAGGAGGTCGCCAAAAGCAGGCCCGAGAAGATCCTCAGCCTTTCAGTGCACCCGGTCACCGGCTTAATGCCCTATCAGGCGCGCGAACTGGGCTTCAAGCTCGGCTTGGAAGGAACGCAGATCAGCCATTTTGTGAAGCTATTGACTGCCCTGTATCAGCTGTTCGTCGAGAAAGATGCCAGCCTGGTGGAGATTAACCCACTGGTGGTCACTGGTGCTGGGGAGCTTATTGCGCTAGATGCCAAGTTCGTTCTGGATGATAACGCGGCCTATCGCCAGAGCGCGGTGGTGGCACTGCGTGATACCTCGCAGGAGGACGAGCGGGAGCTGGCCGCCTCCGAGCACGGCCTGAACTATGTCTCGCTGGATGGCAATATCGCGTGCATGGTCAATGGCGCGGGACTGGCGATGGCCACCATGGACCTGATCAAGCTTGAGGGCGGCGAGCCGGCCAACTTCCTAGATGTTGGCGGCGGTACGACTGCCGCCAAGGTGGCCGAGGCCTTTAAGCTGATCCTCTCGGATCAGAAGGTCGCCGCGATTCTGGTCAATATCTTCGGCGGTATTGTGCGCTGTGATCTGATTGCCGAGGGTATTATCGATGCGGCCCGCCAGGTGCAGCTAACCGTGCCGACCGTAGTACGCCTGGAGGGCACGAATGCCGAGCAGGGTCGCAAAATGTTGGAGGAGTCCGGCCTGAACCTTGTGGCCGAGACCGATCTGGCGCTGGCGGCTCGCAAGGTCGTTGAGCTATCCCGCACTGCCTGACCCGGATACCAATAGACCCATGAGCATTCTGATCGATAAGAACACCCGTGTGATCTGCCAGGGCTTCACTGGCAAACAGGGTACTTTCCATTCTGAGCAGGCACTGGCCTACGGGACCCGCTTGGTCGGTGGTGTCACCCCGGGCAAAGGTGGCCAAACCCATCTGGGGTTGCCGGTCTTCAATACGGTCCATGAGGCGGTGGCTAAGACCGGTGCCGAGGCAACCATGATCTATGTGCCGGCCCCCTTTGCCGCCGACGCGATTTTAGAGGCGGCAGACGCCGGCATCCGCGTGATCGCCTGCATTACCGAAGGCATTCCGGTGCTGGACATGGTCAAGGTTAAGGCGGTGCTGGATAGTGATTATCCAGATGTGCGCTTGATCGGCCCCAATTGCCCGGGGTTGATTACGCCAGGTCAGTGCAAGATTGGCATTATGCCTGGCCATATCCATCTGCCGGGCCGTATCGGCATCGTGTCACGTTCCGGCACCCTGACGTATGAGGCTGTGCATCAGACTACCGCAGTTG
>Ga0209836_100152_pt1 | contig 11350 bp, 13 predicted proteins | sample ElbSprsedimmetaG_FD_184147 | JGI IMG/M metagenome (GOLD analysis project Ga0209836, IMG submission 184147) | Hot spring sediment bacterial and archeal communities from California, USA to study Microbial Dark Matter (Phase II) - Elbow Spring... ... | reverse complement strand
CTGCCAAAATACCCCCGAATATAGGCTGGAGGTGGACAGATTTTTCCTGGAGGTGAAGGAAGAGGGGATAAGGTACATAGCCCTGGATCTGAGGAGGAACGAGGGAGGAGACTCCAATGTGGTGGATGCCTTTTTAAAATATCTACCTCCTGAAGAGATAAGGGACTATCGGGCAGAGACGAGATATGCCCCCCAGGTGAGGCTCCAGCGGGGGGATGGGGCGGAGATAGCCATAAGCTTGGCCCGGCTTTTTTCCCGGCTCTACAAGGGAAAGCGCCGAACACCTCGGCCCCCTTCCCCTGACCTCATATTCCGGGGACAGCTCTACGTCCTCATCGGTCCAGCCACTTTCTCCGCCGGGGTTTGGGTGGCCACCATGTTGCGGGATAACGGATTATGCCGCCTTATAGGGGAACCTACAGGGGGAACCCCTTCTTTTATAGGGGATGTGCTGACCTTCCCTCTGCCCCACTCCCGGTTGATTTATACCGTGGCCCATAAAAAATTTACCCGCCCGGCTGCTGAACTGGATCCCGCAGAAGCCCTTTATCCCGACATCCATGTCCCCACCACCATAGCCCATTTGAGGGAAGGCAGAGATCCCCAGAAGGAGAAGCTGCTGGACATAATCAGGTGATCATTATGGAGATCTTTCTTTTGGCTCCCGGGACTTCCCTGGACGTCGTGGCCCCCCGCCTTTGGGACGGAAAAGGGGAGGGGCTTGTGGAGGACAGGGTCCTCTTGATAAGGAATGGTAAAATAAAGGGGATTTTGCCCCTGGAGGTTTATGAACCCGGCCCTTGTCCTCTACTAAAACTGGAGGGCACTTTAATGCCAGGATTAGTTGACGCCCATGTCCACCTGTCCCTTGACGGAAAGGATTTCAAGCAGTCCATAGAGAGATGGTATCACCCCCAGGACATGTGGAGGGTCATAACCCAGGAGCTGTGGGATACCCTCAAGGCGGGAGTGGTGGCCATAAGGGACGGGAGCGACGGCCTGAACTGGAACTTGGAGGCGAAAAAGTGGGTGGCTGCCGGTCAAGCGGTGGGCCCTGTGGTGGTGGCCACTGGAAGAGCCTTGAGGAGGAAGGGTTACTACGGCACTTTTCTGGGCCCGGGGCTGGAGCGGAGGGAGGAATGGGAGGATCTTTTAAAAGATCAGGCTGCTGGGGGATGTGACCAGGTAAAGATAGTCCTCTCGGGGCTCATAACCTTCCGCCGCTATGGGGAGGTGGGGCCTGTACAGTTTTCTTTGGAGGAACTGAGCTGGCTGGTAAGAAGGGCCCATGCTCTGGGGTTAAAGGTAATGGTCCACGCCAATGGGCCCCAGGCCCTCGAGATGGCCCTGGATGCGGGGGTAGACAGCATAGAGCACGGCTATTTCGCCACGGAGGAGCTCCTTTCCCGCATGGCCGAGCAGGGGGTTTACTGGTGCCCCACGGTGGCTGCGGTTATAAATCGTCTTAAGGTGCGCAAGGCAGAAGAATACAGCCCCCATCAGAAGGACATAATCAAGAGGACTTGCGAGTCCCAGCTTGGGAACATGTATAAGGCCCATAGAATAGGGGTGAGGATGGTTTTGGGGACCGATGCGGGAGCCCCAGGCGTCTATCACGGGCGCAGCTACGGGGAGGAGGTGAACTATTTTAAGGAAGCGGGTCTGGACAATCTCTCTATATTAAAGGCCGCCACTTCCCTGGGGGCTGCCTGTTTGGGTTTAAAGGATCTGGGCACTATAGAAGAAGGGAAATCAGCCTGCTTTGTGGAATTAGAAGGCGATCCCCTGGCCGATCTCCAGGCCTTGAAAAAGATCAACAGGGTTTTTTATTTTCAGCCCATCCCTTGCGGTTATGGGTAATAAATGCTATTATTGAACAAAAAAGTTTATTCCGAGGAGGAAGTGAAATGCCCGAGTTCAGCAACCCCTTTGTGGTGATGAAGGCGGAGCGCAAGCTCACCCACGAAGAGCTGGTAAGGTGTATACGCTTTATGATAGCTGCCGAGTACGAGGCAGTCCAGCTCTACACCCAGTTGGCAGAGTCCACCGATAATGAGCTGGCCAAAGCGGTGCTGAAGGATATAGCTGACGAGGAGAGGGTCCACGCTGGAGAATTTTTGCGCCTGCTGAAGGAGCTGGCTCCTGACGAGGAGGAACTCTATCAGAAAGGCTACAGGAAGGCTAAAAAGAATATCCTGAAGGCTAAAGGGTATGAAGAAGTGGAAGAGATTATAAAGTAGATGTAGATATGGTGCTTCTGGGCACTACGGTCAACGCCTGCACCATAATACTGGGGGCCACAGTGGGCAGCCTCCTGAAAAGGGGGCTGCCCGAAAACATAAAGTCCACCGTGCTCCAGGGGGTAACCCTCACGGTCATCCTTATAGGCCTGAAGATGGCTTTTGAGGCCCAAAGGATACTGATAGTGGCCTTGAGCCTGGTGAGCGGTGGATTTATAGGGGAGCTTTTAAAAATCGAAGATCATCTGAACAGGTGGGGGCAGGCCCTGGAGAACTCCTGGGGCCAGGGGGATAAGGATTTCGCCAGGGGTTTTGTCTCCGCCAGCCTCATCTTCTGTGTGGGGGCCATGGCCATCATGGGTTCCCTGGAGAGCGGGCTTACCGGCCAGCACACCACCTTGCTGGTCAAGTCCCTTCTGGATGGGGTTACCTCCATGATTTTGGCCTCCAGCTTGGGTTGGGGTGTGGCCTTTTCCGCCATACCGGTATTTTTGTACCAGGGCAGCATCGCTTTGGCTGCCGGCAAATTGAGCCCCCTTTTGAACGAAGGGGTTATAAGGGAGATGACGGCCACTGGAGGCCTGCTCATCTTGGCCATAGGCCTAAATTTGCTGGACAGCCGCTTTAAAATCAAAGTGGGCAACCTCCTCCCGGCCCTGTTCATGGCAGCCCTCTGGGTTTACCTGGCCATGGGGTGGCAGGGAGGCAGATAACTTAAAGGGGGAATTGTATATGTCGGAAAGAGGTTCGCGTTACCAGTGTTCTGTATGCGGGTACATCTACGACCCTTCCAGGGGGATAGCACCCAAAACATATCTCCGGGCACCTGCTTTGAGGCCCTACCCGATACCTGGCGTTGCCCTGTCTGTGGGGTACCCAAAGAGGAATTTTTCAAAATAGATTGAGGGAAAAGCCCTTCCCGCTGGCAGGAAAAGAGACGGCCAGCGGGAATTTTTTATATCTGGGGCAATAGAAATTTAAAGGGCCCTTATTCACTTTTAAGGAGGGGCGACAATGCTCTTATGGCAACTGCCGCAAAAACATAAAGACTCCATACGCCATCCTGCTCTGCGCTATAGGGAAGAGGAAATTTCCTATCAGGAGGCAGCAGATCTGATCGAGGGTTATGCCCGGCTTTTCCAGGATAAGGGCCTGGAGCCGGGTGAGAGGGTGGCCATAATCTCTTTCAACTGCCCGGATTTTATCCTCAGCTATCTGGGATGCCTTCGGGCCGGGGGCATAGCTGTCCCTTTAAATTTCATGCTCACCCTGCCGGAGATAGCCTATATATTAAAAGACGCGGGCTGCAGTTTTATCGTCATCCACCAGCAGCTCTATAAAAAGTTAAATCTGGACCCGTCTTTCCCTCTCCTTTCAGGCCTCAAGGGGGTTGTGCTTTTAGGTGAGGAGAGCCGGGCTCGGGCCCGGAGCCTGCCATCTGCCCGTCCGGTGGAGGCCCGGGAGGAGGATATTTGCGCCTTTCTTTACACTTCGGGCACCACGGGGCTGCCCAAGGGGGCTATGTTGAGCCATAAAAACTTTTTGGCCAACGTAAAGGCCCTCCATGAGGTTTCCCAATTCGGCCCTGACAACGATTTCCTTTCAGTCCTCCCCATGTTCCACAGCTTTGCTTGGACCACCAGCGTGCTCTTGCCCATATATCTGGGCAGCACCATCACCATAAAGGAGAGCTTTCAACCCAAAGAAATTCTGGATATCCTGACTTATAGAGGCATAACCGTATTCTGCGGTGTTCCGGCCATGTTTACGGTCCTGGTGAGGCTGGGAGACCTCAGGGAATTTAAAGCGTTGAAATTCGCCATTTCTGGAGGCGCCCCTTTGGATCCCAGGGTGGGGCAAGCCTTTGAGGAGAAATTCAGGGTCCCGTTGGTGGAGGGTTATGGCCTTACCGAGGCTTCCCCGGTGGTGTGCCTCAACCCCCTTTACGGCAAGAGAAAGCCGGGATCTGTGGGCTTCCCTTTGCCGGGGATAGAGGTCAGGATAGTGGATGAGAAAGGCCAGGAGGTGCCCCTGGAGGAAGTGGGGGAGCTGATCATAAAGGGGCCCAATGTCATGGCGGGCTACTATAACCGGCCAGAGGAGACGGCCGAAACCTTGCGGGACGGCTGGCTCTACACCGGAGATCTGGCCCGTAAAGACGAGGAAGGCTATATCTATATAGTGGACCGTAAGAAGGACCTGATCATAACCGGAGGCTTTAATGTGTATCCCCGGGAGGTGGAGGAGGCCCTGATGGCCCATCCTGCGGTGGCAGAAGCGGCGGTTATAGGTGTCGGAGATCCCCTGAGGGGGGAAGAGATAAAGGCCTATATAATCTTAAGGTCGGGCCAGCAGGTTTCCTGCCAGGAACTGCGGGAGTTTTTAAGAGGACGCCTGGCCCCTTATAAAATACCCCGCTACTTCGCCTTTGTGGAGGACCTACCCCGTTCCACCACGGGTAAAGTCCTCAAAAGGGTGTTAAAGGAACAGGAAGGCAGATAAAAAGCCCGGTGTCCCGGGCTTTTACTTTAGGAGTTTGGCTAAGGCTTCGGGATCCGCCAGGAAGGCCTCATAGAGGCTCCTACCCTTTACCACTGCTAAAGGTTGGCTCAAGGCAGGAGCGGCCACCAGCTTCAGGGCTACCGAGTTTTGATAGTTGGGGTTTTTGACAAAGTCCCCCTTGCCGTCGGGATTTTGGATGTAATAATAAGCAGCACCCCGTTTTTGCCGGAAGGGCTCATAGAGGGACTTGAAGGTGCTCTCCACCAGGTTTGCCATGACCAAAGGCCGGTTTCCCGGATTTATGGTGACGTGGCCATAATTGGGGGGGATGAAAACCTTATCCCCTTTTTTAGCTTCTACAGCTATGACTTCTTCGGCTTCTCCCCTCCTATCGTTTTTCTGCAGCAGGTAAAGGGCCTCCCCTTCCAGGACTTCATAATATTCGGTATAACTCTCCTCACTGCCGGACTTGAGGGGATGGAAATGGCCCACGGTTTTTATATATTCCCCTCCTATGGTGCCGGCCAAGATTACGGTGATATCGTAACGGATCCCATACTTTTCAAAAATCTCTTTATCCTTTTCCAGACACACTCCCCGGTACATGTAGTACAGGGGTTGGTCGCTGGGGGAAACCTGGGAGTAGAGGACCTCCAGGGCGTCCTTCAGCCGCCTCACGTCGGGTTCAGGCGGAGCCACCACTCCCGGAGCGAAGACCAGGAGCCCTTCTTCAGTTAAATGAAAATGTTCTCCTAAAATCATGGAGGATGCCCTCCTTATTTTCATTTGGACTCTGTATCTCGACCTTCTGTTGCATCTTCTTCCTTAGGCCTCACCCCTTTGTAAAATCTTCAGGGTTATCAATTCGGCTTCATCCTTTGATTCTCCTTCTTTCCCTTCCTTACTTTTTTCAGGGCGAGCTTCATATATAATACGTCAAATAGGGCAATATTGTTAGATAAATGGAGGGGTCTGGCGGTGGAAATTTTAGACGAGATTCAGAAATATACCCAGGAAGACAGGGAGCTCTTTTGGGAGGGTACCTTTACAGAATACCTGGAAATGGTGATAAGAAAACCCCATATAGCCCGCCTGTCCCATGCCAGGATTTACGACATGATAATGGCTGCCGGGGTGGAAGAAGGAGAGACAAATAAGGTATAAATTTTTTACCGAACACCTGTTCGGTCTGGAGGAGACCCTGGTCAAGCTGGTGGAAGAATATTTCCACACCGCTGCCAGGAAATTGGACGTGAGGAAAAGGATCCTGCTCCTCATGGGTCCGGTGGGGGGGAGGCAAGTCCACCATTGTGAACCTGCTCAAGCGGGGCTTGGAGCGATACAGCCGGACAGAAGAAGGGGCCCTTTACGGCATAAAGGGGTGCCCCATGCACGAGGAACCTCTCCATTTGATACCCGAATCCCTCAGACCAAAATTCAAGGAAAAGTATGGCATCCATATAGAGGGGAATCTATGCCCCTGTTGTCAGCTTATGGTGGAGGAGAAATATAAAGGAAAGATTGAGGAGGTGAGGATGGAGAGGATAATAATTTCAGAGAAGAAGAGGATGGGCATAGGCACCTTCAGCCCCTCAGATCCCAAATCCCAGGACATAGCCGAGCTTACGGGCAGCGTGGATCTGACCACCATAATGGATGGAGTACGGCTCAGAATCAGATCCCCGGGCCTATCGCTTTGACGGGGAGCTGAATATAGCCAACCGGGGATTGATGGAATTCCAGGAGATGCTGAAGTGCGACGAGCGCTTTTTATACCACCTTTTGAGCCTTTCCCAGGAGGGCAATTTCAAGGTGGGGCGCTTTGCCCTCATCTCCGCCGATGAGGTGGTGATAGCCCATACCAATCCAGCTGAATACCGGGAATTCATAAGCAACCCCAGAAATGAGGCCCTCCGCTCCCGCATCATGGTTATACCAGTACCGTACAACTTGAGGGTGGACGAAGAAGTGAAGATCTACGAGAAGCTCATAAGGGAGAGCGAGATGGAGGTCCATCTGGCTCCTTTCGCCCTGAAAGCGGCAGCTATATTTTCTGTCCTCTCCCGTTTAAAGGAGTCCAAAAAGAAGCCGTTGGACCTCCGTCAGAAGATGAAGCTCTACAATGGGGAAGGAAATCGAAGGGTACACCCAGGAGGATCTCCGGGAGCTGCGAAAAGAATTCCCCGAGGAGGGTATGGAAGGGGTAGATCCCCGTTTTGTTCTGAACCGCCTTTCCAGAGCCCTGGTTTTATTCCCCCAGCCCTGCCTTACCCCCCTGGAGGTGCTCAAGGCCCTCAAAGAGGGCATAGAAGAAGAGCCGGGGTGGAGCGGGGAGACCAAAGAGCGCTTTCTGAATTTTGTGTACTGGCCTAAGGAAGAGTATGACGCGTTTGCTGAAAGGGAGCTGCGCCAGGCTCTGCTCCCTTCCCACGGAGAACTGGCCCAGACCCTGTTTCAGGCCTACCTGGACCAGGTGGAGGCCTATCTCCACGGTAACAACCGGAGGGACCCTCTGACGGGGAAGGATATACCCCCTGACGAGGGCTTTATGCGCTCTTTGGAAGAGGAGATAGGGGTTACGGAGATTTCCAGGAAAGCTTTCCGGGAAGAGATATACCTGAAGTTTTCTCCTTATTATTATTTAAGGCAGGGGAAAGCTTTCGAGTACCGTTCCCATCTTCCCATCCCCGTTTAAGGGAGGCCATAGAAAAGAGGCTATTTTTAACCCTTAGGGACAGGCTGAAGCTGCTTTTCGGCCAGTCCCAACTGCCCAATTCCCCCTCTCCTGAGATCAGAGGCCTTGTTGAGTACCTTATCTCCCGGCGGGGCTACTGCCATCACTGCGCCGGAGAACTTTTAAAATACGCCAGCGCCCTGGGTTATTAAAGAGGGGTGTCCAGATGTCTACCTACAGCTTGCTCTTCGAAGAGAGTTTCTCCACCTGCGGTTACTTCCAAGAGGAGCGTTACAGGAGGAAGATAAAGGAGGCCATTAGGGATAACTTGCCCCACATCCTCACAGAAGAAGGCTTTATCCTGGAAAAGGGGAAGGTGGTCTTCCGTTTTCCCTTGAGGAGTTTTAAGGGTTTTGCTCTGGTTTACGAGGCCTCCCTGGAAGAGCGGGTAGGCCAGGGCCCGGGGGACACCCCCTTGGGCAAGATCCTCTTCCGGGAGCCCCTTCCAGGGGGATCCCCCTGGGGTAAGGGCGCCGGAGATCAGGAGGGGGATGACTATTACGAAGGAGAGATCACCCTGGACCAGGTGGAGGAGATAGTTTGGGAAGAACTGGTTAAGACATGCTTTCAGAAAAGGGATCGGGAAAATCAGGGGCAGGGTCAGAGGGAGGAGTTCAAGGGGGTGGGCCCTAAAGGCCTGTGGGCCAATTTAGATAAGAGGCTTAGCCTTTTGACCCACCTCAAGGAAGATGCCCTTTGGGGCAAAAGGGGGGGTGGAAAAACTGAGGAAGGAAAACCTGCGCTTTAAGACCTGGGAAGAGCTCCCTTCTCCTCAAGAAAGGGCGGTGGTCTTCGCCCTCATAGACACTTCGGGAAGCATGGGGGTTCAGGAGAAATATCTGGCCCGCAGCTTTTTTTCTGGCTCCTGCGCCTCCTAGGCAGGATTTATCACCCCTTGGAGGTGGTCTATATTTCCCATCATATCAGAGCCCAGGAGGTGAGCGAAAAAGAATTTTTCACCAAGGGGGAGAGCGGGGGCACCCGCTGCTCTTCTGCCTACCAGCTGGCCCTTAAGATTTTGGAAAGCCGTTGTTCCCGGAACAACCCTAAAATTTACCTTGTTCATTTGACCGACGGGGATGACCTCCTGAGCGATAACGAGGTCTGCCTGGAGATATTGCCCCGCCTTCTGGGCCGACTGAACCTCCTCGCCTACGTGGAATTGACCAATCCTTATTATCAGTCCACCACCTTTTTGTCTTTTCTGAGGCGGCTGTCGGATCCCCGGCTCCTGTCCCTGGCCATAAAAGACAGGGAAGGGGTATACGAGGTTTTACGGGAAATATTCAGAGCCATGGGGAGAGATGATCCTTGGGAAAGCTAAGGGAACTGGAAAGCATCATCAGGGAGGTGCTGGAGGTATCCAGGCTAGAAGGCCTGGATTTTTATCCCCTGCACTTTACTTGCTGTTCACTGGAAACCATGTGCTCCCTGGGAGCCATGGGGGCGGGGAAACGTTTTTTCCACTGGAGTTTTGGACAGGATTACCACCGGATTAAGTTATATCATTCCCTGAGGCTGGGCAAAATCTACGAGCTGGTGTTTTTTTCTAATCCCTGCCTGGCTTTTCTCTTGGAGAGCAATTCCCCTTTGGAAAACAAACTGGTGGTGGCCCACGTGGCTGCCCACAGCGATTTTTTTAAAAACAATGTCAGCTTCTCTTCTTGCCCTCAGGATATGCTCCACCTCATGGCCCTCCATGCGGACAGGATAAAACTCTTTGAGGAAGAATTCGGATATCATCAGGTGGAGATCCTTTTGGATGCCCTTATAGCCCTCAAGGTCTGTGTGGATCCCGGGGATCCCTTTCTGGAGAAGGATGTCCAGCCCCCCACCAGGGATATCCTGGGGTTTCTCCGCCGGAAGAGCCCCAAGCTGGAAGATTGGCAACGGGAAGTGCTGCTCATGGGGAGAGGGGAAATGATATATTTCTGGCCCCTGATGGAAACCAAAATAATCAACGAAGGCTGGGCCACCTACTGGCATACCCGCATTCTCCGGGAGATGGATCTGTCCGAGGAGGAATCCATAGATTTCGCCTGCCTCCAGGGGGATATCTTGAAACCCCTTGAAAGGGAGGTTAACCCCTACCTTCTAGGTTACGCCCTCTTTTTAGATTATAGAGAAGCTTTGGGGACGGGAGAAGATTTTCGAAGTGCGGGCTCTGGGAAGGGACGTCTCTTTTTTGTCCAACTATCTGACTCCAGAACTGGTGGAAAGGCTGGATCTCTATATCTACAAGAAGATAGGCCTGGAATGGATGGTGGTGGAGAAGGAAGGTAAGAAGGTCAAGGAGGCCCTAATCCGGCAGTTGACCAACTGCGGCTTTCCCTATTTAGAAGACGATAATTATCGGGAGGGATTGTATCTGCGCCATTATCACGACGGCCGGGATTTGGACCCCAAGCCCCTGGAAGGAACTCTGGAACTGCTCCATTTTCTATGGGGAGGGCCTGTATACCTGGAAACTGTGAGAGGGGGCAAAAGGGCTATATTTTTTTGCGAAGGAAAGAGGGTAAGTACATTGTAGGAGGAAATCCCTTTTACCTATGGAACATCCTTTATAGCAAAGGGAAACCGGGGGGAGAAGAATTGTATTGGAACGAGAGATATGAATGCATGGACGAAGAGGAATTGAGGGAGCTGCAGCTGGAGAGGCTGCAGGCCACAGTGAAAAGGGCTTTCTACAACGTCCCTTTTTATCGCCGGGCCTTCCAAGCCATAGGGCTGGAGCCAGGGGATATAAAAGATCTGGAAGACCTGCACCGGCTGCCCTTTACCACCAAGGAAGATCTGCGGGACAACTATCCTTTCGGCATGTTTGCCGTGCCCATGAGCGAGGTGGTGCGCATCCATTCCTCTTCCGGTACCACAGGAAAGCCCACGGTGGTGGGTTATACCCGCCATGACATAGAGGTCTGGGCTGAGCTGATGGCCCGGGCTTTGGTCTGCGCCGGAGCCACCCGGCACGATATAATCCACAACGCCTACGGTTATGGCCTCTTCACCGGGGGTCTGGGTATTCACTACGGGGCAGAAAAGCTGGGGGCCTCGGTTATACCCGTCTCAGGAGGCAATACCAAACGGCAGATAATGATCATGAAGGACTATGGCAGCACCGTCCTCACCTGCACCCCTTCCTATGCCCTTCACCTGGCCGAGGTGATGGGGGAGATGGGGGTGAGCCCTGAGGAACTGAAGCTTCGCCTGGGGGTTTTTGGAGCAGAGCCCTGGTCGGAAAATATGCGCCGGGAAATAGAAAGACGCTTGAACCTTACCGCCATAGATATTTACGGCCTCAGCGAAGTCATAGGGCCGGGGGTGGCCATCGAATGCCCGGAGAAAAATGGCCTGCACATATTTGGAGACCATTTTCTGGTGGAGGTGGTGGATCCCAAGACAGGCCAGTCCTTACCTTTCGGTCAGCTGGGTGAACTGGTGATAACCTCCCTGACCAAAGAAGCCCTGCCGGTAATCCGCTACCGCACCCGGGATTTGACCGCCCTCCTGCCGGGGAAATGCCCCTGCGGCCGCAGTTACGTGAGGGTAGCCCGCTTCACCGGCAGGACCGACGATATGCTGGTCATCCGGGGTGTCAACGTATTCCCCTCCCAGGTGGAGAGCGTGCTCCTGGAGATGGGCGGCATAGAACCCCACTATCTCCTGGTGGTGGACCGCCAAGGTGCTCTGGACACCTTAGAGGTCCAGGTGGAGGTTTCTGAGGAACTCTTTTCCGACAAGGTGAGGTGTTTGGAAGAGCTGGAGAGGAAGTTGAAGGCAGAATTGGAAAGTGTTTTGGGGCTGAGCCTGAAGGTCACTCTGGTGGAACCGAAGAGCCTCCAGCGCAGCGAAGGCAAAGCGGTGAGGGTTATAG
>Ga0209836_100151_pt1 | contig 11353 bp, 8 predicted proteins | sample ElbSprsedimmetaG_FD_184147 | JGI IMG/M metagenome (GOLD analysis project Ga0209836, IMG submission 184147) | Hot spring sediment bacterial and archeal communities from California, USA to study Microbial Dark Matter (Phase II) - Elbow Spring... ... | reverse complement strand
ACCCCACCATAGCTGCCGGGAGATGCACCAGTCCTTTATATTTTCCAGCCAATTTATATATATTTTGGTAAACCTTTCAGGTATAAAGCGCAGCTTCCCTTCCTGGACCACCTTAAGGGCGGGGAGAGCCAGGGGTTTCATTTTAACAAACCACTGCAAGGAGATGAGGGGTTCTATAACTGTGCCGCACCGGTAGCAGTGTCCCACCGCATGGACGTGGTCTTCTATCTTCTCCAGATAGCCTCCAGCCTTAAGGTCCTGGACCACCCTTTCCCGGCAGGCATAGCGATCCAATCCGGCATAGGAGCCCGCCTCCTCCGTCATCTTGGCCTCCTGATCTATCACCGTGATGGAGGGGAGATTGTGACGCCGGGCCACCTCGAAGTCATTGGGGTCATGGCCGGGGGTGATCTTGACTGCCCCTGTGCCGAAGGAGGGGTCCACATGCTCATCGGCTATTATGGGAATCCTGCGATCCAGCAAGGGCAGCCGGGCCCTTTTACCCACCAGGTGCTTGTATCTCTCATCTCCGGGATGGACAGCCACCGCAGTGTCTCCCAGCATGGTCTCCGGGCGGGTGGTGGCCACCACTATGGAGCCGGAACCGTCTTCCAAGGGATAGCTGATATACCATAGCTTTCCTTGTATCTCTCTATACTCCACCTCCAGATCGGACAGGGTGGTCTGGCAGCGGGGACACCAGTTGATTATATACCTGTCCCTATAAATGAGCCCTTTGTGATACAGGTGCACAAAGGCGTGCCGCACCGAGCGGGTATAGGCGGGATCCATGGTGAATCTCTCCCGGCTCCAGTCACATGAAGCGCCCAGAAGCCGCAGCTGTCGGGTTATAGTGTTCCCGTACTGCTCCTTCCAAGCCCATACCCTTTCTAAAAATTTCTCCCTGCCCAGATGGTGTTTGGTAAGGCCTTCCCGGGCCAGAGCTTCCTCCACCTTTACCTGGGTGGCAATTCCCGCATGATCTGTACCGGGAAGCCAAAGGGAAACATATCCCCTCATCCGGTACCACCGGGTGAAGATGTCCTGGAGGGTGATATCCAGGGCATGGCCTAAATGGAGGCTGCCGGTCACGTTGGGAGGGGGCATCATCAAGCTGAATCTCTTCTGTCCTGGTAGGGGTAGGGGGGCATAGAAATATCCATTCTCTTCCCAGTATCTATACCACTTGGATTCTACTGCCTGAGGGTTGTAAACCTTATCCAATTCCACCGACCCTGCCTCCTCGATCATTTTTTGACTATAAAAAATCCCCGTACGCCCTTAAAAGGACGAGGGGAGGACACAAACCCGTGGATTTCTCCATCCCCGTTCTCTGGGGATGGCCTCTCCCGGTATCATCTTAACGATTTTTGTTTTTACCTGTCAAGCGGTCTCCGCTTTTCTTTCTTCTTTAGGAACCAAGGCCTCCTTCAGCACTTCATCCATGTGCTTCACCAGGACGAACTCCAATTTCCTGCGGATATTTACAGGTATTTCTTCTAGATTTTTCTCATTCTCTTTAGGAAGTATAACCTTTTTTATCCCTGCCCTGTGGGCAGCCAGCACCTTTTCCTTGATCCCCCCTACCGGCAGGACCCGGCCCCGCAGGGTGATCTCTCCGGTCATGGCCACTTCTTTCTTTACCGGAATATTGGTCAGGGCTGAAGCCATGGCGGTGGCCATGGTGATTCCGGCAGAAGGGCCGTCCTTGGGTATGGCGCCTTCGGGCACATGGATGTGGATGTCCACCTTTTCGTGAAAGTCGGGTTCCAATCCCAAAGCCTCCGCCCGGGAGCGGATGTAGCTGAAACCCGCATAGGCAGATTCCTTCATCACTTCGCCCAGCTTGCCCGTCAAGGTGAGATTGCCCTTGCCCTTCATCACCGAGACCTCCACGTTGAGCACTTCACCCCCGGCTTCGGTCCAGGCCAGCCCGTTGACCACTCCCACCATTTCTTCTTCCAGGGCTTCTGTATGGCGATATTTGGGTATGCCTAGAAATTCTTCCACATTGGCAGCGGTGACCTTCACCGCCTTTACCTTTCCGCTGACGATGTTACGGGCGGTTTTACGGCAAATGGTGGCCAACTGCCTCTCCAGGTTCCTCACCCCCGCTTCCCGGGTGTACTCCCGGATGATGCGGCGGATGGCGTTTTCTGAAACTTCCAGTTGCTCCTTCTTCAAGCCGTGTTCTTTTAACTGCTTAGGCAAGAGATGGAGGGAGGCTATCTTGACCTTCTCCTCTTCGGTATAGCCAGGAATACGGATCACTTCCATTCTATCCAGAAGGGGCCGGGGAATGGTGTGCTCCACATTGGCGGTGGTGATGAACATCACCTTGGACAGATCAAAGGGAAGCTCGATATAGTGATCGCTGAACATATGGTTCTGCTCCGGATCCAAGACCTCCAGCAAGGCGGCGGCTGGATCGCCCCTGAAATCGCTGCAGAGCTTGTCGATCTCGTCCAGAAGAAATACAGGATTTTTGCTCCCCGCCCGTTTCATCCCCTGGATTATACGGCCGGGCAGGGCCCCCACATAGGTCCTCCGATGGCCCCTTATCTCCGCTTCATCCCGGATACCTCCCAGGGAGATCCTCACGAACTTCCTGTTCAAGGCCCTGGCTATGGACTTGGCCAGAGAGGTTTTCCCCACCCCTGGAGGACCCACAAAACATATGATGGGGCCCCTCATCTTCTTGGCCAGCTGCCTGATGGCCAGATATTCCAAGATCCGCTCCTTTACGTCCTGTAAGCCGTAATGGTCTTCCTCTAAAATACGCTCCGCCACGTTTATATCCAGGCGATCCCTGGTCTCCTTGCTCCAGGGGAGGCTCAAAATCCAATCCAGGTAAGTCCTGATGACCGCCGTTTCCGCCACCATGGGGGGCATCTTCTCCAGCCGCTCCACCTCTTTGAGGGCCCGTTCCCTGACCTCCTTGGGTAGTTTGGCTTCCTCTATCTTCTGCCGCAGCTCTTCGGCTTCGGCTAACCTTTCATCCTTTTCCCCCAGCTCTTTCTGGATGGCCTTTATCTGCTCCCTCAAGTAATATTCCCTCTGGGTCCTCTCCATCTGCTTCCTTACCCGGAGGTTGATCCGCCGCTCCAGTTCCAGAATTTCCTTTTCCCTGGCGATGAGTTCGCATAGGAGATTGAGCCTTTGCTTTAGATTTATGGCTTCCAGGACGGCCTGCTTGTCTATCAATTTTAGGTTCAAATGGGAAGCAATTACATCTGCCAGGCGGCCCGGATCCTCCACCTCCGCCACCGAGACCACCGTCTCCGGGGGTATTTTTTTGGACATCTTGACATAGTTCTCGAATTCATCTAGAAGGTATCGGCGCAGGGCCTCCACTTCCTCGTCTATCTCCGCCATTTCCCGGGCCTCTTCCACCTCCACCAGGAGGAAGGGCTCATGGGCTAGATAGTTCTTAATCCTGCCCCTGCGGATACCTTCCACCAAGATTCTGATGGTCCCGCCTGGGAGCTTTAAAAGCTGCTTGATCTCGGCTATGGTGCCGATGGCATAGATGTCCTCCTCCCCGGGATCCTCCTCCTGGGGCTCCTTTTGCATGGCCAGAAAAATTATGCGATCTTTTATCATGGCCTCCTCTATCGCCCTGACCGAGCGCTTTCGCCCCACGTCCAGATGGAGGACTGTATAGGGAAAAACGATAACGCCTCTTAAAGGCAAAAGAGGAAGGATTCTTGTCATTCCTAACACCTCCGTTTGCGTCCCATTCTTATTATTCGAGTATAAGAAGACGATGGCTTAGGCCATCGTCTTCTGGATTCTTTCATGCTGTCTCTTCCTTCTTTTTCTTTCTCTCCACCGTTAGCAGGATGGGCTCTTCTTTGTGGAGCACCACCTCTTTGGTGATTATGCATTTGGTGACGTTTTTACGGGAGGGAATATCGTACATCACGTCCAGCATGATCTCCTCCAGAATAGCCCTCAACCCCCGGGCCCCCGTCTTCCTCCGGAGGGCCTCCTGGGCTATGGCCCTGAGGGCTTCTTCTTTAAATTCCAGGGTCACCCCGTCCATCTCAAAGAGCTTTTGGTATTGCTTCACCAATGCATTTTTGGGCTCGGTTAAAATCTTGAGAAGGGCCTCTTCATCCAAAGCGTCCAAAGTGACTATTATGGGAAGGCGGCCTACAAATTCCGGTATCAGCCCATATTTCAGGAGGTCCACCGGCTGGATGTGTTTCAATATTTCCCCCACCTGCATATCCCTGGCGCTGCGGATCTCAGCCCCGAATCCCATGGTCTTCTGGGAGATGCGGTTGAGGATTATCTTGTCGATCCCCTCGAAAGCCCCTCCGCATATGAACAGGATGTTGGTGGTATCGATCTGGATGAATTCCTGGTGGGGATGCTTCCTTCCCCCCTGGGGGGGTACACAAGCTATGGTGCCTTCTAAGATCTTGAGGAGGGCTTGCTGGACCCCTTCCCCTGATACGTCCCTGGTGATGGAAGGATTCTCGCCTTTCCTGGCTATCTTATCAACTTCATCTATATACACGATGCCCTTTTCCGCCCGCTCCACGTCATAATCGGCTGCCTGGATGAGCTTGAGCAATATGTTCTCCACGTCTTCACCCACATAACCCGCCTCCGTGAGGGTGGTGGCGTCAGCTATGGTGAAGGGGACGTTGAGAATCTTGGCCAGGGTCTGGGCCAGAAGGGTTTTACCCGATCCGGTGGGGCCCAGCATCAGGATGTTGCTCTTCTGCAGCTCCACGTCCGAACTCCTGGGCCCCATGTGGATCCTCTTATAGTGGTTATACACCGCCACGGAAAGGGCCTTTTTGGCCCTGTCCTGGCCGATTACATATTGATCCAGAAAGGCCCTTATTTCCTTGGGCTTAGGCAGTTCGGCCATTTCCAGGTTCAAATCTTCATTCAGCTCTTCGGCTATTATCTCGTTGCAAAGGGCTATACATTCATCGCATATATAGACACCAGGACCCGCGACCAGCTTTTTGACCTGATCCTGAGTTTTACCGCAAAAAGAACATTTCAGCTGCCCCTTGTCACCAGGATGCCTATACATTTAAAGGTCACCTCTCATCTATATTTTACTTCCCGGGCACTTCCCTTTTCCACAGGACTTCGTCTATCAGCCCGTAGGCCTTGGCCTCTTCAGGGGTCATGAAAAAGTCGCGGTCGGTGTCCCTGGCTATCTTCTCCACAGGTCGGCCGGTGATCTCGCTCAAGATGCGGTTCAAGGTATCCCTTATGGCTAAAATCCGGCGGGCGTGTATCTCTATATCAACCGCCTGCCCCTGGGCTCCTCCCATGGGCTGATGTATCATTATTTCGCTGTGGGGCAGGGCGAACCTCTTGCCCTTGGCTCCTGCTGCCAGGAGGAAGGCTGCCATGCTGGCGGCCAAACCCACACAGATGGTGGAGACGTCCGGGCGAATATACTGCATGGTATCGTAGATGGCCATGCCTGCAGGTATAGAACCTCCGGGGCTGTTTATATAAAGGTGGATGTCCTTATCCGGGTCTTCAGACTCCAAAAATAGCATCTGGGCTATTACCAAGTTGGCCACATGATCATCTATGGGGCTGCCCAAAAAGATGATCCTGTCTTTAAGCAGTCGGGAGTAGATATCGTAAGCCCGCTCTCCCCGGCTGGTCTGCTCTATTACAATGGGAACCAACACCGACACTTCTATCCCTCCGCTTCCTTATGGACATCTGCCGCGTCGCTGGATCCTTCCTTCATAGGTACTATGTTGGCATGGGCCATTATAAAATCTATAGCCTTTTTAATCATTATATCGTATTTCAGCAAAAACAAGTAGTCTGGGTTTTCCTTCAATTCTTCCGGTTTACGGCCTAGCATGGAAGCGGATCTGGCAATCTCCTCCTCCAGCTCTTTTTCTTCCACTTGGATGTTCTCGGCTTTGGCGATGGTTTCCAGAACCAGTTCGGTCTTGGCATCCAGCTCCGCCCCTGGACGCCACTCGGCTAGGAGATCTTCTATAGTTTTCCCGCTGGCCTGTAAAAATTCCTGGACCTCTATCTGCCGCACCCTCAGGTTGTGCTCCAGGTCGCGCCACCTCCGGCGCAACTGCTCCTCCACCAAAGCGGGAGGCACCTCTACCGAAGAGGAGGCCGCCACTTTGGAAATGGCCAGCTGCCTTAAGGCGGCTTCTATCTCCTCTTCCCTCCGCTTGAGGAGGCGTTTTCGGATATCTTCCCGCAGTTCCTCCAATGTTTCCCATTCGCTTACCTCTTTGGCAAATTCGTCGTCGAGGGGCGGCAACTTTTTACGTTTAATAGCCTTTATGGTAACTGTAAAGGTGGCCTCCTTGCCTGCCAGCTCCTGGCGGGGATAATCCCCAGGGAAGATAAGCTTCACGGTTCTGGTTTCCCCCAAGCGGGCCCCCACCAGCTGCTCTTCGAACCCAGGGATCAGCCTTCCGGAACCTATCTGGACTGTGTAGTTTTCTTCCTGGAGCTGGGGGAGCTCCTTACCCTCCACCTTTCCTTTAAAAGAGATGGTCACCATATCCCCTTCCCTGGCCGGATCTTCCTCCACATTCTCAAATAGGGCATGGTGTTCCTGCAACATCTTCAAGTATTCTCCCACCTCTTCCTCTGTGACCCTGGGTTCCGGCTTTTCCAGTTCTATTCCCTTATAAGGGCCCAGCTGGACTTCAGGCTTCACCTCTACTGTGGCCTTGAAGACCAGAGGTTCCCCTTTTGCCAGCTTCAATATCTCTATCTGGGGGCGGGTCAAAGGCTCTAGAGAGTGCTTAGCCACAGCCTCCTCAAAGGCTTGGGGTATGATGATCTCCGCCGCCTCCCTGTAAAGGGCTTCTTTCCCTAAATGCTTTTCTAAAATAAATCTGGGAGCCCGCCCCTTTCTGAAACCAGGGATATCAACCTGCTTTACCAGCCTGCGGTAAGCTTGATCCACCGCCTTTTCCACCTGAGACGGATCCACCTCTATTTCCATTGACACTTCATAGGGCTTAATCCTATCTACAGTCGACTTCACACCCATGCTCCTTCCTTCCAGCTTTAAACTTCCCGGCAATCTTAGATCTTCGCCATCAATTGGCTTCTTCCTGCTGGATCATAAAAATACCCTAATAAGAAAGGAACTCGGACTTGACAGTCCGAGGATTATGGCTGGAGCGGAAGACGGGATTTGAACCCGCGGCCCCCACCTTGGCAAGGTGGTGCTCTACCGCTGAGCTACTTCCGCCTATTTTTGATCTATGCCCTGATCATCTTACCAGATGTCCTTAAGCCCTGTCAAGTTTTCGGGGTAAAAAAATATCCCGGGGGTCCGGGATATAAGCTTATTTATTAAGGAGGTCAGAGGGCTTTGTCGATTGTAATTATATCAAGCCCCTGTTATACTGTTATAAACAGATTAAGCTCTCTTTAAGTTTTCATTAATTTATAAGGTACAAAAAGCTCCTGAGCTTTCCTCAGGAGCCTTTTTCCTGGTGCGGGCGAGAGGACTTGAACCTCCACGGGTGAAATCCCACCAGATCCTAAGTCTGGCGCGTCTGCCGTTCCGCCACGCCCGCATGGTGAGCCATCGGGGATTCGAACCCCGGACACCCGGATTAAAAGTCCGGTGCTCTACCTGCTGAGCTAATGGCTCGCGCTGGCTGGGGCGGCTGGAATCGAACCAGCGATGGCGGATCCAAAGTCCGCTGCCTTACCGCTTGGCTACGCCCCAACGTGGGGTGGATGATGGGACTTGAACCCACGACCTCCAGGGCCACAACCTGGCGCTCTGACCGGGCTGAGCTACATCCACCACAGGGCTGGCGCGCCTGGCAGGATTCGAACCTGCGACCCACGGCTTAGAAGGCCGTTGCTCTGTCCAGCTGAGCTACAGGCGCCTCTGGAGCGGGTGATGGGAATCGAACCCACACCACCAGCTTGGAAGGCTGGGGCTCTACCATTGAGCTACACCCGCAAGCAGAAAATATTATACCCTATAGCGAAGCAGATGTCAAAAGCAATTTTACTGGGCTAGCCCTTCCACGAAAGGTCTCATTTTTTCCAGGGCCTTAGCCCGGTGGCTTATCTTATTCTTAATCTCTTCCCCCAATTCTGCCAGGGTCTTACCATACCGGGGTACATAGAAAAGGGGGTCATAGCCGAAGCCCTGATCTCCCCTCATTTCCATATGGATGTAGCCTTCCAGAACCCCCTCGGTTATGAAAAAACCGCCATAGGGGAGGGCCAAGACCAGGATGCAGCGAAATCTGGCCCGGCGCTGGTCCCAGGGAACTCCCTCTAAAAGCTGCAGGAGCTTTAAATTATTTTTTAAATCGTCAGGAGGTTCGCCGGCAAAACGGGCAGAACGCACCCCCGGTTCTCCCTCCAGATAATCCACCTCCAGACCCGAGTCGTCCCCTACGGCTGGAAGGCCTGTAGCCTGGGCCACAAACCTGGCTTTCCTCACAGCATTTTCTAAAAAGCTTTCCCCTTCCTCTCCGGGCAGGGTTAAATGGGGAAAATCCTTTAGACTCAAAATTTCCAGATCCAGATCTCCTAGAAGGGCCCGATATTCCCTCAATTTCCCTTCATTGCGGGTAGCCACCACTATTTTTTTCATGGTCTCCTCCCATCTATAGAGCCAAAGGAAGCTTTTCCAGCTTTATCTGCTGGGTGTATTTCAATTCCGGCCATCCCAACAGCTGGAAGGCTATTTCTGCAAATCTCCCGGGATCCCCGGTTACGTAAAAGAGGCACTGGCCCTTTTCACCAGACAGGGCATTTTCTGGAGGCAAGAATCCCTCCAATTCGGCTGCGGTGGGAAGGGCGGGATCCACTATTTTTATACCCTTTTGGGCCATTTTTTTTATTACCGGGGTTAAAAAGGGGTAATGGGTGCATCCCAGGATCAGGGTATCGATATCTTGCTGCTCTAAAGGTGCCATGTATTCCCTCACCGCCCTTTCCACCTCGGGACCCCGGGTTTTCCCCGCCTCTATCAGAGGAACCAGACAGGGGCAGGCCTGTAAAAAAACCTGGGCCTCGGGATCTAGGGATTTGATGGCCTGCAAATGGGCTTGGCTGGCCACAGTGGCCTGGGTAGCCCAGACCCCTATCCTTTTGTTAGGGCTGAGCCTGAGGGCTTCCCTAGCCCCTGGTTCTATGACCCCGATAAAGGGCAGATTATAGGCCTTTTTTAAAAGGGGTAAAGCCAGGGCAGAAGTGGTGTTGCAGGCATCTACGATTATATTGGCCCCCGCAGCCACCAGAAAGTCCACGATGGTAAAGGCCAGCCTTATGAGTTCCTCAGGATGGCGATTTCCGTATGGTACATGTTTGGTATCACCCAGGTAGATCATATGGTGATGGGGAAAGCGCCTCCTTATTTCCCTCATCACCGTAAGTCCCCCTATCCCGGAGTCGAAAAGCCCAATTGTATAAGGCAAGGAACTCAGCTCCTTTAAATTTTGTGCTTCTCCTTAACTTCTCCTTGAAAATAGATATGACCAGAACCCTCCTCCATGCTAGCGCTCTTTACAGCGGTATCGGCAGAACCCCCCTTGAATGGCTCTGGTTTCGCATATGACCATAAAAGCCTCTGGATCCCATTCCCCCACAATGCCTTGGATCTCCCTCAGCTCCTTTCTGGGGAGGCTGAGATATAATAATGACGGCCGTTTAAACCCAAGCCATGGGTTACCGTAACCCCCAGTCCCAAGGACCTCAACCTTTGGGCCAGTTCCAGGGGCCGGCGGTCGGTGATGACCTGGAGGGTCACCTGACCCAGGGCCACTTTCTCCTCTATGAAGGAACCCACCACATTGCCAGCGGCAAAACCCAAAGCGTAGAAAACCAGGTTTAAGGGGCTGTGAAGCCTATCCACCACATATTTTAAAGCCATGATGTATATGATCACTTCCAAAAAACCTATGCCTCCTGCATAATACCGCTTGCCCCGGACCAGGAAAAGCATCCTCAGGGTGGCCAGGCTCACGTCGGTTACTCGGGCTAAAAAAATAAGGAGCGCTCCCCCCAAAAGGGACAGCACCTAAAATCTCCTCCCTCTAGAGAAGTGCTGCTCCCATTTTAGCAAAAATATAAAGGAGGCTGCAAGCGAAGCTGTCCTGTAGCCCGCTGTCCAGAAATTACAAGCAATTTCAGGATGCTGGCAATTCCCCCTCAGGTGCCGGAGAAATAATTCACTATACCCCGATACAGCCCCCGGGCTACCTTTTCCTGGAAGGAAGGGGTGTTAAGGAGCTGTTCCTCTTCAGGGTTGGAGAGAAAGGCCGTTTCCACCAGCACCGAAGGCATAAGGGTGTATTTTATCACCACGAAATTGGCCTCCCGGATGCCCCGGTCTTTCCTTCCGGCCTCCGCCACCAGGGCCTCCTGGAGGCAACGGGCCAGCCTCCTGCGCTCCTCCGCCTGCCTTATGGGGCAGTAGTAGGTGGTGGTGCCGGAAGCAGAGGGATTAGGAGAGGCATCTGCGTGGATGCTGACGAAGATATCTGCCCCCACCTGATTGGCATAGGTGGCCCTACCTCTGAGGTCATAAGGGCAGTATTCGCCTTCCCGGGTGAGATATACCTGGGCCCCCGCCTGTCTCAAAAGTTGGGCCAGCTTCAGGGAGATGGCCAGATTCACGTCCTTTTCTTTAACCCCGGTGGGGCCTATAGCCCCGGGATCGCACCCCTTCGGATCGGTTCCATGGCCTGGGTCTATTACGATTTTCTTGTTTTTTATAGAGGGCCGGAATACCTTAAGGGTCAGGCCTTGTGCGCTTTTTTCTATAGAGTAGTCAGCCGGGCCGGAAAGGTCGCAGACCAGCCTTACGGTGGTGGAATCGAACTGCCCCAGGCGCACCCTATCTACAGGATAATTGCTTATCTCTTTGGTCAGGCTCTCTTTGGGGGCCACCAGGAGGGAGTTGGGTATGTCCACCACCAGGCGGTTACCCCAGCGGTTCACTTTGTATTGACAAGGGAGATTGGCCAAGACCTTTATCCTGGTCTCTTCTCCCTGTGGGTTTACCTCCACCCCCCTTATCAAGAGGCAGGAATTTTCCTCCCTGGAAGGGGAATCTGCTAGTGGCTGGGAAAATTGGGAACTTATCCAGGCCCGCTGGTCCTTATACCGCACCTGGTACCAGCCGTACAGCTGTCCGTAGCATTTGAGCTTTATCCCCTGGGGAAGGGTGGTCAATATCTCGTATTGGGTACCCGGGCCCTTGCGGAGGTTAACTCAATCGCCGGTGATCTCAACCTGCTCCCATTCCACCGGGAGGGCCAGGAGGAGCGTGACCGTCCGGGTGGAAGAAGACCAGTCCACCACACCTCCAAGGTTTTCCGCCAAAAAGCGCACCGGCACC
>Ga0209836_100150_pt1 | contig 11412 bp, 12 predicted proteins | sample ElbSprsedimmetaG_FD_184147 | JGI IMG/M metagenome (GOLD analysis project Ga0209836, IMG submission 184147) | Hot spring sediment bacterial and archeal communities from California, USA to study Microbial Dark Matter (Phase II) - Elbow Spring... ... | reverse complement strand
AGGTGCTCTCATCCCGGGGGCTTCCCTTCCAGGAGGTCTGGGCAGAGGGGGCCGATGCCCTCACCCAAACCCTTTGGCTCCTGTATTTCGGGGACTGGGTTAGCTTTTATTTGGCCCTTTTGAACGGTGTGGATCCGACCCCTGTCCGGCCCATTCAGGAGCTAAAGCGCAGGCTCAAGGCGCTCTAATCGGAAGGCTTGCCAAAATCCCAAGAAGGGCAAAGGCGCCGCCCAGGATCCAAAGGCGCACTACCACTTTAGGTTCCGGCCAATTTGGGCTAGGAAGGCGGTGAGGCCAGGATACCGGAACGTCCTCAAGATGGTGATGAAGCGGGCTCATTTTAAACAGACGTACGCCGGTGAGTTTGTAGCTTCCCACTTGGAGGATGTCAGAAACGGCCTCGAGAACGAGTACCCCGCCCACGATCGGGAGAAAAAAAATTCCTCCGGAACTCCAGGCGAGTCCAAACAGAAGAGCGCCCAAGCCCATTGATCCTACATTGCCCAGGAAAACGCGGGCTGGATGGGCGTTGGCCCACAAGAATCCAAGGCCGGCACCTCCGGCGATGAGAGCAACTGCCCCAAGCCTTGGGATCTTGGCAATAAGCGGGGAAAGCCCAAGGAGAGAAAGGAGGAAAAGGCCAGTAGCCAGGCCATCCAGCCCATCAGCGAGGTTCATTCCGTTCACCGTGCCTAAAAATCCCAAGACTAAAAGGGGAACCCATGCCCATGTAGGGAGGGCTAAATTGACGTTAGAAAACGGTAAACGGGTTGGAGGGAGAGGCTTTGCCAAAAAGACGAGGATTATGGAAGCCAAAAACTGGGCAGCGATGGTTTGGTGGGGGAAGAAGCCCACAGAGCGCCGGCCTCGCTGGGAACGGAGGTCGTCGACAAATCCAACGAAGCTTCCTAGCATCACGGAGACCATGGCGAAAACGCTGGGATGGTCCGGGCCTATCCATAGCCAAACGATCCCTGTTCCCAAAGCGACAAGGAAAAGGGGAACGAGGCCGCCCATGGTAGGGGTTCCGGCCTTCTTTTCATGGGTGGAGGGGCCCTCCGGGCGGATATGTTGGCGGGCATTAAGCCAGCGGGCGAGCTTAGGACTAGCCCAGGCCGAAAGAGGGAGAAAAAGAAGAGCCAGCCCCAGTCCAAGCCTTAAAACCTGGGTTTCCACGGTCCCTCCGCTTCGGCCAAACTTTTTCTGATTTCCTTGGGATCGGCACCCCTGAGCACCTCGGCCACGGCCCGGAAAAGGTCGTAGGCGGCAACTAAAACGAACCGATGGTCGCGGCTAGCGCGCTCCACCGCCTCCTGCCATTGCGGCCCGCGCCGCTTGGGATCAAGTTCCGGCTGAGCTAGAGAGATAAGAAGCCCCCGGACCTCCCGGCCTTCCTCATTCCGCAGCTTATCGAGGGCCAGAAGAAGGAAACGATGTTCTTCAGGACCACTCGGAGAAAAAGGGGAGAACGCCACACGCACAAGAAAATTCTCCTCCGGACTTTGGGCAAGAAACATGTCCTCTTGAGCCTCGGTCACAGTGAATCCCAGGCGAGCAAATGTGGCCTTGGCTCCGCGCACAAGCGCGGTTTTTCCCCGGGGATAAATCAAGGCTTTGAAAATTTCCAAACTTTTTTGGGCAGCGTTCAGTTCCTCCTCACGCCGAGATAACCTCCCCCTTTCCCGCGCTAGCTCCTCCTGAAGCTTTTTAAGCTCCTCTTCCCCGGGAAGCTCGTAGTTTTTAAGCCAATCGGGAGCGGTTTCAGGTAGGGGCAGATCCAAAAGGGCGGCTAATGCTGTCCGAAGAAGATCCCAGGCCTCCCGGCCACCAGCGCCAGAAAAGGCTGGCAAAAACAGGATGCGACCAAGCCCCACCGGGAGGTCCAGGGCCAGGGGATCACCAACACGGTTTTGTGCAAGGATTTGGCCGAAAGCAGCAAGAGGGGCACCCAAAGCCGTGGTGAGGGTGGCCTCATATCCGTGGGAGGAGAACCGTTCAAGATAGGGGGCAAGGGGATGAAGATGATTCACCACTTGGAGGTCGTGGCCGCGGCGGGGCACAAACCTCAGCCCTTGAGGAAGCGACAGATGATGGGGGCCAGAGACCAGTGAAGCCTTGGGGAGAAAGGCGTAGTTATCCAGCTTTCTTGGTGGGTTTCCCCCGATCAGCACGCCTTCTTGGGCGGCCCGAACCCGCACCACTAAAATCCGCCCCCCACGAAAGAGAAGGTCCTCTAGCTCTTTTTGCCGGAGGCTAAAAAGTTTCTCCAAAGCTCGGGAGAGGCCTAAGTCCCAGCCGGGATGGAGCCGATAACTCCCATCCGGGGTAAGCTCAGCATACGGCTGCCAAAGGGAGGGGAGAGGAAGAGGGTCGATCAGGACGACATCAAAGCTTGCCAGGGACTCGGCGTCTGAAAAGTCCGCGAGGGCGAGGTCCGGGCCTTCCAGCTCCCAACCCAAAGCCAACGCGCGCACAAAAGCCATTGTATCCGGAAAGCTCGGGGTTTATGTTTACCTGTGCCCTGGGGAAAGGTGCCAACGGTCTGGGGAATCTTTTACGGGGAATGGGAAGAAGGGGAGCTCATAGGCCTCCGCTTTCCCGGCGATCCCCCAGCCCCTTTGCTTTCGGAAAACCCATTGCTTTGGCAGCTTTCCTCTGAGCTAAATGAGTATTTCTCCGGAAAGAGGGCGGAATTCACCGTGCCCTTCCGGCTCATTGGTCCGCCGTTTTTTCAAAAGGTTTGGGCAGAGGTTAGGCGGATCCCTTATGGGGAAACTTCGACTTATGCTGAGCTAGCCAAGCGGCTGGGAAAGCCAAAAGCCGCAAGAGCTGTGGGGCAGGCCTTGGCGATGAATCCTCTCCCCATCATCATTCCCTGCCACAGAATTGTGGGGAGAAAAGGCCTTGGGGGATTTGGCCCCGGGCTTACCTGGAAAGAAAAGCTTTTGGCGCTTGAGGCCACTCACAAGGAGAAATTTTCGCCAAGGTAAATTAGGCGGGCCCGCTCATCGGCCACAATCTCCTCCGGGGTTCCCGCTAGCACCGTTTTTCCGGCCTGGATCAGGTAAGCCCTGTCCACGATGCGCAGGGTGTCGTGCACGTTATGGTCGCAGATCACCACCCCTATTCCGGTTTTAGCCAGACGCCGCACAAGGGCAGAAAGCTCAGCAACTGTCAGCGGATCCACCCCCAAGAATGGCTCATCAAGGAGCAAAAAAGAGGGCCGGGTGACCAAAGCCCTCGCTACCTCCACTTTTCTTCGTTCGCCCGCGGATAGTTCCGTAACCGGCCGACGAAGAAGTTCCACAAGGCCAAGCTCGGCAAGCACCTCGGTGACATGGGAATCCCAGCGCAATTTCATTCCCGCCAAAGCTAAGCGGATGTTTCCCATTACTGTGGTCCGCAGGAATACAGAGGGCTCTTGAGGCAGGTAATGGATTCCCAGTCTAGCTCGGCGATGGAAGGGAAGCCCAGTAATCCTCTGTCCGGAGAGGAAAACCTCACCGCGGTTTGGCCGAAGAAAACCGGCGAGGAGATAAAGGGTTGTGGTCTTTCCCGCGCCGTTTGGCCCCAAAAGCCCAGTAATCTCCCCGGCCTGAAAGCACAGGGAAAGCCCGTCCACAGCGCGGATATGCCCGAATCTTTTCACCAGATTCCTTCCCTCAAGAACCGCGGGCAACCTGGACCCCCGTGAACTTCGCTCGCCCCTCGGCAACGTTTAACTCGAGGTGGTCAGCATGGACCGTAAGACCATGGCCCTCGGCCTCTACTTTCTCAGCCACCAGGAGATCTTCAGCGTACCTGCCATAGGGGAAGCGCATCTTCCAACCGGAAACGCTGACCTCGGCGGAGAAAAGTTCTAGCGTTCCCGAAAGCTCCCAGTGAACCTTCTCTGCGTTGACCTCTATTTTTTCTCCCTGGGCAGAAAAGTCCAAAAGGACGAGGTAATCCACCCACTGGGCCTCTTTCGCGGTGAACTTAAGGCTCTGGCCCTCTCCGGAGAGGCCGCCAGTAAGGGACCACCGGCGGCCAAGGGGATCAGCAGAAAGGCGTGGGGCCTGGACTTCAATGGCCGGGTTCCCCTCAGAAAAGAGGGTGATGACGATGCCTTCCCCTTCCCAGCCGTCTTTAGTGCGGGTGAGGTTTTCCATGCGGATTTCCCAGCGCGGCCGGCCCTCGGCATCGTAGACCAAAAGCCAGGGCGCAGTAAGAGTTGTGGTCTGAGCGAGGGCCACAAAGCTAAGAAAAACTAGGAGGACAAACATGCTCGGAGGAAGGAAAGAAAAAGGGGATGGGGCCGAAGGGGCCGGGAGCGGAATTCCGGATGGAACTGAACAGCTACATACCACGGATGATCCCGAAGCTCCAGGGCCTCCACCAGCTTTCCGTCCGGGGAGAAGGCCGAGGGGACAAACCCAGCCCGAGCGAAAAGATCCAAATAGCGCAGATTGAATTCATAGCGGTGGCGATGACGTTCGTGGATGTGCCTGCTGTTGTAAGCCTTTTGGATGTTGCTTCCCGGAACCAACTCCGCGGGGTATTCCCCTAACCTCATAGTGCCGCCCTTTTCCTTCACTTTTGTTTGTTCCGGGAGAAGATCGATCACGGGGTCGGGGGTATGGGGGTCGAACTCCGTGGAGTTCGCGTTTTTTCGGCCCAAAACAGCGCGGGCAAAGGCGATGGCCGCCACCTGCATCCCTAGGCATATCCCAAGGAAGGGAATTCCGCGGCTGCGGGCATAATCCGCAGCTCGAATCTTCCCCTCGATCCCCCGCTCGCCAAATCCGCCAGGCACAATGATCCCCTGTATTCCAGCCAGGGCTTCCTCGCCAGCCTTTTCTACCCCCTCGGCAGGAATCCATTGAATGTCTACCCGGACTCCCAGAGCTGCTCCCGCGTGGCGCAAAGCCTCCACCAACGAGAGGTAAGCATCGTGCAGTTCCACATATTTCCCAACGATGCCGATTCGCACAACCCCCTCGGAGTTCTGCAGGCGACGAACAAAATCCTCCCAGGCTTGAAGGTCGGTCTCTTGCGCCGTCAGATCCAGCCGGCGAAGAAGTTTCAGATCCATCTCTTCCTCGGCCAAACGAAGAGGGAGCTCATAAATGGAGGGAAGATCCCGGTCCTCGATCACGTGGTCCCCGGGAACGTCGCAAAACAGGGCAATTTTTTGGCGGAGATGATCAGGGAGAGCGGTAGGGCAGCGGGCCACGATGAAATCCGGCTGAATTCCAGCGGCTCGCAGCTCCTTCACCGAGTGCTGGGTGGGTTTCGTTTTGAGTTCGCCAGTGGTGGAAAGGATCGGAACATAGGCGAGATGGATTACAGCCACATCCTCTCTGGGGAGCTCGTCGCGCAACTGCCGAATGGCCTCAAAGTAGGGAAGACCCTCGATGTCGCCCACCGTTCCCCCGACCTCCACCACCACGACCTCGCTTCCTGTGGCTTCCAGGGCTTGGCGGACGCGGGCCTTAATTTCCTCGGTCACATGGGGAATAACCTGGACAGTGCGACCCAGATAATCGCCCCTCCGTTCCCGATGAATCACTGACCAGTAAACCTGGCCAGTGGTTAAATAGTTCGCTCGCCCAAGGTCTTGATCCAGGAAGCGCTCGTAATGGCCAATATCGAGGTCTGTTTCCAAGCCGTCTTTGGTGACAAAGACTTCCCCATGCTCGTAGGGGTTGATGGTGCCAGCGTCCACGTTGAGATACGGATCAATCTTCTGGAGGGTGACGGCTACTCCTCGGGACCGGAGGAGGCAACCAAGAGAAGCGGTCACTACCCCCTTTCCCAGGCCCGAAACCACTCCGCCTGTGACAAATACGTACTTAGCCAACAGCTTCATTGTACGAGCCCATGGTTCTTGCACCAAACTCCTTGCCCCCCGTATACTTGCAAACCTGAGGAAAAGGAGAAAAAAGATGGCCATCGTGCGAAACGTTCTTTTGGCCCTGTTTTTTCTGGACAGTTTTGCCCTAACAGCGCTGGTTCTTTCCCACATGTCCGAGCACGCTAGCTTAGGCGGAGCCTTTGGCGCGGGCATGTCCGCCACGGTCTTCGGCCGGGATGTCCGCAAGGATCCCAAAAAGCTCGCGATCGGCGTCCTCGGCGGGGCGTTTTTTGTGCTGGGTGTACTCCTAGCCGTGCTCTAAGGAGGAGGCGTGCCGCTCCTTGAAGTTCAAGACCTGCGAACCTATTTCTACACCGAGGATGGAGTGGTGAAGGCAGTGGATGGCGTGACCTTCCGAATTGAGCCTCAACAAACCCTTGGTGTAGTTGGTGAATCCGGGTGTGGGAAGTCTGTGACCGCGCTTTCCATCATGGGGCTTGTGCCCATGCCGCCAGGAAAGATCGCCGGCGGCCACATCCTTCTCCACCCCGACAGCCGCACTGTAGACCTTACCGCCCTTCATCCCAAGGGCAAAGAATACCGGTCTATCCGGGGAAAAGAGATCGCCATGATCTTCCAGGAACCCATGACCTCCCTGAACCCTGTGTTTACTGTGGGCTACCAGATCATGGAAGCGATCATGCTTCACCAAAAAGTTTCCAAGAAGGAAGCGCGGAAGAAAGCGATCGAGATGCTGAGGCAGGTAGGAATTCCCGAGCCGGAGCAGCGGGTGGATGAATATCCGCACCAGCTTTCCGGAGGGATGCGGCAGCGGGCGATGATCGCCATGGCCCTTTCCTGTAATCCTTCCCTTCTCATTGCCGACGAGCCCACCACTGCTTTGGACGTAACTATTCAGGCTCAGGTTTTGGATCTCATGCGCGACCTTCAGCAACGGTTTAAGATGGCTATCATGTTCATTACCCACAACCTCGGGGTGGTGGCGGAGATGTGTCAAGAGGTGGTGGTGATGTATTTGGGAAAGGTGGTGGAGCACGCCCTGGTGCGCCCGCTTTTTCATGAGCCAAAACACCCCTATACCCAGGGGCTTCTCAACTCCATCCCCTCGCTGGCCACGAAGAAGAAAAGGCTTGAGCCGATTAAAGGTGTGGTTCCCGATCCCTTGGATGCGCCGCCGGGTTGCCCATTTAACCCGCGCTGTCCGCATGTGATGGAGGTTTGTACGCGGGAGATGCCGCCGCTAAAAGAGTTAGCGCCTGATCACTATGCTGCTTGCTGGTTGTATGCCTGAGGGGTGAGGGATGACAACTAAAAACGAAACGGTTCTCCTCCGAGTTAATCGGCTGAAGAAGTACTTCCCGGTACGCCGCGGGATCTTTCGCCGTGTTGTCGGTTGGGTCAAGGCTGTGGACGAGGTGGACTTCTTCATTCGGGAGGGCGAAACCCTGGGGCTTGTGGGCGAGTCCGGTTGTGGAAAAACTACTTGCGCCCGCTCCATCCTTCGGCTCATCGAGCCCACTTCCGGAGAGGTTTGGTTCCGCTCCAAGCAGCTTAGACAAGAGGTCAACGTAGTAAAGGCTGACAAGAAAACCATGAAGCTTTTGCGCCGGGAGATGCAAATTATCTTCCAGGACCCTTATTCCTCGTTGAATCCCCGCATGACCGTGGGCGACATCATCGGTGAGCCCCTGGTTGTGCACGGCTTAGCCAAAGGAAAAGCCCTGCGGGAGCGGGTAGCAGAGCTTCTTGAAGCCGTGGGCCTGAAGCCCGAGCACATGCGGCGCTATCCCCACGAGTTTTCCGGCGGCCAGCGCCAAAGGATCGGGATCGCCCGGGCCTTGGCCCTCAACCCCCAGCTCATCGTGTGTGACGAGCCCGTCTCCGCCCTGGACGTCTCCATTCAGGCTCAGATCCTCAACCTCCTCGAAGACCTCCAAGACCAATTTGGCTTAACTTACCTCTTCGTAGCCCACGATCTTTCCGTGGTGAAGCACATTTCCGATCGGGTAGCCGTGATGTACCTTGGAAAAATCGTGGAGCTTGCGGCAACGGAGGAAATTTTCCTTCGCCCCAAGCATCCCTACACCGAGGCCCTCCTTTCCGCTGTACCTGTCCCTGATCCCGATTACCAAGCGGAACGGCTCATCCTTCAAGGAGATGTACCCAGTCCCGTGAATCCGCCCAAAGGCTGCCGCTTCCATCCTCGCTGTTCTTATGCTAAGGACATCTGCTCGAAGGAAACGCCGGAGCTTTCGGACCTGGGTGGCCTACACTATGTCGCTTGCCACTTCGCTCGGGAGCTCGCCCTCCGCGGCGTAAAAGTGGCGTGAAAGTCGTAATAGGCACGAAAAACCCCGCTAAACTCGCGGAAATCCTGGAGATTTTAGGGGAAATCCCTGGGATTCAGTGGGTGTCGGCTGCAGAACTTGGCCTTCCCGAGCCCAAGGAAGAGGGCAAAACTTTGGAGGGAAACGCGATTATTAAGGCCGTGGCTTACGCCAAAAACTCGGGCCTTCCAGCGATTGCCGAGGACACTGGGCTTGAGGTGGAGGCACTGGCCGGTGCGCCTGGAGTTCTTTCTTCGCGGTTCGCTGGAAAAGAGAAGGATTACGCCGCCAACAACCAAAAGCTTCTGGAGCTTCTCAAAGGTGTGGCGAATCGGCGGGCCGTTTTTCGCACGGTGGCCGCTTTAGCCCTCCCCGGTGGACGGTTCTGGACGAGCACTGGGAGTCTACCGGGAAAAATCGCCCTTGAGCCCCGCGGCTCCGGCGGCTTTGGCTACGACCCTTTGTTTATCCCGGAGAACGAGGCCCGTACTCTAGCCGAGCTTTCCCCCCAGGAGAAGAACGCAATTTCCCACCGCAAAAAAGCTTTGGAGGGCTTGCGCCCCCTTTTAAAAACTTTGGCGGAAAACCCGGATCTACTGTGACGGCGCGGGAGCCTAACGGATTTCAAGCCCCCTTACCCTAACCCTCTCCCTGGGTTGGGAATTGCTCCGGTCAGTTTTTAGACAAGCCCCGCAGGCTACTACGATTAACCAAAATTTCCCGCTATGGTAGCGACGTCTAGCCCGGTGGGGGAGGAGAGGACAGATCCCGGGAAGGCTCCGTCTTTGGCCCTTCCTCAATGCGTATCACCGCAGGGATAAAGAAGCCCGCGGCCCCCATCAGGAGGAGGCTTATCCCACCCAAGATGAACCAAACCTGGATTCCCCAAAGGTCGGCCACCGGACCAGCGATGGCCAGGCCCAAAGGGCTCGCCCCGCCGGCGAGAGTGTCCGAAATGGAAAAAACTCGGCCCTGCATCTCCGGCGCTACCGCGGCCTGCAGGATAGCCACCAAAGGTCCGTTGGTAATGGAGCTCATGATCCCAATGAAGGCCATTGCTCCCACCGCTCCCCAAAAGAGCCAGCCTGGAACAAGCCCAAGGAATAAAACCCCGATACCCATCCCGAGCATTCCCAAAAAGGAGGTGTAGATCCGGCGTTTGAACCCGCCCCAAATGGAGAGGATGAGTCCTCCACCGATCACTCCAAACCCAAACGCTGCCTGGAGCGTTCCCAGCTCCAGGGCGCCCTTTCCAAAGTGTTTGCTCACAAGGAGGGGAAGAAGAGTAAACGCAGGGTTTAAGAGAGCGTTGAGGAGCGTCGCGCCCAACAAGAGGTAGAAAAGGCCGTGCCAATTCCACACGTATCGGAATCCCTCGTGGAGTTCGCGCAAATAGGGGGGCCGCTTCCCTTCCATCTTGGGTTGGGGGACAAAGACAACAAGGAGAGGAGCTACGGCGAGGAACGCGGTGAGCACGTCAATCATGAGGATGCCGGAGATAGGGAGGAGATAAAGGAGGAAAGCCGCAAGGGGCGGAGTCAGGATGTTCCTTACCCCTTGCAGGGTTTGGTTTAGCCCGGAGATACGGGTCAGATGTTCTTTGGGAACCATGAGGGAAATGGAAGCTGCCCAAGCTGTCCAGTGGAACGCTCCTCCCAGGGCCCGGAGGATTTTTACGAGGAAAATATGCCAGACCTCGGTCTTTCCCGCCCAAAAAAGAAGGGCGAGGGCAAAGGAAACGAGGGCAATGAAGCTATCGGCTATGATCATTACCCGTTTCCGGTTCCAGCGATCAACCAGAGCTCCGGCAAACGGCCCAAGAACGATTTGAGGAAGCATGGCCACAAGGCTCGCCGTGGCCAAAACGGTTGCGGATCCGGTCTTCTGTGTAAGCCACCAAACCAGGGCAAACTGGGCTATGGCGCTTCCAAAAAGGGAAAATTGTTGCCCCACCCAAATCGGGAAAAAGCGAACCTTCCAATTCCTCTCAAGCATCACGCCCTCCAAAGCACCATCCCCAATCGCCTTCCGATCTCGTGGAACCCCAAACGGTTTGCGGCCTCCAGCACATTAGCATTTTCGAGGTCGGCTCGCAGAAGCGCTTTTCTTCCTGGAGCTGCGCGAAGCCCGCGGATTAGGAAAGCTTCAGTAGCCTCCGCGCTGACCCCTTCTGGAGCCAGATGAATCCTCAACTGTAAAACTTTCCCCGGGTAGAGGCCCATGAGACCAAGAGCGTTCTCGTTCCGAAGAAGGACAAAAGCTTTCCGTGGGGACAAAAAGAGCCGGGCGATCCCGCGGGGAGGCTTGGGTAAACCGTAAACCTCCAGGGCTTTGGGGGAGCGGCTTGCGCGCAACGCTTCCCGAGCCTTCTCTTCCCAAGGAGTGCTTTTTTATGATGTGGAATCCGTGGGGGACAGTCTTTTCTTGGGGAGGAGAGGAAGCCTCGCGGAGGAGATTGACCCGGGTTTCGAACGGCTGGAAACCCAAAGAGAGGTAGAGATTTTTGGCGGGAAGGTTGTCCTCGCGCACATGAAGGACGGCTTTTTTCGCGCCGAATCGAAACGCCTCCCCAATGGTCTTGGAAACCAAAGCTCTGCCGATTCCCCGGCGCCGGAATTCCGGGTGGACCATGACCGCGGAGATATAGGCGAAATCGTTCTCCCACTCGATCATTGTCCCGCCCACGGCTCTACCCTTGGCCTCGGCTACGAAAAATTTGAAGCGGGGTTTTCTGCTGAAACGTTGGCTCGCGTAAAGCAGCCCATAGATGAAGAAATCCCTCCGCAATACCTGCGCGGCACCTAGCCCCAAAAGGCTGATTTCGTCGGCAAAGGAAAGTTGGGCAATCTCCCACATTTTCGGGACATCTCGAACGCGAAATTCCCGGATCTGAAACTCCGCCAAGCTAGCCTCCTAACAACCGCATGCGGAGAAGCTTTGGGGGAAGCGAGCCCTGGGAAAGGATCGCGTCGTGGATTTCCCGAAGGCTTGCGCCCGGGCGTTTCTCCTTGTACTCCTCGATCACCTTGAGGATTTCGAGCTTCCCCACGAGATAAGAAAGGGGTTGGGTGGGGCTTCGCGTATAGCGGCGAACCTCGGCTAAGGCGTTCGTCCGCTCCAACCCCAAGCTGCGTGGCCGCTACCGGGTTTTCCTCCAAAAACCGTCCGAGCCAGACCTCGAACTTTTTGTAAAAGTCCGCCTCCGTAATTTGGGGCATTTTTTCCTCC
>Ga0209836_100149_pt1 | contig 11455 bp, 10 predicted proteins | sample ElbSprsedimmetaG_FD_184147 | JGI IMG/M metagenome (GOLD analysis project Ga0209836, IMG submission 184147) | Hot spring sediment bacterial and archeal communities from California, USA to study Microbial Dark Matter (Phase II) - Elbow Spring... ... | reverse complement strand
GCCCAGAGCTCGGCGGCTTGCTCGCTGTTCTCAGCTTGTATCAGCTCAAGGCAGCCCTTGCCTTCGGCTGCACGCTTGATGGCATTGCTTGCCATTTTCAGGCAGGCAGCGGGGCCATCAACTTCGATCATCAACATGGCTTTTGCTGCATCCGGCAGATCCACGTTACGGTAGCGACGGATTAGGTCCAGCGCCATCTGGTCGATAAACTCCAATGCCGAGGGCGTGACTGGCTGGGCCATCAGTCGTGACACGGCGGCGGCGGCTGAGTCCATGTCGCGGTAAAACGCCCGGAACATGATTTTGGATTCGGGCAGGGGCGTTAGTTTGAGGGTGGCCTCGGTGATGATGCCAAGCGTGCCTTCCGAGCCAATCAACAGTCGGGTTAGATCGTAGCCAACCACACCCTTGGTAGTGCGAGTGCCAGTGCGTAGGGTCTCGCCCTTGCCGTTGACTACCTTTAGGCCCAGTACATTGTCGCGGGTAGTGCCGTATTTGACAGCCTTTGGGCCGGCAGCATTGCAGGCAAGATTGCCTCCGACAGTACAGACCGCGTTGCTCGTCGGATCCGGCGGCCAGAAAAAACCTGCGTCGCGTACGGCTTGTTGCACCGCCTGATTGGTAATACCGGTCTGCACCACGATCAGCCGGTCTTCGGGTGCGAACTCCAGTACCTTGTTCATTCGTTCTGTACTAATCACCAGCCCGTGTTTCAGCGGCACCGCACCGCCAGCGGTACCGGTCCCTCGGCCGCGTACGGTAACCGGCACACGAGCCTGGGCGCAAAGCCGCACGGCTGCGGCAATCTGCTCATGCTCGGTAGCAAATAGCACTGCTGCAGGTGCACTATGCCGGCGCGAGTTATCCATGCCATAGGCCCAGCAGTCGCCAAGCTCAGTGGTCAAGTATTCCTTGCCGACAGCGGCTTCCAGCTGTTGGATTAGGGCGGTGTCCAGGCTGCGATTCATGTATTGTCCAGACCCAGCAACTGTCGGTCGATTAGGTCGCAGAGCGTATGTATGACCATCAGTTGTGCTTCATACACGATGGCAGCGCGAGTAGATTCAATGCAAATCAGGCTGTCCTGACTGGACAGTGTGGCGCTGATTTCATTGGGGTCGCCACTGGTCAGCAGCACTAATTGCATGTCGCGCTCCCGAGCAGCATCGATCGCGGCTTCCAGTCCCTCTGTACCGTTGCGCGTGATGCCGAACAGGACGTCACCATGTCCACCAAGAGCGCGGATGGCTTTAGCATAGGACTTGCTTCCGTCTGGGAATTCCTGGATGACGATGGTTGGCAGGCCTGGACGCTCGTGTTCGAACTGACCGATCATCAGGCGCGCGAAATGCGCCGACAGGTGGCTGCACTTGCGGGCGCCGCAGGTCAGGATGCGATGCCCCTGCAGGACAGCGTGCAGCATATGTCCGACTGCCATTAGTAAATGGGGTGACAATGGAGTGACGACGCGGCGTAGCTCGTTCAGCGTGTCATCCAGGCGGCGCTCTACAAGCTCGATCATGCTTGGGCGATACTCGCGTTGTTCAGGAAATGATAAACCAGTCCTTTCTGCTAGGGTTCAGGCCGGGTTACCGTGGACCGGTGCGGTTATTGAAAGGCATCTCGTATCCATTGGAACTGCGGTTCGAGTAGGTCGCCGGTTATGGTGACGACGTCAAACCGGCAAGCCCGTCGGCGCATGGCCGGATTGGCCTGCAGATAACGCGCGGCAGTTTCGCGCAGCTTTTGCAACTTGCGAAAATTGAGGCTTTCAGCGGCGGAGACCCGCGCCCCTTCCCGGCGGCTGCGGACTTCCACGAATACGAGGGTATGGCCATCGAGCATGATTAAGTCGATCTCACCGCGACCGGCTCGCCAATTGCGATTCAGCGGTTTGAGACCGCGTTTGGCTAGCCAGTGTTCCGCAAGGATTTCCGCTTGTCGTCCACGCTGTGAACTGTTAGCGTTTAGGGATAACATGCGGCGCTCTGTCACTGAATACCGGCACTTCCGAAGACGATGGAACAGGCGTTGTCATATTACGCGGGCCTTCGAGTGAGCGATAAGTGATACCGGGGTTGGTGGCATTTTTAAGGTGCGGCACGGTTATCCTGCGCTGGATTGGACTAGAGGCGCTAAAACCGTCCAGCGGCCTGAGCACACCGTTCTCGAACTGCCCCCATGCCGGTTCGCGCTCGATCACTTGTGTGCCGGAAAGTCGTAATTTTCCAGTTTGGCCTTCTAACCAATCGCCGTTACGTAGCTCATCCAGATGCAGTGCTACTAGCATGGCGTCGGCGCCAAAGGCAAACAGCCTCGGGTAGCCGCTCAGTAAAGCTTGTTCGTAACGGATATAGCGTGGGTCGTCGGGTTCGCTCTGGGCCGCCAGTAGCAATGGCGAGACCGGTATGATCAAGCCATTCTTGTCTTTGTCTACCTGCGCATTAGGGATGCCATCGTAGATCAGCGAGGTGCTATAGCGTGGCAGCTTTTCGGCACCATGATAGTCTAACTGAGGAACCAGCTGTACGATCAGTGATGGTGTGGCGGCTACGAAAATAGCATCGACGTCGGATCGGATGACCGGGTTGTAGCGCCGCCCCCCCAAAGACCGTGAGCGTAGCAGCGGCTGGATTTGTTCTCGGAAGTCAGTCTCCGACTCGCTGTAAGTGCGTTGGTCAACTAACGTGCCGCCACGGAGTGTGAATTCACTCTCGAAGGCACTTGCCATGCGTTGTCCCAGCTCGGTATCCGCGCTGAGCATCAGCGCTCGGTAATGGCCATCCTCGATCATGCGCTTGGCTGCAGCACGGGCATCCTGCTCTGGGGATAGGGCATATTCGATGACATTCAGCGGGAGTAGCAAGTCATCGGTGGCAATATTGAGGGCAAGTACAGGTGGGCTGCCGGCCGGCAGTCTGGTGAGCACCTCCAACTGGGGCTTGAGTAATGGACCGATGATGATTGAAGGCCGCTGTGAAAGTGCCTCAAAGAGGGCTTGCTCGAAACTGTGGACGGTGTCTCCGCCATCGAAGTAACGCACTTGAGGCACCGGACCGATATGCAGCGCGAGTGTGCTTTCCATGCCAAGGCGAATGCTCTGTCCGATGTGCTTGAAGCGGCCATGTTCCGGCAGGATCACTGCAATCAGGTCTGTGAACGATTGATCGCCGATAGCGGTCAGTAAGGGTTGTTGCGGTATAAGCCTATCCAAGAACCCGGTGGTTACAGCGGGATGATCACGGTGTTGCAAGCGCCAAGCGTACAGCTGGTTTGGCTCGGTCTTATAGAGTAGTGCTAGCGATAACCAGCCTTGCATCGTTTGTTCTGAGTAGGTGTCGATGGCCGTGCGCAGTGTGGTTGGTGGCAGGGCGATCAAGGCTTGCCAGAGTGCCTCCCGGTTTCGTTCGGCGGCCTCGCCTTCAAGCAGGCTGTCGAGTGCAACTAGCTGGCGAATGGCATCTACTGGCAGATCCAAACGCTGATAAATTTCTGCCAATAAAACCAGCCGTCGGATGGTTTCAGGCATAGAGAGGGGCACGGGCACGTTCTGGACTGTGTTGAGAGCGCGGACGAGCTCACCTTCTTGGAGTAAACCCAGTCCGCTGAGCAGAGTCGCCCGGCGGTAATCCAGCCGAGCCCAGTCTTCCTGACGGTGGGCCAGTGGTGCGATCAGCCGGCCGGCCTCATCAATTAGGCCAGCGTCGATCAGCGACTCGATGGCAAGCATCTCCTGCTGTGCACGTTGTGCTCCCGACAGTTGTGCGGCATAGTCGAGCCGAGCCTGGGCCACCTGCTCAGGTGTTCCGGTTTCGAGAACTTGAGCTAGCTGGCGCTGAGCATCCTGTGATGGCTGCGCCATTGGCTTGACAGATATGGGTGCGCAACCGCCCATCAATATGATCGCAAGCAGCGCAAGCCACAGCGTAGCAATAGGGTGGACAGTCAACTTCAGCGGATTCATCCGCAACGTTCCTTCATCCTTCATAATATCCATAGGGCTACTCGCGCAGCTGATCAGCCTATGGATCGCCTGGGTATGACTGTACCGCGAGCAACTCAGACAAATCCTACAATGTCAGCTGCGGTCGTCGGGCAGCTGTATGAACAGGTTTTCGGTCAAAAAACGACGGACAAGGCCCCGAGTCGCAACAAGTATCACTTTTTTCAAAGGTCAATAAGTATAAGACATGACCGTTAAGGATACAGGCCGTTGGGTCTCCCCGGGCACATTGTATGTTGTGGCAACACCACTGGGTAATCTTGCCGATATTTCCGCGCGGGCCTTAAGCGTGCTGGCGCATGTGGACATGATTGCCTGCGAGGATACGCGTCGCAGCAGCAAACTGCTTGCACACTATGGTATTAGTACGCCGAGAATCTCACTGCATGCTTACAATGAGGCAAGCCGAGTAGCAGGATTGATTGGAAAACTGCAGCAGGGCGAGTCACTGGCGCTGATTAGCGATGCCGGGACGCCGCTAATAAGTGATCCCGGGTTTGAGCTGGTGCGTGCGGCGCGTGCGGCCGGTGTGCCTGTTTCGCCAATCCCGGGCGCGAGCGCATTGATGGCGGCTCTGAGCGCTGCGGGTCTGCCGGCGGATCGATTCACCTTCGAGGGCTTCCTGCCGGCTAAGACAGCAGCGCGCAGGCAGCGGCTGGCCAAACTAGCGACCAGTCCGTATACACTGATCTTCTATGAAGCGCCGCATAGGCTCAGCGAAATGTTAGATGATCTGCTCCAGGAGCTGGGCGGGGACCGCGAGGCGGTGATTGCCCGCGAGCTTACCAAGCTGCACGAGTCGTTCTATATTGGCACCCTAGCGGATCTGCAACAATCGCTGCGGGCCGAGGACATTCCTGCCAAAGGGGAGTTCGTTGTGATGGTGGCGGGCAGCAATGCTGAGTCTGGGGATGTGACAGATGAAGATGTGAGAACTACGCGCCTTGTCGAAGCTTTGCTTTCCGAGGGGGTTGCACCCAAGGTGTTAGTACGTGCTTTGGTCAAAGCTACTGAACAACCTAGAAATGCGCTCTATCAGCGGGTGATGGCCTTGAAGGGAAAGTTGGAAAATAATCAGTAAAACCTCGTTAGCTCCTTGAGTGTGCTTTGATCGACTTGGTATTTTCCAGCTCTGCATTTTTTAATTGTTTTGCATCAAAAAGGCGCCTTTAAGGCGCCTTTTTCGATGTGGGCTGTTTGTGTCAAATCAGCCGATCCTGAATTTTTCAATCGGCTCGCCGCGCTCCAGGGCTTCAGCCAGCCAACGCGGCTTTTTGCCACGACCTGTCCATGTCTGGGACGGGTCTGAAGGGTTCATGTACTTGGGAGCCGGTTTGGTGCCACTGCGTTTGGCCTTGTCCAGTCCCAGTACCTCGGCAACGCTCATGTTGAGGGAAGCAGCCAGTTCCTCCGCCTCACGGCGCAGTTCCATAACGCGACGCTGATTGCGTTCACGCAGTGAACGTTCAGCCTCAGCGATTAGATTCTTCAGTTCTTCGGTTGACAGCTTGGAAAGATCGAGTTGATTCATGTTTTCTCCTTGCTTGATTAGTAGGTAATCTACATGATTTTATTGCTACAGTTTGATTTAAGATCAGCAAGTTGTTGCCGGTAGGGGATCCCTGGTTTTTTATACCGACTGTTGTGCTCTTATTGTGTCGTGAGAAAGACGGCATCTTTAATACTGCTATTATGGCATTGAATGTAGCAGGGTTTCAAATTTTGCGTTTGGAATATGTATAGTTGCTGAACCTGGTCGACGTTATAACTGGCAAAGTGGTTTAGCATCGTTGTGGTGCTGTGCTTTATAAATGGCTTGCCTTAAGCAAGATGCTGCTAAAATTCTGATATCAATCTTTAGAAACAAGAAACGTGGGGGCAAACGACTATTTCTTGATTTTATCTAGGCCGGGCAATGTTTCAAATTACCCTCCCTTCCAGTAGAGCTAGCTACCTTGGGTTTTTACAGTAGCCTCTGCTACCCCTATCCACGCGGGCATGGGTTATCAATTGAATAGCGCTCATTCTATGTTCATTCTATGTATTCGAGCGTAATGTTGAAAAATCTCGTGACTTCAGTATAAGCCGCGGCAGAGGCTGCAATTAGGGGCGCCTGATTGCGTTACATGTTGCCCTTAGTCTCGAGTAGGCTACCTGACAGTTTGCCGATCTAGATTAGCTGTACCTTGAAATGAAGATTGGCACAATAAGCTTGCAGCAAGTCTTCCCGAAGCAGGTTTTTGTGGCGACATCGTGCAGTGTCTTGTATGGCGCAGAGTGGTTTCCGGCTTGGCTTGGATAGATATCCGCAAGGCTGTTTCGATGCGATTGATATCGAATTCTTGAGCAGCGTCGTCACGTTTAACTACATTCTTTGGTCTCTTTTGCTGCTGATAGGTTAAATTGAGCTGAAGGTTTTTTAAGACAATCTTGCGCTTGCTTTCCTTTCATTAAATTTTTGGAGTATAGGTGGCGGTCACTCCGTGCTTCGTTTGATGGTTAGTACTTCTTCCATTTGGCCTTCCTGTATGAGTAATGTAGTTATCGGATTGCCAGTTTCATTTGTGTAGTCAGCCATCTCGAGCCTGTCAAACAGCGCGCTTAGCCATTGAAGTTCATCGGCATTAGCCTGCTCGGTGAGCCAGCGTTGCTGGTAGTACCATTCGGCAACAGCCCTTTCGCAGGCATGATTGGAACCCTTGAAGTGTGACAACAAGGAACGCAACTGGTCTGTATCGCTATCCTCGCCAGTGGGTGGCTTCATGTGATCTAGGCAGTTCAGGTGTTCGTTGGGCATGATTCAATACTTCAAGTGAGCTGGAGACACGATGAACCTTCGATTGAAGGTCACGTCCAACACTTGTCTTAAGTTTTGCTTGGGACATAAAAACGAGCAGCCGACCAATAAATCGAGTAAAATATGGGTCGGAGTCGGCTAAGTCATCGCTGCATTCATTTTGAATGTGGAGGAAAGTCCGGGCTCCATAGGGCAGAGTGCCAGGTAATACCTGGGCGGCGTGAGCCGACGGAAAGTGCCACAGAAACTATACCGCCAGGTCATCTTTTAGGTGATCTGGTAAGGGTGAAATGGTGCGGTAAGAGCGCACCGCGCGGATGGTAACATCTCGCGGCAGGGCAAACCCCACTCGGAGCAAGGCCAAATAGGGGAGCATGAGCGTGGCCCGCGCTGCTCCCGGGTAGGCCGCTTGAGATGCTCGGTGACGGGCATCCTAGATGAATGATGACTCTCGACAGAACCCGGCTTATCGGCCGACTCCACTCATTAAATCATTCCGAAAAGCCACGGCCATGTGGTTTTTCAGGCATGTCGGTCGCGGAGGTTTCCGCGAGCGACTCGCGCTATGGTCAATCACTTCTCGTGATTGCGTTATGATTCGCAGATCCCGTAGAGCGCTTCGATAAATCTTTCTTTGCGTTCGCAAACCCAAGGCCCCTGGCAGATTTACCTGCCAGGGGCTTTTCCCATGCGATTTCGGATTTTTCCCTTCCTGTCATTGCTCAGAATTACTTGTTGCGGCTCTTTAACCTGGTAATCACGTTAGACTGTTATAGCAATAATCGCAACCTACTGTTTTGATAAGGTATTTTCATCGGGTAATTTCTGCCTGAATTGTTAATAACTTATTGTGGCGTAAAGAAAAATTTTGTTTATGACACTTGCTTGACAGCGTTGAGGGAGTTATAGTGTATGCGAATGGAAAAAAGTGGGGCATTGTGTTTCGCGGCATCACCAACCTCAATCTCGATGCAAAAGGACGCTTGGCCATACCGGTGCGCTATCGGGAGAGTTTTGCCGCTGACAACAACCAGCTCGTGGTCACTGTCGACATACATTCGCGCTGCCTCGCCATTTACCCGCGGAATACCTGGGAGAAATTGCAGAAGGAGATCGATGCCCTGCCCAGCACCAATCGCATGGCTGCCTATATCAAGCGCATGCTGATCGGTCACGCGACCGACTTGACGCTCGATGCCGCCGGTCGTGTGCTGATTCCTTCCGAGCTGCGTGCGTACGCCGGCCTTGAAAAAGCCTGTGTGCTTGCAGGCGTGGGTAAAAAGTTCGAGCTTTGGAATGCAGAGGCATGGAGCGCTCTGAGTGAGCAATTCCTCAGCGAAATCGAAGGCGAGGATCTTCCCGCAGCGCTTGAGAGTCTTTCGCTATGAGTCAGTCAACCAGCAAACACATTACCGTGATGAAGGAAGAGGCCGTAGCGGCATTGGCTATCGACCCATCTGGGATCTACGTCGATGGTACCTTCGGACGCGGTGGACACAGTCGTGCAATCCTCGAACAACTGGGCGAGCAGGGCCGACTGATTGCCTTTGATCGTGATCCGGCCGCTATAGCCGCCGGCTATGAATTAGCCAAGGTTGACCCTCGCTTCACTCTGGTGCCTCAGCCATTTTCCTCCATGCCCAAGTGGTTGGCCGAGCAGGGGTTGGTTGGCTCAGTCAATGGCATTCTGCTCGATCTGGGTGTGTCCTCCCCTCAACTGGATGAAGCTGAGCGGGGCTTTAGCTTCATGCAAGATGGTCCGCTGGACATGCGGATGGATCCTACCTCCGGTGAATCTGCTGCCGAGTGGCTGGCCCATGTCAAGCTGGACGAGTTGACGCGTGTACTGCGGGAGTTTGGTGAAGAGCGTCATGCCCGCCGCATTGCTCGTCATATCGTTGCAACTCGCGATGAGCGCCCCTTAACTCGCACCCTGGAGTTAGCCCAGCGCATTACGGAGGCGTTGCCAACCCGTGACCGCCGCAAACATCCGGCCACTCGCTGCTTTCAGGCGATTCGCATTCATATCAATCGCGAGTTGGACGAGCTGCAGACGCTACTCGAGTCGGTGGTGGAGCTGTTGGCCATTGGTGGTCGCCTCGTCGTTATCAGTTTCCACTCGCTGGAAGATCGCATTGTTAAACAGTTCATCCGTCGGCACAGCGAATGTGAGAGGGATGTTTTCGGGCAACCGGTTGGCATTGCGCCCTTGCGTCGTCAGGGAAAGGCTCAGCGTCCAACCGAGAGCGAAGTGCGTAACAATCCGCGTTCCCGTAGTGCTGTCATGCGTTGTGCGGAGCGTGTGGCATGAGGTTTTTAGTCGCAATCCTCTCAGCCGCTGTCATCCTCAGCGGAATGACGGTGGCGCAGGTGGCGCAGAAGCATCGCCAAGTTGTAATGGCGCTGGAGGCGTTGGAGCGTGATCGCGTCGAGCTGGAAGCCGATTACGGCCGTCTGCAATTGGAGGAGGGCGCATTGGCCTCCCACCAGCGCGTGGAACGGATAGCGAAAGAGCAGCTGCAGATGCGCCGACCGCTTCCGTCTGACATTATGATTGTGCTGCGATGAAGTGGTCCCGCAAGCTTCGCCGTTCTATTGTGTCCAACGGCGCCTTAGCGAGGCCTTGGCGCTGTTCTGTCCGTGTGGCCGTGGTTGCGCTGCTGTTTTTCAGCGGGGCCAGCGTATTGATATGGAAAGCGATTGACCTGCAGGTTGCGCAGCATAGTTTCCTCTCTTCCAAGGGAGGGGCATTGCATGTACGCCAGTTGGAGATACCGGCCAATCGCGGCATGATCACTGATCGCAATGGCGAACCGTTAGCGATTAGCGTGCCGGTAGATGCCATCTGGGTTGATCCGGCACAGCTCCAGAACAAAGAGACCGAGCTGCGTGAACTGGCTAGCATCCTCAATCTGGAGGCAGACACCCTGATTCAACAAGTGAAGGAGGCGGCTAACCGCCGCTTTATGTATGTCCAGCGTCAGGTTCCACCAGAGATTGGTGAGAAGGTCAAGGCATTGCGGGTAGCGGGAATTCATACCCGTCGTGAATACCGCCGTTTTTACCCTTCCGGCGAGGTGAGTGCACCTCTGATTGGCTTTACAGATATTGACGACCATGCACTGGAGGGTATTGAGCTTGCTTACGATGAGTGGCTGACTGGTGAGCCCGGTTTGCGCCGTATTATCAAGGATCTACATGGCCGGGTGATCGAGAACCTCGGTGTGGTTCGCGAGGCACGACCGGGTCGTCCGTTGGCGCTGTCAATTGACCGTCGGCTCCAGTATCTCGCGTATCGTGAGTTGCGTGCTGGCATCGAGGCACACAACGCCAAGGGCGGCATGGCGGTGCTAATGGATGCGCGCACTGGAGAAGTGCTGGCGATGGCTAACGTGCCCTCGTTCAATCCCAATAATCGCCTATCGATCCACCCTTCGCGGACTCGAAATCGCGCGATTATCGACCAGTTCGAGCCAGGTTCGGCCATAAAGCCATTTTTAGTGCTGGCCGCTCTGCAAACGGGCCGCTATACCCCGCAGACCGTGATTGATACCTCGCCGGGCTGGATAAAGGTAGATCGGTTCACCATTCGCGATCATCGCGATTACGGAGTAATGGATGTCACGGGTGTGCTGCAAAAATCTAGCAATGTTGGCGCGACCCGAATAGCGATGGATGTTGGTCGGGAGTCGCTTTGGCAGTTGTACGATGCACTTGGTTTTGGTAAGCCGATCGGCACTGGTTTTCCTGGAGAGGCTAGCGGTAAGCTGACCTTTTGGCGTCATTGGAGTAGCTCAGATATTGCGGCTCATGCCTATGGCTATGGCATGAGTGTCACTGCATTACAGCTGGCATCTGCCTACGCAACGTTAGCGAATGAGGGACGGGCAGTGCGGCCATCTTTGTTGCGGTTGGAGCAAGCGCCGACGGGGGAGCAAGTAGTGCCGGCCCGCTACGCTCGTGAAGTGGTAAACATGCTGCAGTCCGTGACCGAGGAAGGGGGCACCGGCACACGCGCCAAGGTGCCGGGCTACCTGGTGGCCGGCAAGACTGGCACGGCGCGCAAGAGCGAGGGCGGCGGCTATTCCAACAAGCGTTATGTGACCGTGTTTGCCGGCATGGCGCCGGCATCGGATCCGAAGCTGGTGTTGGTGGTTGTGGTCGACGAACCGCAAGGTGACACGATCTTTGCAGGGCAGGTCGCCGCCCCGATCTTCCGAGAAATCATGGCAGGTGCGTTACGCATGTTGAACGTCCGCCCGGACGATATACCGGGCGTGGAGCTGCCCAGCCACCACTCGGTGGTGGCCTTTAACCACCGACAGGAACAAGGGCAGGGAGGCGAATGATGAGCCAGCCAACAATGAATCGACAGCTGCAGGCGCTGCTGGAAGGACTGGTTCCCGCAGATGTTGTTGTGCCCGCTGTCGAGGTACTGGCTCTGACGGACGACTCACGCCAAGTGAAGGCAGGTAGCCTGTTTTTTGCCCGTAGCGGCACAAACGTCGATGGTGTGCGGTTCATTGGCCAGGCACTTGAGCAGGGGGCCGTGGCCGTCATCCTGCCGGACTTCAGCTTGGAAACTGCTACGGCAGCCGGTTTTGGCGGTGATCGGCGCCTTATCCCGGTTTCGGACCTGCCGGCGGTAATGGCTG
>Ga0209836_100147_pt1 | contig 11527 bp, 12 predicted proteins | sample ElbSprsedimmetaG_FD_184147 | JGI IMG/M metagenome (GOLD analysis project Ga0209836, IMG submission 184147) | Hot spring sediment bacterial and archeal communities from California, USA to study Microbial Dark Matter (Phase II) - Elbow Spring... ... | reverse complement strand
CCTGGTTTACAGCACCTAGGGGCCGGGGGGGAGGCTACGCCCCGGACATGAACCTGAAGCTGGCCCGGGTGGGGGAAAGGGGAGTAAGGGTGAGCTCGCTTCTGCCGGAGGGAACCGAACTGGTGGCGGACTGGGCCTGGACTCCGGACGGGCAGGGTCTGGCCATATCTCTGCCCCGCACGGAAGAGAGGCCCTGGCGCCTCGAGCGGATCAGTTTACAAGGGCAGAGGGAGCTGCTGGCAGGCGGGGAGGCTGGCCTATCCAGGGAAGGGATTTATACCTGGGCCCCTTATGGCCTCACCTGGTTGCCGGATGGCCGCTACCTAGCCTACTACCTGCTGTCCAATTCCAGTTCCCTCAACGCCGATGGGGTGCCCCTGGAGGTGCTAGACGTTGTAGAGCCCCAAAAGCGGATAACTCTGGGACCTTGCCTTCCCTATCGGCAGTGGCTAGCCTGGTCTTCCCAGAGGAACCAACTGGCCTTTATCCAAGGCGCTGGCCGAGAGGCCACGGAAAACAAGCGCCTGATGGTGCTTACCCTGCCGGGAGGCCGACTCACCGCTCACGGACAGGAAGGGTGGGTGGATTCCCAGCCCTGCTGGTTGCCCTCTTCCCATGGGGGAGGTCTGCTCTTCGCCAGGGGGCTGTCAAACCCCTATCCAGATATATCTATTGCCGGGGGAAAGGTGTTGGTGAAGGATCAGCGCATATAGCTGGCCGACGGTAAGGCTAGGCCCTTTGACCAGGGGAGAACCCGAAGCGGCAGACTATTATCCGGCCTTTTCTCCCGAGTTTGGGCTGGTCCACTTCCTGAGGCTGCATTCCGCCACCAGCGGCGACCTCTATTGCCAGCCCCTGGAGGGGGGAGAGCAGGTGGAGTTACTGCGGCACGTTACCGGTTCCCCGGGCTTCTATGGCAACTACTATCCGGCCTGGGTGAGCCTTTATTTCGTGTCGGGTACGAAAGGGGGGATAAAGTGCGCTTGAGCGGCAAATTGGTGGAAAACTTCATCGAGGGGCGCCATCTGGAACTGGAGACCCGGGAAGGTAGCTATGTGGTCCTGCCGGCCAACCCCCAGGTAGCTCAGGAACTGGAAAGGCATTTAGGCCAAGAGGCGATCTTGGAGGGAACCATATTCCACGAACCCAATATTTATATGCGGGGCCCCCTATTCCGGGTACAGGCCCTCTGGCCGAGGGAAATTCTTGATTAAAGGGGACCTGAGGTGTCCTGGGAACCAAGTAACGGGTGCCACCAGGGCGGACCGGTTTCCCCTGGTCGATTTTTCAATCAAAGAGCAATGAGCCAGGGAGGGTGATGGGGTGGCCACTTACGATGATTTTCAAAAATTGGACATCCGGGTGGGCAGGATAATAGAGGTGGAGGAATTCCCCGAGGCCCGAAAGCCAGCCTATAAACTGAAGATAGATTTTGGGGAGTTGGGGATAAAAACCTCCAGCGCCCAGCTCACCGGGCTTTATACTAAAGAGGATCTTAAGGGCAGGCTGGTGGTGGCGGTGGTCAATTTCCCTCCCAAGAGGATAGCCGGTTTTGAGTCCCAGGTTCTGGTGCTGGGGGTGGACGACGAGCAGGGCAGGGTGGTGTTGCTGCAGCCGGAAAGGGAGGTGGAGGTGGGGAAGAAGGTATATTAAGGGCTTTCTTTTTGGACCCTTTTCCAGGAACCCGCCTTGGAATTTACCCCCATTATGGATCCTGGCGGGCTCTGACAGAGACAATGCCCGAGGGGGAAGCGGATCAAAACCACCTGGAGGTTGGAAAGATGAGATTTTTTAACCTTACTCTTCTGGCGTTTTTCCTCCTGGTTCTGCTGTTTTTGCCCCCTGTCTGGGCTGGGGATAAGGATTTTTACCTTGATGAGGCCAAAGTTTACTATGAGATAGATCCCGACGGGCTGGTAAGCGTTGTCAACGAGATAACCTACAGGTTCTCGGGGAGCTTTTCCCGGGCTTGGCTAGACATTCCCACCGGAGAGTACGAAATCCTGGACGCCCAGGTAAGCGAGGTGGCGGAGGGGAAAGCCCAGCCCTACACCCGCGTGGAAAATCCCCGAGGCCGCCCTCCCGGAACCTATACTTTTACCCGGGATGCAAAAAGGTACACCATTACCTGGTTTTACAGGGCTGAAAACGAGACGAAAACTTTTAGAATAGAGTACAAGATCTACCGGGGGATAAAAGTCTACGACGACGTGGCTGATTTCCACTGGAAGGTATGGGGAGGGGAGTGGGAAAGGGGCTTGCCCAAGCTGTGGCTGGAAGTTCTCCTCCCCTCTCGGATTCAGGATCCCAACGAGGTGAACTATTGGTTACACCCCAGTATAAAGGGTGAGATCAGTATAAGCAAGGACCACCAGAAGGTGATCGCCTACGGTGAGGACATACCTGCCAAGCAGTGGGTAGAGGTGAGGATAGTTTTTCCCAGGTATTACCTGCAGAAGGATCTCGATCCAGAAAGGGTAATACTGCTGAAGGAAAGCGGCAGGGACAAGATCCTCCAAAGGGCTGAGCCCCAGTCCCAAGGGGAAGAGGAGGAAGAGTTAAGTGCCCTGGAGGTTTTTGTCGGTTGGACGGGCTTGCTGTCAGGGCTCTCGCTCCTGGGCGTGGGGATCGGCTATCTTTGGATGGTTACCCGGAGGCATAGGGATCCCGAAATAGAGGGTGTCTTTTGCGAAGAGCAGCCTCCGGAGGATATACCCCCTGCCTGGGTGGAGATGCTGATCAAAAAGAGCTCCAGTATTTCTCCCGATGCCGTCGTGGCCTCCATTTTGGAATTGGCGGAGAAAGGCTATTTAAAGATCCAGGAGGAAGAAGTAAAATCAAAAGGGCTATTCGGAAGATGGTCAAGGGACAGGAGCGACTTTAAGATAATACTCACCGACAAGCCTGAAGACCCCGACCTGAGCAGGGATACGAAGTTTTTGCTGGATTGGCTTAAATCCCAGGGCAAGGAATTTTATCTTTCTGACATTGGGCGGGAGGAACTGAAAGATCTCAAAGACACGTTAGAACCAATGGCTGCTGAGGCGGTTTATGAAGGCAAAAAGTGGATTGACCGTGAAGGCGAGCTTATCATAGGTAAGACGGTTAAATTATGGCTTTTAATAGGTGCCATAAGCATATTGCTCGGCATTCTCCTAGCGAGTTTGGGGTTGTTTGTAGGTGGCGTGATGCTCCTTTTTATAGGCCCTCCTGCGCTGATAAATGCAGGAATAGCTGCCCTTTTCAAGAGCAAAGCCCGGAGGTATTCTCACCAAGGCAAGGTGCTGGCCTTGAGGCGGCGTGCTTATGGCGATTATTTGGCCCAACTGTTCCTTGAGCCCCGCATTCCTGATTATCCTTCGGATTACTGGTGGAGGGCCGTGAAATATGGCCTGGTATTGGGTCGATCCCGCGAGGCTCTGGTCGCCGGAGGTAGGGGTCACTTTTATCTTGAAGATATATGCTTCAGTCCCCTCTCCCCGGGGAAGGATCCCCTTTCCATCCTTGACTCTTTTTCCTCTGCCTTTCGGGCCAGCGTGGATTCAGCCTATACTTCTCCCTCTTCTGACTCTTTTGACGTGGGTGGCGATGGAGGGGGAAGGGGCGGTGGAGGAGCCGATTAGGGAGGCAATACCCCGAATTTTTTACTTTTTGTTTACCGCCGGCAGGATTTAACAGCCCGGCAAGCGAATTCTTGTTTTGAGGAAATATTTAACGCTCGGGAGGAACGAGGATGAAGGCAAGAAAATGGTGGCTCCTGCCGGTAATGCTGGTGTTCTTGGCCCTGGGGACCGCGGCTGTCTGGGGCGCCAATAACGTGAGGTTGGTGGTGAACGGGGAGGAGATTAAGCCCGAAGTCCCGCCGGTGATTTCCGGCGACCGGGTGCTGGTGCCGGTGCGCTGGGTGGCGGAAGCTCCTTAAATGTCGGGTGGACTGGGACGGGGACACTTCCACCCTCTATATTTCCAACGATCTGGAGCGTCGTCTGGAGCTCCTGGAGAAAGCCCTGGCCCCGGCCACCCCGTGGGCGGCGGTGGAAGAGTGGGCCCGGGGGGTGCAGACGCGCAACGGCGCGCTGCAATACGCCCTTCTTTCTCCCGAACTCCGGCAGCAGAAGTATGCGGATTTCGTCAGCCTGGAATGGGTAACTGGCGCTTCCAGCCCCTGGGTGGAAAAGTACGGGGTAGTCAACAAGGAAGTATCCTTGCCCGGGGGGGGAAATGGCTCTACGGGGTTAAATTCGATCTTATGACCTCTACCGGGCCTGCGGGCTCCCAGGTGATATGGGTTACGGTGACGCCCTGCGACCAGCATTGGTGCGTGGCCAACCTGGAGGTGGATCCGGTGCTGGAAGAGCTCCAGGGACGGGCGGCGAGCCTTCTAAAGGAGATGTACCAGCACTACCAGCTTTTAAACCTCGCCATCAATTGCCTGTCCTTCGCCCGCGAGGGCAAACAGGCGGAGGCCATTTTCGCCACGCAGGTGCGTTACCGGATAGGGGTGGAGTCTCCTTCGGAGTGGCCGGTGCAGAAGGGGCGCATCAAGTTTCTGGAGGAGAACCGGGGCAAGCTCACCCCGGAGCAAATCCGCCAGGTGGAGGAAAAGATCGCCTTCTGGGATCAGGAGCTTCGCCGGGATATGCAGCAGCCGCAGGAGGCCAACCTCTTTCTCAAGGTTGTGGCGGAGCTCAACGATCGAGGCGAGGTTTTGCCCGCCACGGTGAAGTTTTTCTATCAGGACCCGCTGGGGAACTACCTCCCCTTCAACAAGCAGGATTGGCCCCAGTTCGCCAGCGCGGCCAAACTGGAGCGGCAGGGTTACGATGAGATGTGCCAGCTGGTGGGTTGGTAAAATATTCCTCTCCAGAGAAGGACATCCCTGGTTCGGCGCTGCGGCGCAGAGGTCAATTTTCCCTGAGCAAAGCTAAGCGTATATGTATTTTGCTTAACTCACTCGCACCTTCGTGCCCCTGGGAGTCCAGCTGAAGGTGGGCCAGAGGCACGGTTTGACTTTGGTTAACATTTTGACCAATCAGCCAATTTATCCCGTTACGGGGGCCACTCGGCCCCCGTTTCTATTTTAAGAATGCCCCCTATTTTTAAAAGGCCACGGTACTGGAAAGCCTTTAAAAAAGCATCCAGTTTCCGCAGAAGGCCAAATGTTGGGCCACGGTGGCCAGGTTAGGTCCTGGTTCCTTGGGTCTCTTGAATGTGCTAAACTTTAATTCGTGCAAATTTTCCGAGCGAGGAGGAGAGGTCTTGCGCGGCCAAGAGGAGTTGCGGGATAAACTCAGGCGCATAGATGGCCGGGGATACAAGGCTTATCAGGAACTCGAAGGCGCCTATGATTGGGGGGAATACCAGCTCTTTATAGATCACGCGCAGAGCGATCCCTTCGCCCCTCCTTCTAGGGTCAGGGTGCGAGTCAGACAAGAGGTAGCCGGCTTTCCCCCAGAACTCTTTGCCACGAAAACTCGGGCTGTAGCCCTATGCGACTTCCTCACCCGGGTTTTCGGTAGGCACTGCCGAGCTCTTTCCCGCCCCTGTGGCACCGGGCATAGCGGGATCATCCATGTCCTTCCCTGCGGGCAGGAGATCCTGGAGCGTACGGCGGTGGCGGTTAATGAGAGGTTCGTGGAGGTGCGGTTTACAGTGGGGCTCCCGGCCCGGGGAAGGACGGTGCTAGCCCGGGAGGCCCACCGGATCTTTTTCGAGGCGTTGCCGGAGGTGGTGCGCCGCTCCCTCCGGTACGCCAGCCTGGACAAAAGAACCCTGCTGGAGCATGTCAATCTGGCCGAAGACCAGGAGTCTCTGCGAAGGCAGATGGAAGAGAAGGGATTGGTGGCCTTTGTGGCCGATGGGAGCATTTTGCCCCGGGAAAGCGGGGTCAGCGACAAACCCTTATCCCGGGATAAGGCCGTGCCTTTCCAAACCCCTCCTGAGCTGCGCTATGACTTTTTTCTCCCCCACAGGGGTAAGGTAACGGGAATGGGTATACCCCGGGGGGTCACTCTCATCGTGGGAGGGGGGTATCATGGAAAGACCACCCTCCTCAAGGCCATCGAACGGGGGGTTTACGATCATATCCCCGGCGATGGGAGGGAGCTGGTTTTGACTGTGAGGGACGCGGTGAAGATCAGGGCCGAGGACGGCAGGGCTGTGACCGGAGTGGATATTAGCAGCTTTATCGATAATCTCCCCGATGGCCAGGACACCAGGTTTTTCACCACTTCCAGCGCCAGCGGGAGCACTTCTCAAGCAGCCAACATAGCGGAGGCTTTAGAGGCGGGCACCTCTCTGCTGCTTTTGGATGAAGATACCAGCGCCACTAATTTTATGATCAGGGATGCCAGGATGCAGGCCCTGGTCTGTAAAGATAAAGAGCCCATCACCCCTTTCATCGATAGGGTGAGAAGCATTTATGAAAAGATAGGGGTATCCACCATAATGGTATTGGGGGGATCAGGGGATTATTTCGACGTGGCCGATCAGGTCATCATGATGGATAAATATAGGCCCAAGGTGGTAACCGCCAGGGCCAAAGAGATAGCCCAGAATTTGCCCAGCCGGCGGAATTTAGAGGAGGTCAAACCCTTCAAGCCCCCTCTGTCCCGGATAATCTTGCCCGATCCCTGGAAGCTGGGGTTTAGGGAAAAGGTGAAGGTTCAAGATAAGGACGAAATACGTTTTGGCTGGGAGACCATAGATCTGAGCTCCTTGGAGCAGTTGGTGGATCCTGCCCAGACCAGAGCCATAGCCCTTGTCTTGCGCCATCTTTCCCTTTATGCCGATGGCCAGAGGACCTTATCCGAGATTTTATCCCTGCTGGAAAAGGAGCTTTCCCAGGAAGGTTTGGCCGGATGGGCGGGGAGGCGGGGAGAACATGGCGGAGACATGGCCCGCCCCCGGCCTTACGAGATAGCTGGAGCCATAAACCGCTATAGGCGCCTGAAGGTGAGGGCGAAGCTCTGGGAAAAAATAGGCAGATAGGCTTGCCTTGATCTAAAGCAGGGTGTAAAGTTATGTTTGTGAAAATTCAAAGGAGAGGGTGGATCTGCTTATGGGAGATTTTGGGGCGAGGATAGAGGCCCAGGCTTTGGCCATAAAGACCGGGCTTATTTTACCCCATGACGATATAACAGCCATTGTGGCCGAGGCAGTCAAGGGCATGGTAGAGGAAGGGGATATAGTATGTGTAACCGAAGCGGTAGTGGCCCGTTCCCAGAACAGGTATGTATCCTGTGAGGATCTGGCCCGGATGATCAGAGAAGGCTTCAATTTGAGGAGCCAGGCCACCCTAGCTGTGGTATATCCCATTGCCAGCCGTAACCGGTTTGCCTTGGTTTTGAGGGCCATCGCCATGGCCACCCAGGGGGGCCGGGTCATAGTGGCCTTCCCCATCCCCGCAGACGAAGTGGGAAATCAGGTGATAGATCCGGAATTGGCCCGGACCCGGCTTTCTTTAAAAACCGTCTATAAGCACCTGTCTTCCGCCCGAGGGAGCACTCCCCATCTTAATATACTCATCAGGGAAGTGATAGCAGCTTTGATCCTCCAGTCCCTTGGATATAGCATTATGGGTATGAGAAAGATCCTGGGGACGGGAATCGCCGATGTGACGGTGCGGACCCCGGACGGTTTTATAGCCCCTTTAGAAGTCACCTTCACCGATCACACCAAGGCAGCCAAAAAATCGGTGGAGATTTTAGGGGATATGCCTGAGGCCCGCAAAGCCTTGGCTGCGGGGGTGGACCTGGGACGGAAGGAGTTTGTGCTCTACGATGCCCTGAGCTATCTGGCAGGGGAAGGAGGGCCCCTTTACCGGACCTCCTTCGCCCAGTATCTGGACGCCTTCTCCGACGACGAGGCCATTTATGCCCAAGAATTGATGAACGGCATGTTCCGGCATCCCATAACCGGTCTGGATTACAGGCAGCTCTATCTGGACATCATCAAAGAAGGGGGGGCTAAGGGGGACGTCATTTTCACCAATAACCCCTTCAAAGTATACGAACTGGGATATCTGGATGGCATAATCTTGGGGGAAGTTCACGCCCGTAAGTTCCGCAAGGACCTGTTTTTGGCCTTTGGCGCCCAGGCACCGGTAAAAACCCTGGACGAGTTGGGACCTGTCCCCTGGGGAGTTATAGGTTCCAACGTCTCTGACTATGAGAAGGGGGTCTTAAAGCTGTTGCCCGAAGATGCCGACGGCACGGCCGAACAGATCCGCTCCCGCATCCTTCAGGAGACCGGGAAAGACGTGGACGTGATCATATTCGGGGATGGGGCCTATAAGGACCCGGATACGGGCATCTACGAGCTGGCCGATCCTTATCCTGCCCTGGGGGCTTCGGAGAGGCTCAGGGAATACCAGCTGCGGACGGGGAAAAAACTGAAATTGGTGGTAGATACCCTTTATAACCAGGGATACTCCCGGGGGGAGATAGAGAGGATAATAGCCGAATTGAGGGAGAACCAGAGCGATCTGGGCACTACCCCCAGGCGGCTGGCGAGCATAGCCGCCACCCTGGCGGACCTATTGGCAGGTTCCGCCGACCAGGGGACCCCCATAGTGGTTATAAAGGGTATGAAGAGGCAGTGAGTTTAACATTTCCTTAACCAAAATCTTAACCCCCTTTTAATTGTAAATAGCAAAATTCTCCCTTATAATTCTATGTGGCATAGACAAAAACTATACCCAAAGGGGGAGATGAATTGCGCAGGAGCCTTTTGTTCCTTTCTCTAGCGCTGGTGCTGTGTGTAGGTTTGTTGATGGTGGGTTGTGGTAAGAAGGCGGAAACGCCTGCTCCCGGCACCCAACCCCAGGCGGAAAAGCTGAGCGGCAGCATCCAGATTGCGGGTTCCACCTCTGTCCAACCCCTGTCCGAAGAGCTGGCCAAGGCTTTTATGGCCAAGCATCCCGACGTGAAGATAAATGTGTCGGGAGGCGGTTCAGGAGCCGGTATCAAAGGGGCTACCGAGGGAACGGTGGACATAGGAGCTTCCTCCAGGGAACTGAAGCCGGAGGAAAAGGGCAAAGTGAAGGAATTTGTAATCGCCAAGGACGGCATAGCAGTTATAGTCAATCCCAAAAACCCCGTGGATAACCTGACCATGGACCAGATCAGGGATATATATGCGGGCAAGATCACCAATTGGAAAGAAGTCGGCGGCAAGGATGCTCCCATTACTGTGGTGACCCGGGAAGAGGGTTCTGGCACCAGGGGCGCTTTTACAGAAATAATGATGGGCAAGGAGAAGATCACCGATAAAGCCGTGGTGCAGAACAGCACCGGTGCGGTGAGGACGGCGGTGGCCAGCAACGAGAATGCCATAGGTTATATCTCCTTGGGAGCCCTCAGCCCGGAAGTAAAGGCGCTAAAGGTGGTGGATGGCGTGGAAGCCACCAAGGACAACGTGCTGAAGGGGACTTACAAACTCTTCCGCCCCTTCCTGTATCTCACCAAGGAGGAGCCTGAAGGGGTGGTGAAGGCCTACATCGATTTTGTGTTGAGCCCCGAAGGGCAAAAGATAGTGGAGAAGGAGTACATCCCCGTCAAGCCCACAAAATAGCTGGGAAAGATTTTTATAACACGAGGCTGAACAAAGGGTGGAGTCAGTTCTACCCTTTGTTATAGCCATATAATGGAGGAAAAAAATGCTTGGGAGAAGGATAAGGGAGCGTTTCTATGAAAGCCTCCTTTTCATCAGCGCCCTGATTTCCGTAGTGGCGGTCTTCATGATAGCCCTGTTCGTATTCTTGGAAGGTTATCCCATTATACAAAAAGAGGGGCTGGGGAACTTTTTGCTGGGAAGGGAATGGCGCCCCGTGGCGGGCATTTTTGGCATCTTCCCCATGATCGTGGGCAGCCTAGTGGTAACCCTGGGGGCTTTGGTTTTGGGAGTGCCGGTCAGCCTGGCCACGGCTGTTTTCCTGGCTGAATTCGCACCCAAGAGAGCGGACATGATTTTGAGACCGGGAATAGAGCTCCTGGCAGGCATACCCTCTGTGATATACGGGCTTTTCGGCATGACCACAGTGGTTCCGGCCATAAGGTTCATAGAGACCCACTATCTTGCCCATAAATTGCCTCCCCAGATGCAGTCAGGATATAGCGTCTTGGCTGCTGCCATAATTTTGGCCATCATGATTTCCCCCACCATAATCGCCATCTCCGAGGACGCCTTGAGGGCGGTCCCTAGGCATCTAAAGGAAGCCTCCCTGGCCCTGGGTGCCACCCACTGGCAGACAGTGGTCAAGGTGCTCATACCCACTGCCCGTTCCGGCATACTGGCCAGCATCATACTGGGCATGGGGAGGGCCATCGGTGAAACCATGGCGGTTATCATGGTGGTGGGAAACAACGTCCTGATTCCCACCTCTATTTTTTCACCGTGTAGGACTTTGACCAGCAACATAGCCATAGAAGCTGCCTATGCGGCTGAGGGGCCCCATATGCAGGCCCTCTTCGCCACAGGCATCGTGCTGTTCGTGATCATCATAATTTTAAACCTGATAGCCCTCAGGGTGGCAGGTAGGGAGGTCATGTCCCGGTGAAGGCCAGGATAGAAGAGAAGATCTGGAAAACTGTCCTGTGGGTGATCTCCTTTTCCACCCTGGCCATCCTCTTGGTGATACTCTTTTACATCCTTTCCCGGGGTTTAAAGATGATAAATTATGGGTTTTTAGCCGAAACGCCTCGGGCCATGGGCAGGGAGGGCGGCATTTACCCCGCTATCCTCGGCACAGTTTACTTCGTCATCCTGACCATGATCTTGGCTGTACCCCTGGGGGTGGCAGCTGCGGTTCAACTTACCGAATATTCCAGGGAAAGCTTTTTGGTTAAGATAATAAGGTTCGGCAACGAATCCCTGGCGGCTGTCCCCTCCATAGTGTTCGGGCTTTTCGGCTTCGCCCTTTTCGTGGCTAAATTGAAGCCCTATACCGGCGGCTATTCCATCCTTTCAGGGTCCCTTACAGGCACCCTGATGATACTGCCCATTTTAATAAGGGCCACGGAAGAGGCCATAAAGGCAGTGCCCCGGGAATACAGGGAGGCCAGCTATGCCTTGGGGGCCACCCATTGGCAGACGGTGACCAGAATAGTACTTCCGGCAGCAGCCCCGGGCATCATAACTGCGGTTATCCTGGGGATAGGCAGGATAGTGGGGGAGACAGCAGCTCTCCTCTTAACCTTGGGCGGGTCTGTGCTCATACCCACTTCCATATTTGCCCCTGCCAGAACCTTGGCCCTCCACATATACTTGGTGGCCATGGAGGTGGGGGCCATGGATATGGCTTTTGGCACCGCAGCAGTCCTGATCCTCACTGTATTGGCCCTCAACCTCTTTGCCTACTTCCTAAGGCGCCACTTCCTTTCCATCCGGGGAGCAAAATAGAGGGGGGAAGGTATCCTTCCCCCCTTTCTTCCCTTATCTTTCGCTCAGAGGGATGTAATTCCTCCTTTCCATGACATTCTTGTAGGCCGGCCGGATGATCCTTCCCCCGCTTATCAGCTCTTCTAAG
>Ga0209836_100146_pt1 | contig 11528 bp, 12 predicted proteins | sample ElbSprsedimmetaG_FD_184147 | JGI IMG/M metagenome (GOLD analysis project Ga0209836, IMG submission 184147) | Hot spring sediment bacterial and archeal communities from California, USA to study Microbial Dark Matter (Phase II) - Elbow Spring... ... | reverse complement strand
ATTTACCGGGCGGTGATGGAGTACGGATACAAGCTGCGGGAGGTGGGAGCGTATATGGGACTGCATTACTCCACGGTGAGCCGGATCGTGGGCCAACAGAAGTCAAAAGTAAAGACCTGACCCCCTTGTTGGTGACAAGAGAAGCACCTTCCTCATCATCGCCCCCTTTCAGGCGCAATCCCCAAGCCGTTCAGCTTGATCACCACTACATCGTCTAGCGTATTGATAACAGCCAAATCCACCCACCCGTCGCCGTTGAAGTCCGCCGCCCCAACCCAAGTGAGGCACTGGAAACAAGGCCTTATCCTCACGGGAGAACACGAGGCCAAGCGAAATCCTCCCATCCCGTCCCCAAGGAGCACAGAGAGATCGCCGCTCCCGTCATTGGCGGTGACCAAGTCGAGGTTCCCATCTCGGTCGAGGTCCGCCACCGCGATCGACCTTGGGTTTCTTCCATCGATCGGTATGTGAATCGGACCGTGGAACCCACCCGCGCCATCCCCCAACAAAACGGAAACGTGAGATTTGAAAACCCCGTCTGCCACCTCCACGCTTCTGCTGACTGCCACGAGGTCCACAATCCCATCCCCGTTGAAGTCCCCGGTGGCCAAGTCCTCCGCGGGACCCGGGAGCTTGTACTCCTGAACCTCCAGCCGGAAGCCCTCCCCGAAGTTGTTGAGCAGCACCAGGACGTTCTCTCGGCCGGAGGACGCGATTGCCAGATCCGGGTACCCATCCCTATCGAAGTCGGCGGCAACGATGCCCTTTGGATTCGTTCCGAAAAGGAGGCTTATCTTCCGGCTCCAGGGAAACCTGCCGGTTCCATCCCCATACCATAGAACGATCGCGTTCGGGTGGGCCACGGCAAGATCTGGGTTCCCATCCTTGTCAAAGTCCGCAATTACCATCGCCCCCGCGTTATGCTCTGTGGTGAAGGGGCTACCCGGCGCGGGGGTGAAGGCGCCCTTCCCATCCCCAAGGAGAACGTAAATCGACGAGGGGAAGGCCACGAAACCCAACCCCCTGGGGTTGGACACTACAAGGTCGAGGTGGCCATCGTTGTTGACGTCTCCAACGGCGATCCGTACCGGGTTCTTCGATCTCTTCCCAACCGGGAAGAAGGTTGGCCCCTCGAAAGTGCCGTCGCCCCTTCCAAGAAGGACCCCCACCGCAGCTGTGTCTTCCACTCCCTTGCAAGAAAGATCGGGGCAGTAGTACAATGGGGACAAGACGGCGATATCTGGGTAGCCATCATCGTTGAAGTCCCCAACTACCGCTCTCCAGGCGTACTTGATGGGGATCGGCGACCCCGGGGCATCCACAAACTTCAGTTCCTCTCCCAACGCCCCAAGTCCAAGCAGCACAATTGCCAGCTCCACCAGTCCTCCTACCCAACTCTTCCACCGTCCCATCTCTACCTCCTCGTTCCCATTATGCTCTTGGCCTCGATCATGCAAAAAGTACATGTTTAGCGTCCGGTGTCAAGTGGGCTGCCGGGGGCGATCGCTCAAATGGCAGGGGTAGAAGCTTCCCCTTGGCGGTCAGCACTGAAGTTGCCCCGGTATCGTGGACAGGTTAGGGCTTAGGGAGAGGAGGGGGTGGACGATGCCGAGGACACGACCGCCGTACCCGCCGGGGTTCCGCCGTAGATCGTGGAGTTGGTGCGGGCCGGGCGTTCGATGCGCGAGGTTGCTCAAAAGTTCAGCCCCCGACGAGACGATCCGGGAGTGGGTGCGGCAGGCCAACCGCGATGAGGAGGTGGACCTGTCGGGGCCAACGACGGGCGAGAAGGAGGAACTGTGTCGCCTGAGGCGTGAGAACCGTCAGCGCCGTGCAATGTAAGCGGGAGTTTTATGACACCGCCATCGCCGGTGTGTTGAAAGCATACAGCCGCACCCAGCAAGCGGGGGCGGGGACCATGTTACGAGTGCCTCGTGATACCTCGAGCGCAGGGGCATCCTGTGGTCCAGCATAGGATGCCCGGCCCAACCGTGCTTTACTGTTGGCGTAGGCGTGACAACGGGGTGTGGACCATCGTTGCGGTGTATCCTTGTCGTGTGACATGCGCGAGTCTCAGGGTGCTTTGCGCACACCAGGCTTCGTTGATTCTTCGGGACCGTCTGCCCCGCCAAGTGTGAGAGACGTACGCCATAAGGCTGTGTCCCTTCCTCTCATCTCCCGTCGCGCTCTTGGAGCGGCTGGTTGAGGGGGGCGGGAGTTGCGTCCATACTCATCCCAGTCTAGTGGGAAACACTCGCGTTTTCCAGAGTGGTGTCCGATGATCGTCTGCCGCGGTGTAACCAAGACTTATGTGGTGCGGGAGCGGGCGGGGCTCTCCCGCCTCGGGGTGCGGCGGGAGATCGAGCCCCTATGTGGGATCGACCTTGAGATCGCCTGCGCCGAGTTCGTGGGGCTCCTCGGCCGGAACGGGGCCGGGAAGACCACGCTCCTCAAGATCGTGGCCACGCTCCTCCTTCCCACCGAAGGCGAGGTCGAGGTGGACGGGATCGACGCCCTGCGCGAGCCCACGAAGGTGCGCCGCGAGCTCGGGGTTGTCCTCGCTGGAGAACGTACGCTCTACTGGAAGCTGACCGCGATGGAGAACCTCCTCCTCTTCGGCGGGCTCCAGGATCTCCCGCGGCGGGAGGCGCGCACGCGGTCCGAGGAGCTCCTGAAGCTCGTCGGGCTCTCCAGTTTCGCCGATGTCTCCGTGGAGAAGTTCTCGAGCGGGATGCGCAAGCGCCTCGCCATTGCCCGGGCCCTCATCCACCGCCCGCGTGTCCTGATCCTGGATGAGCCGACCACGGGGCTCGATCCCCACGGCGTGGAGAAGGTGTGCGAGGTGCTGCGGGCGCTACGGGAGAAGGGAACCACGGTGCTCATGGCCACCCACAACATGCTGGAGGCCGAGCGGCTGCCCACGCGCCTTCTCATCATCGAGGAGGGGAAGCTCCTCGCCGACGGGACGCCGCAGGAGATCACCGCCCGCTCGGGAGCAGGGAGGGCGGCGGTGCTCACGCTGGGCTCCCGGCCCGAGGTGGACGAGGGAGTCACTGTGCACGAGCGCGAGGACGGCGTGTGCTCCCTGGCCGCTCCGGTGGACCGGCTGCCCACGGTGCTTGCCCAGCTCCAGGCGGACGGTGTGCACCTGGTCAACGTGGAGATCGTGGAGCCGGGGCTGTGGGAGGCGTTCCTGCACCTCACCGGCCGGCCGTTCGACAAGGAGCGAGAATGAGAGCGTTCATCGCGCTGGTGTGGCGGGAGCTCCTGTGGTATCGAGCGTATCCCCTACAGATCCTCAGCTTGGCTGTGTCGCCTCCCCTCATCGTTGCGCCGTATGTTCTGTTCGCCAGGCTGTTCGGGGTGGACGCGGAACTCCAGTTCTCAGTGGCAGTGGGGTTGATCCTCTGGCTTTGGCTGTCTCACCTGGTATGGGAAGTGGGCTACGGGCTAGACAACGACATGGAAGAAGGGACGCTCGAGTCTATTCTGGTCACACCGGTCTCCGTCATGACTCTACTGGCGGCCAAGAGCGTGAACAGCCTGATCGGCGCGCTCTATATTTCCGTAGCAGCTCTAGGATGGATGTCCGCCCTTGGTGTCCGGCTCCCACTTAGCTGGCCGCTGTTCCTCGGCGTCTGTCTTCTCTGCGGAGCGGCCATGTCTGGTTTCACTCTGCTGTTGGCAGGCTCGGCTCTCTTGATGAAACGGTCAGAGAACCTGGGTCAGACGGTGCAGACACTACTGGGGATTCTATCAGGGGCAACAATGTCGACCGGACTACTCCCTGCTGGTCTATGGGTCCTGTCGCGACTGATTCCGCTTTCCTTCGGCATCGAGGCTGCCCGCAGGCTGTTGGCCGGGCAACCAATCGCTGACCGACTGACATGGATGGTTGTCTCAGGACTGGTCTACTTCGCACTCGGGCAAGCTCTACTGAAGAGGGCAGAGCGACGGATGCGAGCCGCTGGTACCACGGGGGAGTTCTAGCATGCGGCCGGCCTGGGCTCTGCTTACTTACTCAGCGAAGGCCAGGGCGCGCTACCGGGGGGATCTTGCCTGGAGCTCGGCCTCGCCGTTCCTGGTGGCGCTTCCAGCGATCTTGGTCGGCTTCTGGGGAGAGCGGCTTGGGCTGCTTGACGAGTTCGTTGCGGCTACTGGAACTGGTCGCTACGCTGTGTATCTCCTGCTGGGGGCGGTGTACTGGAACTATGTGGAAGCTGTCTGGTCCATTGCCTTCACGTTGCGAATGGGCATGCGGTCAGGGGTCCTGGAGGCGCTGTTGCTCACAGGGGTCTCCCGGCTTGGGTTGATCGCTGCTTGGTCCGGCGCGCGGTTGGTCACGGTCACGCTGCACTCTGTAGTGGCGATTGGTCTCGTAGTTGCGGTGGTAGGTCTTCCGGGCTGGGCTGCTGTGGGCCAGGCATTGGTTGTGCTAGGCCTCTCGGTGATCGGCTCCTATGGGCTGGCGTTCTTGCTGTTTGGCCTCACCCTGCGGTTCAAGGACGCCGAGTCGCTGCTGAGTCTGATCGGGAACGTGGCGCCCCTTCTGGGCGGGGTGTTCGTCCCGGTAGCCTTGCTGCCAGGTTTCTTGCGGCCGCTTTCCCACCTGTTCCCCTTCGCCTACGGGGTGGATGCGGTGCGCGCGCTGTGGCTGGGGACGCCAACCATGTTCCCGCTGGGGCTGCAGGTTGGGCTTCTCGGGGCATTGGCCGTGGCCTACGTGGCGTTGGGCTGGTGCGCGCTCGTCTACTTCGAGCGCCGCGCCCGCCACCACGGCCTCGAGGGGTTCTGAGCCGGTCGGCGCGAGGCATCCGAACATAGGGGGCCGGCGGCAGACTGCAGCAGTACCCGCTGATCGGAGCCAGGGCTGGCCTCCTACAATCAGCCAGTACCACGGCCCCGGCCATAGAAGCTGTTACCGTTCGAGAAACGTGACCCCCCAAACGATCAACAAACGTGATCCCCCGGGGGAGGGGGAACAGGATGACTTGCGCTCCTCGGTGTTGGGGAGGACAAGGTCGCTCCGAGGGGAGCGACTCCCTGGCAAGGAGGAGATGCGGAGGTGATCTCGATGGGGACGTTTCTGAGCGTCAGGGCACTGCATGAGGAGGGGGTACCGAACAAGGAGGTCGCCCGGCGGTTGGGAATCGACGTTCGCACGGTGCGGGCGTACCTCCGGAAGATCGAGGGAGGGATGCCCGAGCCCGCGCGGGCGGTGGTGCCGAGGCTCTTGGAGCGGCTGGTTGAGGGGGGCGGGAGTTGCGTCCATACTCATCCCAATCTAGGGGGAAACACTCGCGTTTTCCAGAGTGGTGCCCGATGATCGTCTGCCGCGGTGTAACCAAGACTTATGTGGTGCGGGAGCGGGCGGGGCTCTTCCGTCGCGGGACCTGCCGGGAGATCCCCGCCCTCCGCGGCGTCGATCTCATCGTCGAGCCGGGGGAGTTCGTGGGGCTCCTGGGGCGCAACGGTGCTGGCAAAACAACCCTGCTCAAGATCGTCGCCACCCTCCTCCTCCCTACCCGTGGCAAGGTTCGGGTGAACGGGATCGATGCCCTGCGCTACCTGGCCAAGGTCCGCCGTCTATTGGGAGTAGTCCTGGCCGGGGAACGCACCCTCTACTGGAAGCTCACGGCGCGGGAGAACCTTACCTTGTTCGGTGGGATCTACGACATGCCCAGGAAAGAAGCCCGTCGCCGGGCCGAAGAGCTCCTTGAGCTCGTTGGCCTTACAGAGTTCGCGGACGTTACGGTGGAGAAGTTTTCCACCGGGATGCGCAAGCGCCTAGCCATCGCTCGGGCTCTCATGCACCGGCCAGCAGTACTCCTTTTGGATGAGCCCACTTCCGGGCTTGATCCCCACGGGGTGGAGGATGTATGGGGGGTGCTGCGGGCGCTGCGCGAAGAAGGGGACCACCGTGCTCATGGCCACCCACAATATGCTCGAGGCAGAACGCATCCCCACGCGCCTCCTTCTCATCGAGGAGGGTCGTCTTATTGCTGACGGTGCACCCCAAGCGATCGTAGCTCAGGCCGGCGCGGAGCGGGTGGCGGTGCTCACCCTAGACGCCGAGCCCCAAGGTGCCAATGGGTTCACGGTCCAGCCCTCGACGGCGGGCGGTGGGCGCTTGGGGGCCCCCTTGGGCGCCTGCCCTCCGCTTTGCTTGAACTGCAAAAGGATGGGGTGAACGTAGTGGGGGTGGAGGTCAAGGAGACCGGGCTTTGGGAGGCCTTTCTTAAGCTCATCGGTCGTCCGTTCGACGACGTGCAGGAGGAGGCGTGAGGTCACTGCTGGCCCTGGTGCGCAAGGAGCTTCTTTACCTGCGGGCCTATCCGCTGGACCTTCTGAACCTGGCGGTGTCCCCAGGACTCTTGGTGGCCCCTTACCTTTTGGTGGCCCGGATGTTCGGCGTCGATCCGGACTTTGAGTCTTCCGTGGCAGTTGGCCTGATCCTTTGGTACTGGCTATCCCAGCTGTTCTGGTGGGTGGGCCACGGGATCGCGGAGGAGATGGAGGAGGGGGTGTTGGAGTCGCTCCTTGTCACGCCGGCGCCGCTAGTGACGATCCTCGGGGCCAAGGCAATAGCCGGGACGTTGACAAGCGCCTACATCACAGCCGGTATCATCGGTTGGTTCTTCGCGTTCGGGCTAAGCATTCCCGTTCCGTGGCCGGCATTCGTGGGGATCATGTTCCTGACCGGTCTGGGATTGACAGGCTTTTGCACGGCCTACGCAGGGGTCGTGCTGCTCGTCAAACAGGCGGAGAGCATAGGATCGGGAATGCAGACAGCGCTCGGCGTACTTGCCGGGATGACTGTGCCTCCACAGGTCTTCCCCCGCGCAGTATGGGTCATCTCCCGGGCGATCCCCCTGACCTACGGGATCGAGGCCGCGAGGCGTCTACTACGTAGGGATGAGATCAGAGGCGAGGTCACATGGCTCGTGGTCACCGGCATAGCGTTTGCCCTTCTCGGATGGGCGCTGCTTAAGAGGGCCGAGCGGCGGATGAAGGCTGCCGGCACCACCGGGGAGTTCTAGCATGCGGCCTGCCTTGACCCTTCTTGAGTATACCCTTCGGAATTTGACCCGCTACCGATCCGAATTTTATGGATCGGTTACCGAGCCGCTCTTCTGGGCTCTGCCGGCGGTGCTGCTCGGCTACTGGGGGGAACAGCTTGGGCTGCTTACCACGTTCGCCGAAACAACGGGCACCGCCCGCTATGCGGCGTACCTCCTCCTTGGGGCAGTGTATTGGGGCTATGTGGAGGCGGTGTGGTCCCTCGCGTTCTCCCTGCGCGGGGCGATGCGGTCAGGGGTGCTCGAATCCCTTCTTGTCACCCGGCTCTCGCGGCTGGGGATGATTTTGGCCTGGTCCGGGGCCCGCCTCCTGGGGGTCACAGTGCACTCGGTTTTGGCCATCGCCTTGGTGGTGGGCCTTGCCGGGTGGCCCGGGGGAGCGGCGATTGGTCAGATGCTCCTCGTGTGGGCCCTCTCCCTCATCGGTTCCTATGGCCTGGCCTTCGTCTTATTTGGCCTTACCCTCCGCTTTAAGGACGCCGAATCCCTTTTGAGCCTTGTGGGCAACATCGCCCCGCTGGTAGGCGGAGTATTTTTTCCAATCGCCCTTTTGCCGCGTTTCATGCAGATATTTTCTCTTGCGTTCCCGTTTACTTATGGGGTGGATGCTTTGCGGGCCCTGTGGTTTGGGGGACGATCGATCCTTCCTGTGCCTTTCCAATTGGCGGTGTTGGGGATACTTGCCTTCGCCTACCTTATCCTAGGCTGGTGGGCTATGGGCCGCTTTGAACGACTGGCGCGCCACCACGGCTTAGAAGGCTTTTAGACCAAGGATTGAGCCAGCATATACTTAGTGATGCTGGAGCCCATGATTGAACTTCGTGATGTAACCAAAACCTATGTGGTGCGCGAACGGGTCGGATTTTTTCGGCGAAGCCTTCGCCGAGAAATCCCCGCCCTCCGCGGGGTTGATCTCCAGGTGCAACCTGGCGAGTTCGTAGGGCTTCTTGGTCCCAACGGCGCGGGAAAAACCACTCTCCTCAAGATCGTTGCTACCCTCCTTCTTCCCACGCGCGGCGAAGTTTTCGTGAACGGGATTGACGCCCTAAGACACCCCGCAAGAGTGCGGCGCCTCTTGGGCGTGGTTTTGGCCGGAGAGCGCACCCTCTATTGGAAACTCACAGCCCGAGAAAACCTCCTCCTTTTCGCAGGGCTCCACAACATCCCGGGAAAAGAGGCCCGCCGCCGCGCCGAGGGGCTCCTTTCCCTCGTGGGTCTGAAAGAATTCGCGAACGTCACCGTGGAGAAATTCTCCACAGGGATGCGCAAGAGGCTCGCCATCGCCCGCGCCCTCATCCACGACCCGAAGGTCCTTATTTTGGACGAGCCCACTTCCGGACTCGATCCACATGGTGTGGAGGATATATGGGACGTGCTTTTGGCCCTGCGGGAGAGGGGCAAAACTGTCCTCATGGCTACCCATAACATGCTCGAGGCCGAGCGCATCCCCACCAGGCTCCTCATCATCGACTCGGGAAGGATCGTGGCCGATGGCACCGCTGCGGAAATCGTGGCTAAATCCGGAGCCAAAAGCGTGGCCCTCCTCACTTTGGATTCGCCACCTTCCCTTCTCCAGGGCGTTTCCCTTCACGCTAACGAGGACGGTACATACTTGATTCCCGTTCCTCTTGAGGAGCTTCCTGCCCATCTTGCCCCAATTCAATCTCAGGGAAAGCGCATCCTTAACGTGGAAATCCGAGAATCCCGGCTCTGGGAGGCCTTTTTGCGCCTTACCGGAAAGCCGTTCGATGACCTTTCCCCATCCAAGGGGGAGGAATGAGGGCTGTCTGGGCTCCCTTGAACTTTCTGAACCACGCCGTTTCGCGGGCTCCGGCCTCGCACCCTGGATCTTATTCGCAAGTTTTTCGGGCTGCCTTTACGGCCTTCCTGGTCGCGATTTCGGGGGTAACCCCCTTTGGCCCATCACTTTCTTGGCTTATGGTTTGCCGAGGATCAGTGCCCCCAAGCATAGGAGCGCCCACAAACTTAATGGGTATCGCAATTCTCGCGAATTAGCGCGGCCACTTCTTCGGTCTCGACGCTCGTATTCTGCAATAATCTTCCGCAAGCCGAACTGTTGCGAGGCGCGCCTTGCCTTAAACGAGCCCTGAGGGCCACGCGAACTCCAGCCATTCTTTGAAGGCGGAAAGGCCGCGGTGAAACATGACTTCCCGCTTTGCCCGTTTATCCATCCGGCCTTCCACCGGCGGAACAAGCCCAAAGTTCGCGCTCATGGGCTGAAAATTCTCGGGCTGAGCGGTGGCCAAAAACCTCACCAAGGCCCCAAGCATGCTCTCTGGAGGCGGAACCATGGGCTCAAGTCTCAACGCGAGCCGGCCGGCATTAAGCCCGGCCAAGAACCCAGTAGCCGCGCTCTCAATATACCCTTCCACCCCCGCCAAAACCCCGGCCACAAAAACCCCAGGAATGTCCTTGAGTTCCAACGTGGCGTGGATGAGCCTTGGTGCATTAAGATAAGTATTGCGGTGCATAACCCCGTAGCGCACGATTTCTGCGTTCTCTAGCCCAGGAATAGCCTGCACCACTTTCTTTTGGTCCGGCCACTTTAGCCCTGTCTGGAAGCCCACGAGGCTCCAAAGCCGGCCTTCTCGATCCTCGCGGCGAAGCTGCGCCACGGCAAACGGTTCCTTTCCCGTGCGGGGGTCCACGATCCCCACAGGCCGCATGGGGCCGAAAACCGGGGTAAGAAAGCCCCGCCGCGCCAGTTCCTCGATGGGAATGCAGCCCTCGAAAAATTGGAGCTTTTCCCAGTCATGGGGTGTGTGCCGGCGGGCCTGGGTGAGAATTTCGTAGAAGCGGCGGTATTCCTCCTCGGTCATGGGGCAATTAATGTAATCGGGGCTCTGTTCAAATCTTCCACCGTAGAAGCATTTTTCCATGTTGATTGTCTCGGCCAAGATCACCGGGGCCGCGGCATCGTAAAAATAAAGGAAATTGTCGCCCAAACGCCCCCGCAGAGCCTCCGAAAAAGCGTCGGAGGTGAGGGGGCCTGTGGCCAAAATGGCTATGGGATCAGGGATGTCTTGAACTTCCTCCCGGATAACTTCCACCTTAGGGTGGGAAGAAAGTTTCTCGGTGATGTAGGTACTGAAGGGTTCGCGGTCCACGGCCAGGGCAGCCCCGGCGGGGACGCGGAAACGATCGGCGGCCTCCATGACGAGGCTTCCCCCGGCCCGAAGCTCGGCCTGCAAAAGACCTTTGGCGTTGGTGGGGCCTTCCCCGCCCAGAGAATTAGAGCAAACCAGTTCCGCGAACTTTTCAGTGCGATGGGCCGGGGTCATTTTTTGGGGGCGCATCTCAAGAAGGCGCACGGGAAGGCCTAGGCGGGCCAAAGTCCAGGCCGCCTCCGCGCCAGCCAACCCCGCTCCCACCACTGTAATTGGCTTCATCATTCGCTCCCGAATCCTTTCGGATTCAGCCATTTCTCCGTAGCGCATGCTTACATCGCCGCTAGCCTGCGAATTTTCCCTCGCACACCTAGGGAGGGGAAAGAAGGGAAGAAAAAAATGGAGGCGAGCGGACTCGAACCGCCGACCCCCGGCTTGCAAAGCCGGTGCTCTCCCAACTGAGCTACGCCCCCTGATTTCTGTTTATACCGAATGAACCCCGGCCGTCAACTCACCTAGAAATTGGCCAAAAGGGTGGCCCCAAAGAACAGGGCTGCCCGGACCGGAGCAGCCCCAAAGATGAGACCGCCATTGATATTCAAGCCCCATTGCTGAGCCAAACTCAGTGCCGCCTCTAACTCGTTCTTGGCCGAAAGCTTCCCGCCCTCGAAAGAAACACTCGTCGCCATCGTGAGCGGGCCGAACCCTAGATCACGACGAAGGCTATTGGTCAGCTTTACCGTGCCAGGCGTCCAGGAAAGGACAAGCTCGTCCTTCCACGAAGAAACATTGAAACCTAAACGCGCCTCCAAAGATTGGTCCTCGCTCACCTGCGGGGAATACCGAGGATGGAGAAGGATGCGCCAGCTTCTTGAATAGGTGAGACTGGGCTGAATCCAAGGAACGCCAGAGACGGACCAGGAAAAGCTTAGGGAAACGGAGCGGTCCGTACGCTCAGTAGCTGGTTGAAAACCTTGCCCGAAGCTGAGCCTTACGCTCAAATGATGGTCAAGGATCAAAGCCTCCGCTCTAGCATTCGCAGAGGCGCGCCATTCTGCTGGATTGGCCGAGAAAGTGGCCGCAAGCTCGGGCGCAAGCTTCCCTCCGGCAATGTCGAAAGAGGGCAAACGCAAAGTGCCGGAAAGGGTGCGCGAGGAAACCCATTCTTCTCGATCTAACCGGTGGGAGAGGGCTTCGTTCCAGGAGATGGACCAGGTATAGCCGGTGCCACCGGTAAGCTGGCCCCTAAGGGCCAGGTTTTCTGTGCCTGCGGTGCCTTTGGTGCGGTATGGCCGAGACCAGTCAAGGGAAAGAGAAAAGC
>Ga0209836_100145_pt1 | contig 11557 bp, 9 predicted proteins | sample ElbSprsedimmetaG_FD_184147 | JGI IMG/M metagenome (GOLD analysis project Ga0209836, IMG submission 184147) | Hot spring sediment bacterial and archeal communities from California, USA to study Microbial Dark Matter (Phase II) - Elbow Spring... ... | reverse complement strand
CTGGTTGACGACATGGCCGCGCAACGCCCGCAGGTATTAATCGCAATCGACTTTCAGGAATTTAACCAACGTTTGGCACGTAAGGCTCGCGCGCTGGGTATTCCGGTGGTTTTTTTTATTGCCCCGCAGGTCTGGGCCTGGCGACCGCGACGAGTCAGAAAGGCACCCCAGTACGCCGATCATATCGCAACACTGTTCGCTTTCGAGAAACCCCTATTTGCCCCTTATGTGCGTACCACCCATGTCGGACACCCATTGGTTGATAACATCGCGCAGTTTCTAAGCGAGCATCACAACACCCCCCAGAAAGATCAAATCGGGTTGCTCCCCGGCAGTCGCTACAGTGAGATTAAACGGCTGTTGCCCGTGTTCCTGAAAACCGCCCATCGACTATGGCAAACAGATAATAGCCGCCATTTTGTACTGCCCAAAGCGGAGAACATCGACGCACAGTGGTTCAGCGCGCTGGTGGATCAATACCTGCCCGATCCGGCATTTAAATCCGCCGTCTGCATTTACCACGGCCAATCCCGTTTGGTCATGCAACAGAGCCGATTGCTGCTTATCGCCAGCGGCACCGCCACTTTGGAGGCCGGTTTAATCGGCACACCGATGATAATTGGGTATAAAACCAGTGCCCTGACCTACGCTATTGGCAAGTTAATGATCAAAACTCAGCATATCGGCCTGCCAAATATTATCAGCCAACGTGAGATCGTCCCGGAGTTAATCCAGAATCAGCTCACCGTCAGCGAACTTACCCAAGCCGCCGAGGTGCTATTAACCGACGAGACAGCCTATTTGCAGCAAAAAAAGAATCTGGCCGCATTAGAAAAGCAATTAGGCGAACCGGGCGCTATTAAACGCCTAGCCGGGTTGATTAACGACTACCTTCGTCAACCCCGGCTCACTGGTGGTCAATCGGACTAACCCGGCTTTATGTCAGCCCGGCCGGATCGAGTAATGCTTGCAGGGTCTCGCGGCTTAAGTCGGTCAGCTCTAGGGCGACGTCAATCACAGGCCGTTGCTGTTGATAGGCCTGCTTGGCAATTTCTGCGCCTTTCTCATAGCCAATCACCCGGTTTAATGCCGTTACCAGAATGGGGTTAGCAGCCAGATCACGTTCTAACCGTGCCCGATTAACTACAAATCCGGCAATGGCTTTGTCGGCCAACAGGCGGCTGGCATTGGCGCTGAGCTTGAGCATTTCATCCAGATTTCGGGCAATCAACGGCAACATTACGTTGAGCTCAAAGTTACCAGACTGCACTGCCATGTTAATCGCCGCATCACGTCCCTGGACATCAATGGCGACCATGGCCACCGATTCGGGAATCACCGGGTTGACCTTGCCGGGCATAATCGAGCTTCCCGGCTGCAACGCGGGCAGGGTTATCTCGCCCAAACCCGCTTGTGGGCCGCTGTTCATCCAGCGAAGATCGTTGCTGATTTTGATCAACACTCCCGCCAGCCCCCGCAGACTGGCACTTAAAGCACCCGCATCATCCTGTGCACTCATCCCGGCCACCGGCTGGGGCATGAGCACAAACGGTGATTGCAGCGATGGCGCTAATTCAGTATTCAGTTGCGCAACCACTGCCGCTCGGAATCCATCGGGTGCATTTAAGCCCGTGCCCACAGCCGTGCCACCAATGGGCAAGGCGCGCATCCGCTCAACGCCCCGTTCGATATCAGCAAGCGCCAGCGACAACTGAGCTACCCAGCCATCAATGACTTGCGAAAACCGAATCGGGGTGGCATCCATCAGATGGGTGCGACCAGTTTTGACGATATCGCCAATATCATTGTGCCGTGCTTCGAGTTGCTCAATTAAGTGAAACAAAGCGGGACGCAGCTGGGTGTCGGCCAACACCACAGCATTAACGCGCATCGCTGTGGGGATGACATCATTTGAGCTCTGGCTCATATTGACGTGATCGTTGGGGTGCACCTGCCTTCCAAGGCGGCGTGAAGCCAATGTGGCAATCACCTCATTGGCGTTCATATTACTGCTGGTGCCAGAGCCGGTCTGATAGACATCAACCGGGAAAGCCGATTGCTGTTCACCCTGGGCTAACTGCTTAGCCAATTCGGTAGCACTGTCGGCGATGGCATGACCGATATCAGCGGCCAAAGCGCCTACTTTGATATTGGCATAGGCGCAGGCTGCCTTCACGCGGCATAGTTGGGCAAGAAATTCAGCCGGCATGGGCTGCCCACTAACAGGAAAGTTATCGCAGGCGCGTTGGGTTTGAGCACCATAAAGTGCTTGGGCAGGCAGTGTTACCGCTCCAAGGCTGTCGTATTCTGTTCGGGTATCATTTTGCATTGTTATTTAACGGGTAATTCCCCGTTCACTGCTTTGGATAAATTCCAGCATCAGACGCAATGCACTATCATGTTCGGCCTCACGCTCGAAGGAACGCCAGGTCTGTTCATCACCCTGGCGTTTCACCAGCTGACGGAAACAACGGTTCAACGAACTGATGGTTTCTGCGTTAAACCCACGGCGTTTCAAACCTTCTTTATTTAGTCCAATGGCACGTGCCCGAGGTCCGTCTGCCATCACAAACGGCACTACATCTTTAGAGAGCTTGGAAAATCCCCCCACGAAAGAATGTGCACCAATACGGCAGAACTGATGCGCCACGGCAAAACCGCCCAAAATGGCCGATTCACCCACCTCAACATGCCCGGCAAGGGAGGCGGCATTGGCCAGAATGACGTTATTGCCCACCATGCAGTCATGCGCAATATGAGCATAGGCCATAATCAGGGTATCGTTACCTACCCGGGTAAGGCCGCCGCCACCGGCAGTGCCGCGATGGATGGTGGCAAATTCACGGATGCGGTTGCGATCCCCAATTTCCAGCATGGTGTTCTCGCCGGCAAACTTTAGATCCTGCGGTATTTCACCTATAACCGTGTGGCTGAAAATATGATTATCAGTGCCGATTCGCACCGGCCCACGGATAATGCTATGGGCATCGATACGGGTATTGGCACCAATTTCCACATCCCCTTCAATCACCACAAACGGGCCAACCTCAACACTTGGGTGCAGCCTGGCCTCTTCACTAATAACAGCAGTCTGATGAATCACGCTTCGACTTCCTTGGCAACACATTTAATCGTTGCCTTAGCTGCGAGTTCATCACCGACATGCGCCTGGCAGAGGAAAATACCCATGCCACGCGCCATTCGTTTTAAGTCAACCCGAATGCGAAGCTGATCGCCCGGTTCGACCATCCGCCGGAAACTGACGTCATCAAGTCCTACCAGCATATATAAGGTGTTTTCCTGCGGTTTACCTTGGGTAGAACGAAAGGCGAGCACGCCCGTGGCCTGAGCCATCGCCTCGGCGATTAACACACCAGGCATAATCGGGCGCACCGGGAAATGCCCCTGAAAAAAAGGCTCATTAATGGTGACGTTTTTGGTAGCGAGCAGATATTCGTTGGCCTGCCAGTCCTCAACACGATCAATCAACAAAAACGGGTAACGGTGCGGCAGAAATTCCATAATTTCCTGCACGGACATGGTGGTAGATTCGCTCACGTTCTATCCTCTTTATCTGGACGATCGTCCAATTGTTGTTCTATATGACGCACACGTCTAAATAGTGCGTCGAGTTTTTTAAAACGCGCGGCATTTTTATGCCAGCGAGCGTTAGTGTCTAAGGGTGTGCCAGCCGAATAGACCCCTGGCTGGTGAATCGAGCGGGTTACCATCGACATACCAGTGACATGCACATGATCAGCCAGGGTTAAATGACCAGCCAAACCAACACCGCCACCTAAGGTGCAATGCCGCCCCACTACACTCGAACCGGCCAAACCGGCACAACCAGCAATGGCCGAATGTGCACCAACGCGGACGTTATGGGCAATCTGAATCAGATTATCAAGCTTGACGCCCTGTTCAATTACCGTGTCATCTAGTGCGCCACGGTCAATGGCGGTGTTCGCGCCGATATCAACATCATCCCCTATCACAACCCGACCGATCTGCGGCATGCGTGTCCAATGATCACGCTCATGGACCAGACCGAAGCCGTCAGAACCGATAACCACGCCTGGTTGTATTAAACAGCGCGCGCCAATATGACAGTCGTGTAACACCGTCACCTGACCAACCAAGCGGGTTTCAGCGCCAATATGGACATTGGCACCAATAAGGCAATTCGGGCCGATAACTACCCCACTGGCAATTTTGACATCAGGCCCAATTACGGTGTTAGCGCCAATCTCAGCCGATGAGTCGATCTGCGCATCAGGGTCAATGACCGCACTGGGATCAATCCGCCCTCCACGCGATACCGGAGCATACAACCATCGGGCAATTGCCGCGAAAACCGCGCGCGGCTGATCGACAACAATGGCCACACTGTTTTTGTTAACCAAGCTCGCTTGTTGCGATTGACAAAGCACGGCTGCGGCCTTGGTTTGCTCCAAATGCGCTGGTCGCACTCCGCTTTCAGAAAAGCATAGTGATTGGCCATCGGCGTTGGTCAGCGAGGCTAAACGGTTGATAACACGACAGGCAGCTTTTTCTGCGATTTCAAGCGAGAATCGCTTCGCTAAAGCACCTAGAGTGGTTTGTTGATTCGCCGGTACGGACATAAGGTGAAGGTTATTTCATGCCCTGTAGCTGGGTGAGCACCTCATCGGTGAGATCAACGCGGTCAGCGGAATAAACCACGCCTTCTGAGAGCACCAGATCATAGCCTTGGGATTGGGCGACCTCGCGAATAGCACGCAGGACCAACCGCTGTAGCCGACCAAGCTCTTCATTTTTACGCAGATTTAGGTCATCGCGGAAGTTGCTTTGCATACGGTGTAATTCGCGCACCTTGCGATTAATTTCCTGCTCTTTCTGACTACGCTCGCTTTCGCTCATGGTAATCGCGTCGCGATTAAGGGCATTTTCCAGCTCTTGAATTTCCTGCTGCGCTTGGCGGATAGCACGTTCTCGATCGGCGAACTCACGCTCCAGATTAATCGTTGCGGCTTCGGCCTGTGGGGCCCGTTCTAGCAGAATAGACGAATTCACATAGCCGATTTTGACATCTGCGTTGACCGGGGCTGCAAACCCCAATAAAAAAAACAGTCCGGTAATCCAAACTAGACGCATTCACGCATCTCCCGTGATTAAAGTATCAAGCACACCTGGCGCAAGGCTGTGTTGTCAATTATGCCACAAACCCGGGACCAAAACGCCTGGAGAGCGCTAAAAGATTAAAATGATGCGCCAATAGAGAATTGGAATGCCTGGGTGCGATCACCCTCTTTGTCATTCAGAGGCTGGCCATAACTGAAGGTCAGCGGACCGACCGGTGAAATCCAGTTTAACGCTACACCAACCGACTGACGTAACTCGTCAGCGTCAAAGTCGTCATAATCGCGGTAGACATTACCGATATCCCAAAAGAACGATAATTGCAGATTATGTCGTTGCTCTTCAATAAATGGCAGAGGCGTTAGCACCTCAACCCCGCCGGTGACGCGGAAAGTACCGCCCATCGGATCATTATTAGAATCCCGCGGCCCGAGTGAGAAATCCTCATAGCCACGCACCGAACGTATGCCCCCGGTGAAGTAGTTTAAGAACGGCGGCACATCGTCATAATACTGACTCTGATTTTTGTAATCCCTGCGGGTATCGCCGTAGCCTTCTATATTGGCGATATTGCCATGAATAGACAAGGTAAAACTGTCGGTCAACGGGCGATAATGCCGGCCGCGATAGTCGGTTTTAATATAGGTTAAATCACTACCCGGCACCGCTAACTCCGCCGACAGACGATGCAAGGTACCTGCCGTTGGGAATACGATCCGATTCCGAGTGTCGTAACTCCAAGATGGCTCAATTGTAAAGATATTAAAGCGGTCATTCTCAAAGCCCGGACCAGGACGGTCGTCATTGTCAGGAATACCAGTTACCCAGCTCGGTGAGAGGATCGTGCTTTTAATTTCCTTGTTTTCGTAGCCAAATGCGACTCGAGCAAAGGTGTTTTCCGATAACGGCACGCCGAAATTGATATTCCCGCCGAAGGAGTCAACTAGATAGCGCGAGAGCGAGAGTTCACGACCATCTTGTTTCTGATAGAAGAGACCAAATCCTTGGCTTACGCCGTTGATCGTAAAGTACGGGTTGTTGTAGTTGAACTGATAAAACTCACGGAAGGAGCTGCGCTCAAAGTTAATCCCAACCGATTTACCCGAGCCAAAGAAATTCGGCTGATTAAGGGCAAGGTTAAACAGCACGCCTTCGGACTGTGAAAAGCCAATTCCCGCACTCAGTGAACCCGATAGCTGCTCGGTGACATCGTATTCAACATCCACCTGATCCGGAACACCGGGCACTGGGGTGATGTTTTGCTCGATATCCTGTACCGAAGGCAGGCGACGTAAACGTTGCTCGGAACGCTCGAGTTTATCCTCGGCATACCAGCTTGCTTCCATCTGGCGCAATTCGCGGCGGTAGACCTCCTCATCGGTATTAAAGTTACCTGTGAAATTAATTCGCCGTACAGAAACGCGGTTGCCCGGCTGGAGATTGAAATCAATCGCGACGGTTTTTTCGTCTTCATCCACGCGGATACGCGGGTCGACGCGGGCGAAGGCATAACCAAAATCACCCATGCGCCGCCCAATCGCATCGGTGGTATTGACCACCGCGGCACGATTAAAGTATTCACCCGAATTGACTTGATTTAGCTCTTGCAAGGTCTCTTCGGATAACAATAAATTACCTGAGAAGGTGATATCGCTGATGGTATAACGATCCCCTTCACTAACATTGATAACGATATCAATGTCTTGCTTATCCGGGGTCATAGTGACTTGGGCTGAATCAATCGAAAAGGTCAGATAGCCACGGTCAAGATAGAACGAGCGCAAAGCCTCCAGATCGGCGGCTAGTTTCTGGCTGGAGTATTGATCCTTGGATGACCAAAATGCCCACCAGGACTTAGGACCAAGCTCAAATTGTTTTAATAGTTGGCGCTCAGAGAAGTCGTTATTACCCAGAATACGTATTTGACGAATGGCCGCGGGCTTACCTTCAAAGATATCGATATGGACATAAACCCGGTTGTCATCAAGCTCCTCAACCCGGGTCTGGATTTCCACACCATATTGGCCCATGCTGTAATAAACCTGCTGCAATTCCGCAGTCAGCTCATCTAAGACACGCTGATCGAGTACTAATCCCTGCGCCAATCCAATAGAACGCAAGGCCTTTTGTAATTGCTCAGTTTCAACCTTTTTATTGCCCTCCACTTCCAGCGCACTGATGGTGGGCCGCTCGACCACCTGAATCAACAGGCGGTCATCCTGTCGGCCGACAGCAATGTCTTTGAAAAAGCCGGTTTCATAAAGCGCGTTAATGACCCGCGTACTATCCTCAGCCTCGAACTGATCGCCAACCTCGTAAGGAATGTAGGTAAATACAGTACCGGGTGTGATGGTACGCAAACCTTCAACTTCAATATCGGCAATTTCGAAGGCCGAAACGGCTTGCGGCAAAAGCAGAGTGGCGCTGATAGTAGCGACCGCCAAAGGGCGAAGGTAGATCTTCATGCCAAAGGAAATTCCTGATGGAAAATAAAGATGAGATTGTCTTAACGGCTATTGTCGCCTAAAAATGGCTAATTCATCAACCGGGCAATGTCGTTATAGAACACTAACACCATAAACGTACCAAGCAAGGCCAATCCAATCCGGGCAGCACGTTCTTGAGCGACCTCGCTGACTGGTGAGCCTTTAATTGCTTCAATCAGGTACATTAGCAAGTGTCCGCCATCGAGCATCGGGATCGGAAGCAGGTTTAAAATCGCCAGCGACAAACTGATTAAGGCCAAGAACCCTAAATAGGTAGAAAGCCCTAACAGCAGGCTTTGACCGGCATAGTCGGCAATGGAAATGGGCCCGGATAAGTTGCTGATGGAAGCCTGACCGGTGAGCAATCGGGAGAAAACCTGATAAGTCAGGGTAGTCATCTCCCAACTGCGCGAGATAGCCTGTCCAATCCCTTCAATAGGGCCATAACGCTGGGTAATAAAGAGATCACGCAGCTCATCGGGATTATCAGGCAAGGCTGATAACTGCACACCGATACGCCCAACCGTCTGACCATTTGCTATGTCAGCCTCAGGAGTGATTTCGACATGCTCAATGCGACCCTCGCGCTCAATGCTCAGCACCAACGGATTACCCGCCTGAGCGCCAATCCGGTTGATGAATTCATTGACATCAAAATAATCGTCACCTTCAATCTGATTGACGATATCCCCGGCCTGCAAGCCAGCTTTGTCCGCCGGACTATCTGGGACTACGCCTTCTATTCGGGCACGTGAGGCTGGGTTATAAAAAGCAAAGCCTAAGGTTTGCAGAATATCGCGCGGGGCTTCACCAATACGCCCATCTAGTGGATTAAGACCGTTGAACGCCAACTCTGTTAGCCCAATACGGCCATCGCGCTGATATTCAATCAGTGCCTTTTCGCGCGTTATGGCGGCATCTATAAGCGCTAAACGCAAATCACTGATCGATTCCACCGGCTTACCATCAACCGCTGTGAGCACATCACCACGCTCTAGCCCGGCGGTTTTAAACGCAGATTCAGCAGGTAGATCACCGAGCTTTGGCACCACTGCCTGCACGCCGACCATAAACATCAGCCACCAGAACAACAACGCCAGTATAATATTAGCGATAGGCCCGGCGGCAACCACGAAAGCGCGCTTTGCTAGCGATTGACGATTAAACGCCCGATGCTGCTCTGCGGGGTCAACCGGCGCTTCACGTTCATCGAGCATACGCACATAGCCACCTAGTGGCCACAGTGCGAGCCTAAACTCGGTTTGATCCGCCCCGAAATGACGCGAATACAGCGTGCGGCCAAAACCAATCGAAAACGTGCGCACCCGCACCCCTATCTTTCGGGCTGCCCAGAAGTGACCATATTCATGGAAGGCAACCAAAATTGCAATGGTCAGCAAAAAGCCGATTACGCTAATTAAAATGCTCGAAAACAAAGGATTTCGCCCGTTATTAAGATCATCAAGGAAAAGCGTTCAACCACTCCAGGCCATCGCCGACTGACGAACACGCTCATCGAGCGCGATAATCGATTCAATAGACGCCAGTTCATCACTAGAGGTTCCCGAGAGCGCAGAATCTAGCTGTGCTTTAATCAGCTCCGGGATCGTATTAAATGCCAGCTCACCACGCAGAAAACGACTGACGGCAATCTCATTGGCTGCATTGAGTACCAACGGAGCCGCACCCCCTGCTTTAAGTGCCTCGAAGGCCAATTCCAGACAGGGAAACCGCGCCAAATCGGGGCGCTGGAACTCCAGATTGGCGAGGGTGAAAAAATCCAGCGCGCGAACACCCGACTCAATACGCTCAGGCCAGGCCAGCGCATGAGCGATAGGCGTGCGCATATCCGGCTCACCCATTTGAGCCAGCACCGAGCCATCCACAAAACGCACCATCGAGTGGATGATTGACTGCGGGTGGATAACCACCTCAATCTGATCGGCGCGCATTGCAAATAAGCGCGCCGCCTCGATGACCTCCAACCCTTTATTCATCATGGTGGCAGAATCAACCGAAATTTTAGGGCCCATCGACCAATTGGGATGAGCACAGGCCTGTGCCGGCGTCGCGGCCGCCATTTGCTCCTTAGACCAGTCACGGAACGGGCCGCCTGAGGCGGTAAGCAGCAATGAATCAACCCCCGCCTGCTGGGATGGGTGTTCAGATGGCAGGCACTGAAAGATCGCATTATGCTCGCTATCGATTGGCAGCAAGGTGGCGTTATTGTCTTCTGCCAATGACAGCATCAACGAACCGGCCGCCACAATTGATTCTTTATTCGCCAGCAGCACCCGTTTGCCGGATTGCAAGGCCGCAGCAGTAGAACCCAGCCCGGCCAACCCCACAATAGCTGCCACCACAACGTCTAACTCAGTGCTAGCCGCTAATGCATCCACGGCAGCCTGACCAGAAACGACCTCTGGACGTAAATTGAGTTTAAGCTTTGTCAACGCAGCTTGCAAACGTTGCGCACTGGCCTGATCAGTCAGACCAACCACTGCCGGGGAGAACCGCTTGATTAGCTGGAATAGCTGCTCGTCATCCTGTCGGGCTGTTAGCGTATGCACTTCAAAACGCTGCGGGTGTCGAGCTAGAACATCTAGGGTGCTTTTACCAATACTGCCGGTGGCACCAAACACCCCAACCCGCATGCGTTGATCCATATCCACGACCTGCTCTTTATGCCAACTGCAACAAAGACAACCCCAGCAACCAGACCGGCATCGCGGCCAACTGACCATCAAGACGATCCAACAACCCGCCGTGACCAGGCAGGATAGACCCGCTATCTTTAACATTCATCTCGCGTTTTAACCGAGATTCTTCCAGATCACCCGCCACTGAAAACAGCGCAGTGATAGCGGAGATTACGATCAACCACAGCGGATTGACATCCTCAAACCCCGGCATAAACAATAACAACGCACCCAGCACGGCTGCACCAACCAATCCCCCGGCCAGACCTTCTAGACTTTTACCCGGACTTATCGCCACCGCCAGCTTCCGCCGCCCCCAGCGTCTTCCGGCAAAAAAGGCGGCACTGTCCGCTGCAGCGACAACCAGCAAACCGGCCAACAAAAGCCAAGCGCCCGATGGGGCGGCATGAATTGCGACTACTGCAAACCAAAACAGACTAAGTACGATCACCCCCTCAAAGCGCTTGATCCAGACATTGCGCAAGGTAGGCAGCTGATTGCGATCACGCCACAACAAAGTGATTACCACCAACCACAGCACGGTGCCCAGCGCACCGATAAGCCAAGCTGGAGGAGAGAGCGTGTACAGCAGAATAGCTACCGCAACACTAACAACCACCCAGGGCCACTGGTGGCAGGGGGCAAGTTCGGAGAGTCGGAACCATTCGGCAGCGGCAATCGCCAGCACAATTAACATCGCCCCAGCAAATACCTGATTGCTAGTAAAAAACAACAGCCCAATGGTTGCCGCAAGCAGCGCCAACGCGGTGATAATGCGCTGCTGTAATTCTGAATTAGGCATGCTTGTGACTGCTTGTGGCTGGTTCAATTTGGCCAAAGCGGCGTTGTCGCTGTCTGAACCAGGCCAAGGCCTGCTCGAAGGCCTGGTGATCAAAACCCGGCCAGTAGGTATCGGTAAAATAAAGCTCAGCGTAAGCCGATTGCCACAACATAAAATTACTCAGTCGTTGCTCGCCGCCGGTACGAATAAAAAGATCAACCGGTGGAGCATCGGCTGTCGACAATGACTGCTCGAAAGCCCGGTGCAATTGCGCCGAATCTGTCCAATCAAGGTCATCGCGCTCATGCAATTTCGCTGCAGCCTGAAGAATATCCCACTGGCCACCATAGCTGACCGCAATTTGCAGCAACAGGCCAGTATTTGCCGCTGTGCGCGTTTGTGCTGCGTGCATCAGTTTCTGGATATCGGCATCAAACCGTTTGGTATCACCGATAAAACGCAGCCGAATGTTG
>Ga0209836_100144_pt1 | contig 11589 bp, 13 predicted proteins | sample ElbSprsedimmetaG_FD_184147 | JGI IMG/M metagenome (GOLD analysis project Ga0209836, IMG submission 184147) | Hot spring sediment bacterial and archeal communities from California, USA to study Microbial Dark Matter (Phase II) - Elbow Spring... ... | reverse complement strand
AGCCTATCTCATCCTCCGAGGGAGCAGACTCTCTCTTGACACATTCTGACAAATACCAGGTAAGATACTCTTTGGGCGAGATATCGTTGTAAGTGCAGGATTGAACAATGGAGAACATCGCGGCAGATAACTGTCCTGCCCAGACGGCATAATTGCCCCAGTAGTTTTTCCTTCCCAGTACAGGGATTCTCAACATTCTCTCTGAGATGTTATTATCCATATCCACGTCAGGATTGTCGACAAACACGGTCAATCCCTGCCAGTGATTTTTCATGCTTTCCAGAAGAGCTCTCTGTTGCGGATGATTGCATTGCCGTTCTATAATCGGACTGGTTATCTCCTGTTCAATTCGGTTAATCTCCTCTCTCAATTTTTTATCGTGCTTTTGGAAAGATGCGGATTGATTTATAGAGAAAAGCGGTTTAAGGGCCCAGATTGAAGAAATAATTATGAATACCAATATGGACCACACCGAAGAACTGAACCGAAATACGGCAAAGATTAGAAGGCTAATAATGGATCATCCCCTGCCCGAAGAGAAATTGCCAGAGAAATAGTGGCAGCTTACAGAGAACTGAACCCCGCGGGGGAAATTGTAGCGGTGAGGAGTTCAGCTACAGCAGAGGATCTGCCGGAAGCCTCCTTTGCCGGACAACAGGAAACCTATCCAAATGTAAAGGGGGAGGAAGCAGTTTTAGAAGCTGTACAGAAATGCTGGGCTTCTTTATGGACAGCCCGAGCCACCTTTTACCGTTATACCCAAGACTTTGACCATATGCACGTTTATTTAAGCACGGTAATTCAAAAAATGGTTTTCGCGGAGCGTTCAGGGGTGGCCTTTACTATAAATCCGGTGACCGGAGATTCAAGTGAAATAATGATTAACGCCGCCTGGGGTCTGGGAGAAGCTGTAGTCGGAGGCAGGGTGACTCCTGATGAGTACTTGGTGGATAAAGATACCCGGCAGATAAAAAGGAAAACTGTTGCCTCTAAAACTACAATGGTAGTTCCTGATTTTTCCATCGGAGGTACCGCTGAAGTAGAAGTAAAGGAATATCTAGATATGTGGACAGGCAGTGCCTTAGCGATGAAGAAATTCTTCAACTCGTGGACTTTTTGATACTTGGGGGAAAGTTGTAATGGTGAAATCTCAGAAAGATTTAGCGCGAGTTAAAGAGGATTCCATTTTGGTAACAGTCATGACCAACCCTGATATGGTCCCTGCCATGAAGAGGGCCGCTGCCATAGTAACTGACGAAGGTGGACGGACTTGTCACGCAGCCATTGTTTCTAGAGAATTAGGAATCCCCTGTATAGTAGGGACAGGTAAAGCTACTAAATTGTTAAAAGAAGGGATGGAGGTTACGGTAGATGCCACTAGAGGAGTGGTATATGAAGGACGGATAAAAGAAGCAGAAACTCCTCCTGAGGTAAAGGTAAAGACAGAAGGTGTTTTAGAGGAAATTTGGCAAGAATTGGTTCCAGTCACTGCTACTAAAATATACATGAATTTAGGAGAACTAGAGACTATCTCTCGTTACAAGCATCTTCCTTTCGATGGCATAGGTTTGATGCGCACAGAGTTTATCTTTACTAACTGGATCGGTGTGCACCTTCTCTATCTTATAAAGACCAATCAAGAGAAGTTCTTTATAGATAAACTGGCAGAAGGAATTTTTGCAGGGGCTCAGGCGGTTTTCCCTCGCTCAGTAGTAGTTCGTTTCAGTGATTTCCGTACTAATGAGTTTAGAGGATTAAAAGGGGGAGAAGAAGTAGAGCCCATAGAAAATAACCCCATGATTAGGATGGCGGGGAGTGGCCCGATACATCTCCCCTCAATACCAGGAAGGTTTTCGCTTAGAATGCAGAGCCATAAAAAAGGTAAGGGAAAATTTCCAGTTGACTAATGTATGGGTAATGCTTCCCTTTGTGCGCACTACCTGGGAAGTGGAAAAGGTTTTAGAGATAATGGCTGAAGAGGGGTTGGTTTCGGGTAAAGATTTCAAGATATGGATTATGGCGGAAGTTCCTTCGGTGATCTTCCTGGCCGAAGAGTTTTGTAAATACGTAGACGGATTCAGCATCGGTTCCAATGATTTAACTCAACTTATCCTAGGGGCAGATAGGGATTCCGGGATTCTAGAGGCAATGGGATATTTCGATGAAAGGGATCCTGCTGTAACCAGGGCTATAGCTCATCTCAATAGAAGTGGCTCATCAGCATGGGAAAACAGTTTCTATTTGTGGACAGGCACCCTCTGTATACCCAGAATTTACGGAATTTTTGGTGCGGTGCGGCATCGACAGCATCAGCGTTAACCCCGACATGGTAGTGCGCACTCGGAGAATCGTGGCCAGCATAGAACAGAAAATCCTTTTAGAGGGCATCCGCGATTTAAAATCGCCTCGATAAAAGGCATTCTCTCCTAGCCAGCTCCTCAGTCCTCCCTGGGGGGAGAGGGACAATATTTACCTGCCTTTATCCCAACCGCCAGGAGCGAGGATAGAAATTTTTCAGCCTGCCCTTTCGGCCATAGGCCCATCCCAGCGGGAATTCCTCTACCGCCACCAGGATCCACCCCTCTAAAGGCAGGCAGAGTTCTTCTCCCCTGAGGTAGGCTTTGAGCTGGGGGTCCTCAGAAGAAAAAGAGATTACCCTGCGGAAGTTCTGAGCCTCCATCCCCAGGGCCAGGGCGTGGTCTGGGATGAATTGGCCTTCCTTCAGGCTGCCCAGCCACCATCCCGGACGGAGCACTTTGAGGCCGGAGAGCATCTCCACAGGCAGGGGCAGCCTGTAGATGCCCCCTTTCCATAGGACCAACCCTTCTTGGGCCGGGGCTTTCAAAAAGTGCTGACGGCAGAAATCCAGATAGGCCCTTTCTGCTTCTGGAGGAAGAGAGCTCTGGGGCCGTGGCCGTTCCGGGGGCCGGTGGCCTTCTTTTTTGATCAGGGCGTAGAAATGGCCTCTGCCCGGGCCTTTATGGGGCCAGAGCCGGAGGGTCCGGCGGAGTTCCGGGGTAAATCCGGAAACCCATTCTGGCCGTCCCCTTTCCGTCCGGGGCCAGGAATTGATCTCCACAAGATGGAACTGGGGGTGGCTTTTTAAAAAAGCCTCTATTACTTCTTCATTCTCTTCCGGGGAGAAGGTGCAGGTGGAATAAAGGAGAAGGCCCCCAGGCCTGAGGAGTTCGGCGGCCTCCTTTAAGATTTCCTTCTGTAGCCGGGCCATTTTTTTTATATAGCTCAGCGACCATCGGCGCCGGGCTTCAGGATCCAGGGCCAGAGTGGCTTCCCCTGAGCAGGGGGCATCCACCAGAACCCGGTCAAAGAGGCCAGCAAACTTTTGATTTAGGCGGGAGGGGTTTTCCTGCAAAACCACCGAGCAGATGATCCCCAACCGCTCCAAGTTGCGGGCCAGCACAGTGACCCGGCGGGGGTGAGGATCGTTGGCCACCAGCACTCCCTGGTTTTTCATGCGGGCCGCCAGGTGGGTGGCCTTTCCTCCCGGGGCGGCGCACAGATCCAGCACCCATTCCCCTGGTTGAGGGTTCAGGATCACCCCGGCCAGCATGGCTGAGGGATCCTGGAGGTAATAGAGTCCGGCGAAGTGATAGGGGTGAAGGGCAGGACGGGCGCTTCTATCTTTTACTATAAACCCTTCGGGGCACCAGGGGACAGGTTCCAGAGGAAAAGGGGACCTGGCCCTGAATCCTTCGGGAGAGATCTTCAGGGTGTTCACCCGGAGCCCTGCTGCTTCCTCCCCGGCTAGGGCCCTCAGGAAATCCTCTGCCTCTCCTGGTAAAAGGGTTTTTATCCGGCTCTGGAATCCTTCCGGGAGATTTATCATAGCTAAATTGTATCACGAAAAGCTTCTGAAGCAATTTTAACCCGGGATAATCTCCGGTTACCCCGATGGCACCTTCAAGCCCGAACAGCCCGTGACCCGGGCCGAGGCCGCCTCCATGATACTGAGGCTGCTGGAGAAGCTGGGAGAGATATAGTTTAAAGGAGGCGGGGGGATCCTCCGCCTCCTTTCATTGTTTCCGGCTAACCCAGGTCAATTTCTAAAAAATACCAGCTCCCTCCCTCTTTGCCTCCTGATATTTCTCCCAGAGAAGCCGGGTTAAAGGCCCAGGGGTTACCCGGCCTATGGGCCTTTTATCCACCTCCACCAGGGGCCAGATCTCCATAAGGCTGCTGGTGAGGAAGGCCTCCTCCGCCGTCCAGAGGAATCCTTTTTCCAAAGGAGCTTCCACCACTTCCAGACCCAGCCGGAGCGCCAGGCGGATAACCCTTCTCCGCATCAGCCCCGGCAGCAGCCCTTCGTCTTCTTGGGGGGTGTAGAGGACGTCTTTTTTCACCATGAAGATATTGCTGCGGGTACCCTCTGCCCAGCGTCCTGCCAAGTTGAGGAAAAGCCCCTCCCCTGCCCTTTCTTCTTTTACTTTCTGCAAAGCCCAGTAGTTTTCCAGGTAATTCATGGTCTTTAATTTGACCAAAGGAGAACGTTGGTTACGGGGCCAGGGGAGGATCAGGGCCCGGCATCCCTTGTGGTAGTCCTCCTCCCTATAGGGAAGCCCTTCTTCCGCGGTTATAAGCAGATGAAAGCCCTCTTTTCCCTGAAAATAATTGAGGCGTACCCTTCCCTCCTTTACCCTATTGGCCTCTATAACCAAGGCTACGGCTTCGGCCAGGGAAGTGGAAGGAGGAGGCCAATTCAGGGTTTGGCAGCTCAGGGCAAGGCGATCCTGGTGTTCCTCCAGGAAGAGTGGTTGGCCCCTTTCCACCCTTATGGTCTCAAAAAGGCCAGCTCCGTAAAGGAACCCCGGACAGCTGAACCAGGCATCTTTCTCTGGGGCCTTTTTTACACAGCCGTCCAAGTAGACATGATGCCCGTCCATTTAAAACCTCCTACCCCCATAAGGCCAGGAGCAATCCTCGGGCCTTATCCCAGGTTTCCTGATATTCCTTCCGGGGCACCGAGTCAGCCGTTACCGCCCCTCCGACCTGGAAGTAGGCCCTTCTATCGGCCAGCAGGAAGGTCCGGATGACGATGTTCCAATCACCTTCACCGTCAAAACCCAGATAACCTATGGAACCGGTATAAACGCTGCGCCTTACCGGTTCCAGCTCCTCTATGATCTCCATGGACCTGACTTTAGGGGCCCCGGTGATGGAACCGCCAGGGAAGGTGGCCAGCCACAGGTCCACCATATCCTTATCGGACCTCAGGGTACCGGTTACTGTACCCACCAGATGGAAGACCGTGGCGTATTCCTCCAGGGTGAAGAGTTGGGGTACCCTTACGCTTCCCGTCTGACAGACCTTCCCCAGATCGTTTCTTTCCAGATCTACTACCATCACCAGCTCTGCCCTATCCTTTTCGCTGTGATACAGCTCCTCCCGCAAAGCCTTATCCTCCTCAGGGGTTCTACCTCGGGGCCGGGTGCCCTTTATGGGGCGGGTTTCCACCTCCCCCTGGGATATCTTCAGAAAGCGTTCTGGGGAAGAGCTCACCACAGTTCCTTCCTCCAGGGGGAGATAGGCGGCGAAAGGGGCGGGGTTTACCCGGCGCAGCCGGAGATATAACTCCCAGGGATGGAGGTGGAGGGGGGCCTCCAGGCGCTGGGATAGGTTTACCTCAAAGATATCCCCGGCAGCTATGTAGGCTTGGGCCTTCTCCACTGCCCGGCAATAGCTCTCCAAGGTAAAATGGGAGCTCACCTGGGGTTTGACCCCCACATTTTTTTTGCCCTCTCTCAAAGGGCAGACATTTTTTAGCCGGGATTTTACTTCTGCCATTCTCTCCAGGGCTTCTTTTTCTCTGAAACAGCCCGAAGGATGCCAGCCGCAGCTGCTTATAAAAACCCGGCCCTCTTGGTGGTCCACTGCCAGGACGGTATCATAAAAGGCCAAATACGACTCTGGAAAGGGGAGATCGTCCAAGGCCCAGGAGGGCAGTTTTTCTATATAACGCCCCATATCGTAGCCAAGATACCCCACCGCTCCCCCTATAAAAGGTATGGGTTGGGGTTTGTAGGGCAAGCTGTAGCTTTTTATCACCCGGCGGATGATCTCCCAGGGGCTGCCCTTCACCCTTTGCTTATGGGTAGGGGTAAGGATATGGGCTTCTCGCCCTTTTGTCTTTATCACCAGAAAGGGGTTGGCCCCTAGGAAAGAGTATCTTCCCCACCGGGGATGGAAGTAGGCGCTTTCCAAAAGAAAACTGTACTTTTCTCCCCCTGTAAGAGCCCAGTAGAGGCAAGCCGGATCAGGAGGGGCCTTTATCTCTTCTATCAGGGGTAGCTGGGGGTTCATTTTCTGACCTCCTTTGCAATCCAGGTTATAAAACAAAAAACCAGCTCCCTACAGCTGGTGCTCACCCCAATTCTCCGAGTCGTCTCCCCTGACCTTCCTCTTCTCTTCTCCTCTAGGCTCAGCTTATTCAATTGTCCCTTTTATTTTATCCCGGGGTAGACTTTTAAGCAAGGGGGTATTTCAAAAAAGGTGCCTGAACCTTTCTTGCCACCATCTCTGATAGTCTCCCTTTGCTTCCAGCGCCCCTCGCCAGAGGGGAGAAGAGGGGCAGGGGGTTTTTCCGTAGATAAGATATTCATAGGCTTCTTTTATCAGGAGGAATTCCTCGGAAGTATTCTTCTGGTTGACGTCCGGGTGAAGGCGTCTGCACAGGTACCGAAAAGCCTGCCGGATCTCCTGGGGGGTAGCCTTCGGGCTTACCCCCAGGATTTCCCTGGCTCTGGCTTCTAAGGTCTTCTGCACGCCAATATCGCTGAGGCCCACGATTTTTGGCCCCTTTCGAATAGGACAGAGGAAATTTATTTTATACAGCGAAAATAACAGGGTTACAATAAAATGTCAAGCCCTTTCAAAGGAGAAGAGGGGGGGCGTCTTTGAAGGAAGATATTAAAGAAGTGCTCCTGCCTGCTGAAAAGATCAGGGATAAGGTCAGGGAGCTGGGACAAGTTATAAGCCGGGATTATGCAGGCAAGGATCTCCTAGCAGTGGGCATCCTTAAGGGGGCCTTCATATTCCTGGCGGATCTGGTAAGGGAGATAACCATCCCCCTGGAGATCGATTTTATAGCTGTCTCCAGTTATGGTACCGCCACCGAGACTTCGGGGGTGGTGCGTATCCTCAAGGATCTGGATTCTCCCATTGAAGGCCGCCATGTACTGTTGGTGGAGGATATAGTGGATACCGGCTTGACCTTAAAATATCTGCTGGAGGCCCTGAAGGCCCGCAATCCTCTAAGCCTCCGCACCTGCGCGTTGGTGGACAAACCTTCCCGTAGGGTGACGGAAGTCCAGCTGGACTATGTGGGGTTTTCTATACCGGATTACTTCGTGGTGGGGTATGGTCTGGATTTTGCCCAAAAATACAGGCACCTTCCAGATATATGCGTGTTGAAGCCGGAAGTTTACCAGGGAACGGGGGATAAAAATGAAAGGGGATAGGGTTTTTCGGCTGGGATCGGTAAAGGAGTTTATAGAGGACCAAGTCAGGAGCATAAAAGAAGAAGTGGGGGAAGGAAAAGCCCTGTGCGCCTTGAGCGGGGGGTTAGATTCTTCAGTGGCTGCGGTTTTGGCCCATCGGGCTCTGGGGGAGCGCCTGATCTGTATTTTTGTGGATCACGGGCTTTTAAGGGAGGGGGAACCCCAGCAGGTTCAGGAAGTGTTCTCCCGCAATTTTAAGATGAATCTGGTCTTTGTGGATGCCCGGGAGAGGTTTTTGAGAAAGCTGGCTGGTGTGGTGGATCTCGAGGAGAAGAGGAGAATAGTGGGGCACGAGTTTATCCGGGTATTCGAAGAGGAGGCCCGGAAGCTGGGAGAGATAAATTATCTGATCCAGGGCACTGTATACTCGGACGTGGTGGAGAGCGGGGTGGAGGACGGCTCCAAGGTAAAGAGCCACCACAATGTGGCCGCCCTACCCCCAGATATGGAGTTGCGGCTTATAGAGCCCCTGCGCCCTCTATATAAAGACGAAGTGCGGGTGGTGGCGGAAGAGCTGGGGCTGCCGGAGGAGATCGTGTGGAGGCAGCCTTTCCCCGGTCCGGGGTTGGCCATAAGGATTCTAGGGGAGGTTACTGAGGAGAAGCTGTCCCTCTTGAGGAGGGCCGATGCCATAGTGGTTCAGGAGATCCGCCGGGCTGGTTTACATAAAGATCTATGGCAATATTTCGCCGTGTTGCTGGATTTAAAGAGCGTGGGCGTGAGGGAGGGATCTCGGGTTTACGGTTATACGGTGGCGGTCAGGGCCGTGGTGAGCCAGGACGCCCTGACCGCCCTCTGGGCTCGCCTTCCCTATGAGGTTATGGACCGGATATCCCAGCGCATAGTGAAGGAGGTGCCCTCTGTAAACCGGGTGGTATACGACATCACTTCCAAGCCTCCAGCCACCATAGAGTGGGAATGAAAAGGGCAGCCCGAGGGCTGCCCTCCCTTTCTTAAAATATCCTCCTGGCCCCTAAGTATCTAGAGGCATAGTAACTGCTGTCCAGGCTGTCCAAACTTATCCCCCTTCTGCTGCTGGCATGGATGAATCGCCCCTCGCCCACGTATATGCCCACGTGGCTGGGGCCCTGGGTGTAGGTTTCAAAGAATACCAGATCTCCCGGCAAGAGATCTGATCTGGACACCGGGGTCCCCAGATAAAATTGGTCAGCGGCGGAATGGGGCAGGCGGACACCCAGTTGTCTGTAGATATAGAGGGTGAAGCCGGAGCAATCAAACCCGCTGGGGCTCGTCCCACCCCATTGATAGGGGACGCCTATGTACTGGTAAGCCAGGGCAGCAGCCCTTCTCCCGAGGGTGGAGGTTGTCTCCCCGCTGCGGGAGGCTAAGGAAGAGGGCTTCTGAGTATGGGTGGTTCCGCCGGGAGAGGTGTTTTCAGGGATCTCCAATACCTGACCGATTAAAATCAAGCTGGAACTCAGGTTGTTGGCCCGCTGGATGGCTTCCACCGTGGTGCCGAAACGCCGGGAAAGCCCCCACAAGGTGTCCCCTGCCTTTACCGTGTAGGGAAAGGCCTGTGCAGGAGAGGGAGCGGATAAACTCAGCAGGGTGCATAGGACAACACTGCCCAGGAACTTAAAGGTGGGGTTAGAAATAATCCTACCCCCTTTCTCGCCTACGGGGTTAGTTGACGGGTTGGGACCGAGGACCGCCCCGGGCCGGATGGCCCTTCACCCCAGAGGTGGAGTCCCCCGCTTCCCTGGTGAAGGGAATTCGGCGTATTTTGGTAGATTTTAAACACGTCCCCATTGTAACGTCGAAAAAAGGGGAAGTAAAGTCCCGTTGAGCCCCGTTATAGCCATCATATCCTTGGGAAACCGGAAAAGACTGAAAGTCCCTCTCTTTGCCTTTGAATTCCTTCCATAAGGTTCCTTTTATAACAGCCCATTGCCCCTCAGAGGTCCCTATGTTAAAATAGGGGCAAATGAACAAGTTTGGTGGTACAGGTGTACAAGGATTTTACCCGGGAACTGGTCATAGATTTTGACCCCCGCCACCGCCGTTCCCGATCCGGTATTTTTTTTGTGGTTTCTGGCCCCTCGGGGGTAGGAAAGAACACTCTCTTAAGTTATGTTTTGCCAAAAATAGAAGGCATATATTATCTTCCTTCCCTCACCACCAGGCCCATGCGTCCAGGGGAGAGGCAGGGCTTCCCCTATTACTTTGTCAGCAAGGAAACTTTTGAGGAGCTCATAAGAAAAGGCGCTTTTCTGGAGTGGAAAAGGATCCACACAGGGGACTACTACGGTACCCATTTGCAGACTATTTTGTATGCCCTGGAAAACGGTTTTGACATCATCACCGATATGGACGTGCTGGGGTGTCAGGAGGTCAGGAGGCGTTTTCCCCATAGGGTCATCACCATCTTTTTAGTGCCTCCCGACCGGGAGGAATTGGCCAGGAGATTGAGTCAGAGGGAAAAGGACGGGGAATTGATAGAAAAGCGTCTGGCCCGATGGGACATGGAAAGAAAATACATAGACAGTTACCACCACGTCATAGTGAACGATCAGCTGGAAAGGGCGGGACAAGAGCTGCTGGCGATATTGGGCAGCTATACCCAGCCTGAAGGAGAAGAGGGTTGAACCTTGCCGGTCAGGGAAACTGAACTTCCGGGTATAGGCAAGAAGTTCGAGATAGATACCAGGAATGGAGAAAAGCTGGTTATAATTGTCCACGACGACGGCCGGAGGGAGATCTATTTTTTTGCAAACCCCCAGGATGAGGACAGCATAGCCTCGGTTATCCTGGACGATCTGGAAGCCAGGTGCGTTGCCGGTATTTTAGGGGGCATGGTCTATGTACCCAAAACCCTGGAGCCTGTGGAAGTGGCCTTGGAGGATATGGTGTTCGAGTGGTTTAAGGTGGAAAGGAGGGCCTTCGCCATAGGCAAATCCGTGGGGGAGCTGGATGTTCGCACAAAAACGGGCGCTATAATCATAGCCATGCTGAAAAAGGATAAAAGGATATTGAACCCCGGTCCCCAGGAAGTGATAGAAGAGGGCATGACCCTGGTGGTACTGGGTGACAGGAAACAGATAAGGTCTTTTAAGGAGCTGGTCTTAAAAGGGAGTTCTGGGGATCCATGTCCCCCATCTTTTCAGAGCTGGGTTTGACCTTGGCCCTGGTGGCTGCCGTAGCTTATGGGGCCTTCAAGCTCCATATACCTTCTATACCCTTCTTGATATGCTTGGGATTGATCCTGTCCCCTAAGGCCCCTCTTCTGCTCCCTGTGGACTATCGCCTCCACGGAAGCTTTCCCGCCTTTATCCTGCTGGGCCAGTTTGGCCTTCTGTGCCTCCTTTTCACCCTGGGGTTGGAGTTTTCCTTAGGCCACCTGCTGAGGGCGGGCCGCAGGATTTTGGTGAGCGGTCTGGCCTATACCGCTGTCCACTGGTCCTATGGGATTTTGGCGGCTTGGGTTTGGGGATGGCGGGGGTTGGCGGTCATCGTAAACGGAGCCATAGTGGCCATCTCCTCCAGCGCCATTATAGCCAAAGTGCTGGTGGATCTGAGAAGAGAACCGCCAGGCCTGAAACGGAGATGATTTTGGGCATTACCCTCTTCCAGGATGTGTTCGCGGCCCTGTATCTGGCCTGGCTGGCCGGCTTCATGTGGTCCGGGCAGATTTCCCCGGCTTCCAGGCTGATCCTCTCCCTGGTTTTTCTCTTTACGGGCATCTTGTTAATCTGGGGAGGAAAGCTCCTGGCTCCCCGTCTAGGGGATTTTCTGGATAAGTTGGGGGAAGAAGTATTTGTGCTGGTGATCTTTGCCCTCCTCTTCTTGATAGCTGGGCTCATGGGCTTTTTCCACAGCGAAGCCCTGGGGACCCTCCTGTTGGGGATGTTCCTGGGAGAGACAGAGGAGAGGGAGCGGCTGGAGCGGGTCATGGTGCCCTTTCGGGATTTTCTAGGGACCCTGTTTTTTTTCAGCTTCGGCCTGGAGGTAGATCCCCACAACCTGGTGTTGGTCTGGCCCCTATCTTCCATGGCAGCCGGCTTCACCCTGCTTTTGAGCAGTGCCTCGGGCTTTTTTTTTGGCCCGGGTTTATGGG
>Ga0209836_100143_pt1 | contig 11625 bp, 10 predicted proteins | sample ElbSprsedimmetaG_FD_184147 | JGI IMG/M metagenome (GOLD analysis project Ga0209836, IMG submission 184147) | Hot spring sediment bacterial and archeal communities from California, USA to study Microbial Dark Matter (Phase II) - Elbow Spring... ... | reverse complement strand
CACGTGCTCCGCGGGGCATCTTCCCCGGTATGAGCCGTTACTTCGAGGCGGGTGTCGAGGCTCGCTTCTAAGACGTTCCATCGATAATCCTCGCCGAGGCAGGCCGGCCTCGGCTCAAATACTCCAAAGCATGCGCTCACTCCTGTGTGCATTTACCCCGCCTCCCCCCAAGGCGGGGTTTTTTTGCTTACAAAGCCTCACCTTAAGGGCGGGTTCAATATTTGGGAGCGAGCAGTTGATCTGTCATTTGAGTTTAATCGTGTAGTCGGCCCTGAACATTTCTCTCGAAATCGGTAGCCCATCAGCTGGCTGGCCGAAACAGATGGCGGCTATGGGTCGATGACCGCCCCAGCAAGGACTTAATCAAACCTAATAGCAGCGATATTCGCACCGGACTGCCCCGAAATCGGACGCAACAATAGATCAACCACTGCATCAGCCACCGTAAGTTGTAGCCGGCAGAACCACGTTCAAGGCATCACCAAGTTGGCCCTTGAGATGGTTGCACCGCATTCGATGTTCAGCCTTGAGGTGGCCAATGACCGGCTCGACAGCTTCACGGCGTTTGAATCAGTAGGTATTTTGCTCTTGATCCACCCCCAGTGGCATGCCGGATCGTCAGCAGGTGCTTGCTGGATTCTGGCCATGGGAAATCGTTCGTTTTTGCAAGGAAACAGCCCTTACGATCGCAGTTTCTTGCAATCCATCAAGGCCAAATCCGCCACATTGCTAATAAAATCAGTTGATTGTGAATTTTTCAGGGCCGTCCATGCAATCGGGGCTTACGACGCAGTGCATTGACTGCGCCGATAATTAGCGACACCGTGTATCTCTCAGGCCAGACATTGGCCGCAGGTCACGATGTCACTTGAGCGCGCAGGCCGGATTGCGGAATAGGTAAGCGTAGTAGACCACCGGTACCACAACCAATGTCAACAGCGTCGACATGAAAACTCCGAAGATCAGGGAGATAGCCAGGCCAGAGAAAATCGGGTCATCTAGGATAAAGAATGCCCCCAGCATGGCGGCCAGGCCAGTCAATATGATCGGCTTGGTGCGCACGGCCCCCGCCTCGATAACGGCTCGCTCTAACTCGGTACCACGACGCACTGACTCGTTGATGAAGTCCACCAACAGGATCGAGTTGCGCACGATAATGCCAGCCAGGGCGATCATCCCGATCATGGAGGTCGCAGTGAACTGGGCACCCAGCAGCGCATGCCCCGGCATAACCCCGATAATAGTCAGCGGAATAGGTGCCATAATAATCAGTGGCACCAAGTACGACTTAAACTGTGCCACCACCAGCAGGTAGATCAGGATCAGGCCGACAGCATAGGCAATCCCCATGTCGCGGAAAGTCTCATAGGTAATCTGCCACTCGCCATCCCATTTGATCGAGTACTCATAGGGGTTGTCCGGCTGGGCAATGAAATACTGCTGCAACACCTCGCCGGCAATCGGCTGGTCCTTGAGTCCAAAGACCATCGTGAACATCCCGTACAACGGGCTATCAGTCTCGCCTGCCATATCGGCTGTCACATAAACCACTGGCAGCAGATCCTTGTGATGAATACTGCGCTCGCGCTGGGTGGTTTCCACCGTCACCAGCTCGCCCAATGAGACCAGATCACCACTCTGGGTGCGTACCTGCAGATCAAGCACATTGCGGATGTCGCTCTTAAGTTCCATCGGCAGCGACAAGCGCAGCGGAATTGGGTACTTGGCGTGATGGCCATGCAACAGCCCGCTGTCCGATCCACCGATCGCGGCGGCAATGGCGAAGGCAATGGTCTCCTGAGACACGCCCCACAAAGCCGCCTTCTGACGATCGACATGGATCAGCAGCTTTTCGGAGGGGTACTCCACCGAATCATCCACATCCACGATTTCCGGCGTGGATTCGAAGTAAGCCCGCAGCGCCTTGGCAACCTGGATCTGGCCTTCGTAGTCCAGCCCATAGACTTCGGCCACAATCGGTGCTTGCACCGGCGGCCCTGGCGGCACTTCGACAATTTTCACATTGGCGCCATAGCGCGCGCCAATTTCCTGCAGGGGTTCGCGCACCGACATGGCAATATCATGACTCTTGCGCTTACGCTGCTTGTGGTGGACCAAATTCACCTGGATATCCCCCACGTGGGAGCCTTTGCGCAAATAATACTGGCGCACCAAGCCGTTAAAGTTAATCGGCGAAGCCGTACCGACGTAGATCTGATAATTGACCACCTCCGGCACGGTGGCGATATAGTGACCAAGCTCGTTGAGCACGGCGGCAGTGCGCTCCAAGCTGGTGCCCTCCGGCATATCGACGATCACTTGGAATTCAGACTTGTCATCGAAGGGCAGCATCTTGAGCACTACATGCTTGGTATAGCCCAATGACATGGAACCGCCAATCAGCACTAGCACAACCACCAGCATCAGCCAGCGCCAAGGCGCGCCACGACGCTCGCGCAGCATCGGCCCCAAGAGTGTCTGGTAGAACCGGAACAGACCGGTTTCCTCGATAGATTTGGCGGCTGCATTGTGAAGGGCATGCTTCTCAGCAACCCGATCAAGAAATTTTAACGTCATCCACGGCGTGACCACAAAAGCCACAATCAGCGAGATCAGCATCCCCATTGAGGCATTGATCGGGATCGGGCTCATATACGGCCCCATCAGGCCAGTTACAAAAGCCATTGGCAGCAGCGCCGCAATCACGGTGAAAGTTGCCAGGATGGTGGGACCACCGACCTCGTCCACCGCCAGCGGGATTGCCTCGGCCAGCTTCCGCTTACCCATCTGCATATGCCTGTGGATGTTTTCTACCACCACGATGGCATCATCGACCAAAATCCCGATCGAGAAGATCAGCGCAAACAGCGATACCCGGTTTAGGGTAAAGCCCCAAGCCCAGGAAGCGAACAGCGTGATAGCCAGGGTTAGGATCACCGCGCCACCGACAATGACCGCCTCGCGCCAGCCAAGGGAAAACGCCACCAGGATCACCACAACGGCTGTGGCGAAAGCCAGCTTTTGGATCAAGGTCATAGCCTTGTCTTCGGCGGTCTGGCCGTAGTTTCGGGTCACGTCGACATGCACGCCCTCGGGGATGTAGATCCCCTTGAGAAGTTCAACGCGTTCGATCAGCTGGTTAGCAATGTCAACCGCATTGGTGCCCGGCTTCTTGCCGATCGCGATAGTGACGGCCGGATGCATGACACCGACCTCGCGCTCGGAAGCAGCACCAAAGCCCATGAACGCATACTGGCTCGGATCGTAGGGCCCCATCTGCACATCGGCGACGTCCTGCATGTACACCGGGGCCCCGTTATGCACTCCCACGACCAGGTTGCGCACCTCCTCGCCGGAACTGATGAAATCGCCGGCCTGCACCAGCACTTCCTGATTGTCGCGAACTAGCGTACCGGCATCATAGGAACGGTTGGCCGCCTGCAGGGCATAGATCAAATCGTTGAGAGCGATGCCATAACCGGACAGACGCACCGGATCGAGACGAATGTTGACTACCCGCTCGGGACCACCCACCGTGTAGATCTCACGAGTCCCCGGAATCCGCTTGAGCTGGGCCTCCAGGGCGTGGGCTACCTTGTGTAGGTCGTAACCGGCCACATCCGGATTCTCACTCCACAAGGTCAGTGTGACGATCGGTACATCATCGATACCCTTAGGCTTGATGATCGGCTGGCCCACTCCGATGTCTTGTGGTAACCAGTCCTGGTTGGAGTAGATCTTGTTGTATAGCCGAACGATCGCATCGGTCGCATTCTCACCGACCTCAAACCGCACCGTCAGCACCGCCATGCCCGGATGAGACGTCGAGAAGACATGCTTCACCCCCGACAACTCCGAAAGCACCTGCTCGGCCGGCGTCGCCAACAGGCTCTCAACCTCCGCGGCGGTCGCACCCGGATAAGGGATGAACACGTTGGCGAAGGTGACGTTGATCTGGGGCTCTTCTTCACGGGGTGTCACCAAGATGGCGAACAAGCCAAAGAGCAGGCCCACCAGTGCCAGCAGGGGCGTGATTTCGCTGCGCAGGAACTTCTTGGCGATCGCACCGGAGATGCCGAGCTTCTGCTGATCGGAATTCCTATCCACACTCATACCGCCTTTACCGCCTTAGTTGACCGACGCCATACCGCGCTTAAGAATCATGCCGGCCCTTACCGGGTCCAGCGCCACCTGTTCACCCGGCTCCAGGCCTGCCAGCACCACGACGGTGCCATCGGGCTGCACCTTACCCAGCCGCACTTGACGCAGTGCCACACTGCCATCCGCACGCACCACATACACGCCGGTCAATTCGGAACGGTTCACAACCGCCGTGCACGGTACTCGCATCTGGCGCGTTTTACCCACCGTGACTTGCACTTTCACGAAGGTGCCCGGATAAAGCTGCTGCTCTGCCTTTACAGGTAGATAAACGCGAGCGGTAAAGTCATGTGAGCGTGAATTGGCATAGGGGAAAATAGTCAGGCGCTCGCTTTCAACCAGACGACCGTCCGGCATCACGACCGTCGCCACGCCAACCTCGCGTACCGCCTGCACCAGGCGCTGCGGCACACTGACGGCCACCCGCAGCTCGTCCAGGGAAACGCCTGACAGCAGCGGTGAACCCGCGGTGACTGCCTCGCCCGGCTCGACGAAGCGCTCGGTCACATAACCGGAAAACGGGGCACGCACCTCGGTGTAATCGACCTGCTCGCTGGCTGCAGTCAGCTGAGCTTGGGCCGCGATCAGGCGCGCTCGCGCTGAATCGCGGTTGGCGCGCGCGTTGTCGAGCTGTGCCTGCGCAACCAGACGACGCTCATGTAGGTCACTGATCCGACGAAGTTCAGCTTCTGCCTCCTTCAACCGCGCCCTCGCCTCGGCCAGTTGGGCCTGGGCCTGCTGCACGGCCGAACCCGCTTCGACGTCCCGGAACCGCACCAGCAGCGCGCCCTCCTCGACATAATCATCGACATCGAAGGCCACCTGAGTCACCCGCGCGCTGATCTGCGAGGTCACGGTAGCCTTGCGCACCGCCTCTACCACCCCATCGAGGACCTGCACCAACGGCTGCTCTTCATAGTCCACGGTCATGGTCTGCAACCGCTGCTCGGCCTGTACAGCCGTAGCGGCAATAAAACCGGCAATCAATAAGAAAAACGCGGGCTTGGTCACGCTCGACATCCTTAAGACTTCTGCAATGTGAAAATCGTTAGGACAAAGGGCTGCATGCACTAAATGGTAGTCGCTAATCAGGAGTGATGCAGCCGCCTGCCAGCACTCCAGAATTCAATAATATTAGAATATGCTAATATTAAAACCAACTGCAAGCGACCGAAACCCGGTTACCGAGATCTTGGACTTGACGTGCCATTCCGTTCGCAAGGAAAATCGGTGAACATGGCAATGAGATATTTCGGTCGATCAGGAGGTCGTCATGCTCAAGTGGACAGGGATCCTCGCCACAGCTCTGCTGCTTTGCGCCCCAGCGCAAGCTACCAAGATTTACCAGTGGGTGGATGAACAGGGTCGGACCCATTTCACACAAACACCTCCGCCAGCAGGCAAGGAGGCCCAGCGTATCGAGCCTAGCTATGTGACGCCGAGCAGCAGTGGCACGACGTACACAGAAACTACGAGGCCGGCCGAACCTGCAGCGGCAACCGATGAACCATCCACCGACGAGGCAGAAGTCCTGGTCATGTCGCGTACTGAGGCTCGGGCTGCATGCGAGAATGCGCGCAACCGCCTGCAGACCCTAGAAAGTACCGATTCGCTATTGATGACCCGCGACGACGACGGCAACCTGCGCGTGCTGCAAGAGCATGAGATCCAACAACGTATCCAAGAGCAGAAGGAGCTCATTCAACGCTACTGCATCGAATAACCCATCACGGGATCGCAGTTCTCGCGGCCCCGGCCCACGCCTCTGGCGAGATTCAGATACAATGCCGGCATCATTAATATCCGGATCAAGATGAGCTGAATCATGCGCACATCCCAATTCCCGCTCACCACGCTCAAGGAAATCCCCGCTGATGCGGAGATTATCAGTCACCAGTTGATGCTGCGTGCCGGCCTGCTGCGCCGGCTCGCTGCCGGCCTGTACACCTGGACACCACTGGGGCTAAGAGTACTGCGCAAAGTCGAGCAGGTAGTGCGCGAGGAAATGGACCGGATTGGTGCCCTGGAGCTGTTAATGCCGGCGGTGCAACCGGCTGAGCTGTGGCAGGAATCTGGCCGCTGGGAACAGTATGGTCCCGAGCTGCTGCGCCTAAAAGATCGACACGGCCGCGAGTTCTGCTTCGGCCCCACGCATGAGGAAGTGATCACTGACTACGCTCGGCGCGAGCTTAAGAGCTACAAACAGCTACCGCTGTGTTATTACCAGATTCAGACCAAGTTCCGAGACGAGATCCGGCCGCGCTTCGGCGTAATGCGTGCCCGCGAGTTCATCATGAAGGACGCCTACTCCTTCCATATGGATGAGGCCTCGCTACAAAAAACCTACGACGATATGTACGCTGCCTACTCGCGGATCTTCACTCGCTTAGGGCTAGATTTTCGCGCTGTGCAGGCCGATACCGGCTCTATTGGCGGCCAAGTATCCCATGAATTCCACGTACTGGCCGACTCTGGCGAGGACGAAATCGCTTTTGCTAGCAACTCCGACTACGCCGCCAATATCGAACTGGCCGCCACCCTGCCCCCGACCGGCCCGCGCCCCGAGCCAACACAGACCATGACCGTCGTGGACACGCCAAACCAGCGCAGCATTGAAGAAGTCGCGGCCTTCCTGAATGTCGACCAAAGCCAGTGCGTCAAGACGCTACTGGTCAAAGGTCACGAAACACCGGTGGTGGCGCTGCTGCTGCGTGGCGATCACCACCTCAATGAGATCAAGGCGCAAAAGCACCCGCTAGTCCATAATCCTTTGACGATGATTGAGGAAGCCGAGGTGATTGCGCATACCGGCGCCCAGCCCGGCTCTATCGGCCCGGTGGGCCTCAAGAACATCCCGGTGATTGCCGACTATGCTCTTAAGATCGCGTCCGATTTTATCTGCGGCGCCAATGAGAACGGCAAACACCTGCGCGGCGTCAACTTCGGTCGTGACTTAGCCGAACCCGAGTGGGCCGATCTGCGCAATGTCGTTGAGGGCGACCCCAGTCCCGATGGCCAAGGCACGATCATTATCCGTCGCGGCATTGAGGTCGGTCACATCTTCCAACTAGGCGACAAATACAGCCGGGCAATGAACTGCGAGGTGCTGGACGAGAACGGTAAACCGCGGGTGCCGATTATGGGCTGCTACGGCATCGGTATCTCGCGGATCGTCGCGGCCGCCATCGAGCAACATCATGACGAGAACGGCATTATCTGGCCCCGTGCCATGGCCCCCTTCGAAGTGGCGATTGTGCCGATCAATGCCCACCGCTCCGAACAGGTACGCAAAGCCGCCGAACAGCTCGAGGCCCAGTTAACGCAAGCCGGCTTCAGCGTGCTGCTAGACGACCGCGGGCTGCGCCCCGGCGTCGCCTTTGCCGATATGGAACTGATTGGCATCCCCGCCCGAATAGTGGTCAGTGACCGCGTCCTGGCTCAGGGCCAGTTGGAACTGCGCCTGCGTCGCGAGTCCGACAACCGCATCGTCGCCCAAGGCGAACTCATCGACACGCTCAATCAGCTACTGGGCAATTGAGCGCGGCGATAAATGCAACGGTCAGAGCCTCTCGCGGAGGCACAAAGGCACAAAGAGATCAACTGGAAAATCTATTAAGCCCAATTCCCTATCCCCCGTGCCTTGCTGAGAAGCAGCAAGGTAAGAGAAGAAGCGACAATGTAGTGATCACAGCACGGTGTGACCAGATTTTCACCGCATCTGTGATACTTCCCAAGGATTGATGGTCTTCAGCCCCGCAGCTTCGAAAGGGCCGGTGTCACGCGTTGCAACTATCAAGCGGTGCGCGACGGCCGTGGCCGCAATGCAGCCATCTGCCTTGCTAATGGCCTTGCCCCCTTCCTTCGCGCGCGCCATTAGGTCGGCGTAGGCTTGGGAAGCGTCCAGGTCAAACGGCAGCACGCGGCCCGCGAAGGCTGGTAAAACCTCGTTCGCTAAACGTTCTTGGTAGATCGTGCGGCGCTTACCCTCGGGCATCAATGCAAGGCCGTAGCGTAGTTCGGCCACTGTAATGGCGGATAGATAAAGCGTTTCAATGACCTGAGCGTCCATCCATGCGAGCACATTGGGGTTTGGTTTGACCTTCCACAACTCGGAAATCACGTTGGTGTCGAGGAGGATCATTCCAACCTCATTGGCTCAGCCGGTGTCTTATCGCGCAGGCTCTCAAACAAAGCATGCTCTTCATCGGTCAGCCCGCCTGCTTCGCGGGCGATGGAAACTAACAAGGAACCGAGCTTAACGCGCTCGGGAGGCCGGACGGCTGTTTCCAGAATATCGCGGATTTCGGCTTCTGTGCTGCGGCCATGATGGGCAGCACGCACGCGCAACGCGCGATGCACCTCATCGGGTAAATTTCTGACGGTAACGACTGCCATAGCCTCCCCCCTCCAATAAAATTCATTGACTGCATTTTGTGTTAACTGAAGTCATAGCGCAATAATCTAACCGCGTTGAACTCCTTAACCTTATCTTCTAGCAGGTTTGTCATTTACTGTTAGAGCCCCTCACGGAGGCACAGAGGCGCAGAGCGCCAGGAGACAATATCCGGATTAATGCAACTGTAGGGGATGCAACTGTAGGGGCGCGATTCATCGCGCCCGCGTTGTACGCATCTGGATCTTAGGGCGCCATAAATGGCGCCCCTACAGGATTGATTCACAGGATGCCGTGGACATGATTAGGCATTACGACAAACGCACCCACCCATGCCGAAAAATCTACGCGACAATCGCCAAGGCAGATATCGCTGCGACTGGGGTTATCGAATCCTTGTTAGACCTGTTAGAGCCTCTCACGGAGACACAGAGGCACAAAGAGATCAACTGGAAACTCAATCAAGCCCAATTCCCTATCCTCCGCGCCTTTGTGCCTTTGTGAGAAACAAGATAAGACCCACTGATTTTTCTTATAGGCGCCTTATGCTGGGGTGGCTGTCTCTTGCAGAACCTCCAACACAACCTTTTGCTCTATAGCGTCCAGTTGGGCTTCGAGCTCGTCCAATGGCAGCGGCTCGCGCGCCGGGTCCATCAGGTAATGGACCATATGACGAGCAGTGCTGTGCCCTAGCGCGGCGGCGCGTGAAATATGCTCAATGCCCAAGGCTTCATTGGCTTTGATACCGGTGCCAGTGATATAGCAACGGCCTAATTGATGTAGTGCTTCGGGATAGCGCTGCTTAGCGGCTTCTTTGAACCAGTGCACCGCCTCGGTCGGCATGCCCTGCATCAAAAACTCAAGCCCAAGATCGCACTGTGCTTCCGCTTTCCCCGCATCAGCATCCAGCACTAGCGAGAAATCATCCGCTTCAAGCTGGAGACGTGACAGCGGCATAACCTCATCCAGCAGCACAAGCGCATGCCCGCCCTGTTCGGTTTGGCCCTGAATATGAAGCAGTCCGTCATTGACGCGGCGCCACAGCGTGCGCTTGCTCAAACCGGTCAGGGAAGCAGCGGTATTTAAAGTGATAGTGGCCATAGGGTGCTTGCCTAAGAGATCGAGTGGAAGAAATAATATTTAGTTTAGCCTTAGCAAGCCGTAAAAGCATCAGACCATATAAGAGGCTGTGCCATTTCTAAGTTTGAAACAGGGGGAGGATGTGCCATTTTTTGGATTTGGCACAGGGGCTGGTGTGACAAACTTGACAGCAATCGGGTTTGATACAGCCTCTAACCGCGACAAGGCCGAAAAATTACCCAAAAAAACTGGCACAAATTTTGCATTGAGATCTTCAATACCCACAAGGGCGTAGGACAGCAAACCAAATCCGCGTCATGCCTGTTTCTCACAACCGATTAGGAGACTGATTATGAAAAAAATACAACAAGGTTTTTCGCTGATTGAACTGATGATCGTGGTAGGGATTATCGGTATCTTGGCAGCTATCGCAGTGCCGGCCTATCAAGACTATACGGCGCGGGCTCAAATGTCCGAAGCCATGTTACTATTGTCCGGTTTGAAAATACCTTTGGTTGAAGCTATTTCTACTGATGGCGACGAGGCTTGTAGTAAAGATGCGCAGTGGTACAAAAGTGCCACTACAAAAGGTAAATATATTGAAAAAATCGAAGTGACAAATATAAACAATGCTGTTTGTAGAATAGACGCAGTTTTTAAATCAAGCGGCGTGAATAAAAAACTCGCAGGCGGGCGTATTGAAATGCAATTTAATATGTATGATGGATCATGGAAATGCTATGCACATGTACACGAGGAGCTCATTCCACCTAATTGCGATAACTACAATCAATAACATAATTAGCAAAATAATAACAAATAATTAATCTAGGGGATAAACGCCAAAATTCCAAGACCTTTGTCCCCTCGCATAATCCAGATAACCTGCCGCGGCCCTGCCCGGCGGGTTTTTTGGCTTTGAACCAATTAGTTTTTTCTAAAGTACGGCAAGCATTCTCTGACGATCCGGCACCCCATCGGTGCGGATATCGCTGCGATTGGGGCAGATCCAAACCTTTACCGGGCCAGTATTAGCCGACCAAAGCCGCCAGTCGTTTCGACCAGCCCATTGATGGGTTACCCACTAAATATCCGTATTAATGCAACGGTAGGGGCGCGATTCATCGCGCCCGCGTTGTACGCATCTGGATCTTAGGGCGCCATAAATGGCGCCCCTACAGGATTGATTCACAGGATGCCGTGGACATGATTAGGCATTACGACAAACGCACCCACCCATGCTGAAAAATCTACGCGACAATCGCCAAGGCAGATATCGCTGCGACTGGGGTTATCGAATCCTTGTTAGACCTGTTAGAGCCTCTCACGGAGGCACAGAGGCGCAGAGAGATCAGCCAGAAATATCAATAGACTCAATACTCCACACTTCTCCGTGCCTCCGCGCCTTTGTGAGAACAACCCTTAAGAGCCTCTCACGGGGGCACAGAGGTACAAAGAGATCAACGAGGAACTCACTCAAGCCCAATTTCCTATCCTCCGTGCCTTGGTGCCTTAGTGAGCAACAGCCATGGGACGACACGCGAGGCTGTGCCATTTCTAAGTTTGACACAGGGGGAGGATGTGCCATTTTTTGGATTTGGCACAGGGGCGGGTGTGACAAACTTGACAGCAATCGGGTTTGGCACAGCCTCAAACCGCGAAAAAGCCGAAAAATCGGCCCCCAAAAACTTGGCACGAAGTTTGCTTCACTATTGCTGAAGGCGCTGGACACTGAATCAACCCGCGCCGGACTATGTGTTCAACAATGAGAGGAGAACAACCATGAAGAAGATTCAACAAGGTTTTACACTGATCGAACTGATGATCGTGGTCGCGATTATCGGTATTCTGGCGGCTATTGCCATCCCGGCGTATCAAGACTACACCGCGCGTGCTCAAGCATCCGAAGGTATGACGCTTCTAGCTGGCATGAAAACGCCTTTGGTTGAAGCCGCTTCTACTCAGGGACTCGAGGCAGCTTGCAATAACAA
>Ga0209836_100142_pt1 | contig 11767 bp, 15 predicted proteins | sample ElbSprsedimmetaG_FD_184147 | JGI IMG/M metagenome (GOLD analysis project Ga0209836, IMG submission 184147) | Hot spring sediment bacterial and archeal communities from California, USA to study Microbial Dark Matter (Phase II) - Elbow Spring... ... | reverse complement strand
TCACCGCCATTATCGCCTATATGACAGGGATAGATAGGGGAGTTCCCATGAAGATCATCAGCCCTTTAAATTGCTGCGGTTTCGCCTTGGCCTTGCAAGAGGATAGTCAGATCAATAACTGGCAAGAATTTTTAGATCTGGTGCGCAGAAGTTCCGAACCTGTAAAAATCGGCGCCTGCCGCAATTGGACCCCCACCCTAGCCTTTGACATAATCTTTAAACAAAATGGTTTAAAAACCACCTGGGATCCCAACGACCGGGGGGCCAATATCCTGTGGGTTGACCTGAAATCCGGAACCAATTTCATACCCGCTTTGGCCAGCAAGCAGGTCCTGGGGTTTGTCAGCTCCCAGCCTGAGCCCCAGAAAGCCGAGGCAGACGGGGTGGGCAAAGTTGTGGCCCAGATTCAAGACGTGGTGCCCCGGGAAGAATGGCCTTCTTTCCCCTGCTGCGTCATCGGGGCTACGGATATGGCCATAAGGGACAAGAAAGAGGCCCTAACCGCCTTTTTAGAGCTATGGCACAAAACTACCCAGTGGTGCAAGCAAAATCCAGAGGAATACAATGCCATAGTGGCCCAGTGGACCGGGTTGCCCCTGGAAATCGCCAGGAAAGCTGATGAGACGGTGATCTACCAGGACAAGCCTGACGCCGCCTGGTTGAAGGGGGCGGGCAATTACCTGGACGCCCTCAACAGGGAAGGGGTGCTCACAGGCAAGCTGAAGGGCAAAAAGCTGGATGAGGTGAAAGGGGAGCTATTCGATTTCAGCATGTTGCCGAAAAAGTAGGGGGCTTACCAGCCCCCTCTTGAATAAAAGGGGGGGTATCGCACCGTGGAAAAATATCAAAGCCTCTCCTGGACACGCGGGACGGAGATCTGGTCTTCTTTGAAGGATCAGGCCCTCACTTTGCTGGTACCCCTGTTATGCCTGCTGGCCTGGAAGTTCTATGCTTCTCGTTTGGACAACCCCGTGGTCCTGCCTTACCCGGAGACGGTTTTGTCTATATTTTTTCAGCCATGGAAAGATGTGGTGGGACAGGGTTCTCTTTTGCAGAATATGGGCATAAGCCTGGCCAGGGTTTTAGCAGGTTTTTTCCTGGCTATACTGGTGGGGGTTCCTGTAGGCCTGCTGATGGGTTACTGTCCCCTTTTGTTTAAGCTGTTCAACGGGGTTCTCAATTTCCTGCGCTTTGTAGCCCCCCTAGCCTGGATGCCCTTAACCCTTCTCTGGTTTGGTATAGCCAGCCTGGCCACCTTGTGGGGGATAAACGAGGGACCAGCATATCATTGGCTCAACAATATTAAATTGGCCATGGTATTCCTGATTTTTATCGGCGCCTTTTTCCCCATATGGATAGAGTCGATCCATGCGGCCCAGAGTGTGGATAGGCGGTTTATAGAGGCGGCCCTGGTGTTGGGGGCTTCTTCCCGGGACGTCTTTTTCAAGGTCCTCCTGCCCGGAGCCGCCCCCCACATCGTAAACGGCATAAGGGTGGGCTTGGGCATCGCCTGGAGGACAGTCATATCCGCAGAGATGATACCGGGCAGCCTGGCGGGGCTGGGATATCTGGTCTGGTATTCTTATTCTTTGTGGCGCACCGAGGTGGTATTGGTGGGCATGGCCTACATCGGTATAATAGGCGGAGCCCTCGATCTCTTTTTCCGCTGGCTGGCCCAGAGGGAGCTCCACTGGTTTTATCGGGGATAAAAAGGAGGTGGCATTGTGGCCCAGACTCAGGTTTTCCCTTTCCAGAAAAAGGCCCCAGCAGGAACGGTGCTCCTTATAGACCATCTCAGCAAGACCTTTTTCTTAAAGAACGGCCAGGCCATCGAAGCCCTGAAGGAGATCCACCTGGAGATACAGGAGAACGAATTTTTTTGCCTGGTAGGGCCTTCCGGATGCGGCAAGTCCACCCTCCTGCGTATAATAGCGGGATTGGAGCAGCCCACCAGCGGAGCGGTGTTCTACCGGGGGGAGAGGATAGAAAAGCCCCGGAGGGAGATAGGTATGGTGTTCCAACATTATACCCTTTTGCCCTGGCGCAATGTGGAAGACAATGTGGCCCTGGGACTGGAGTTGCGGGGTCGACCCCGGAGGGAATGTTTGGAGGTGGCCCATAAGTTCCTGAGGATAATGGGCCTGGAGGGCTTCGCCAAGGCCTATCCCTATGAGCTCTCTGGAGGGATGCAGCAGCGGGTGGCCATAGCCCGGGCCCTGGCCAATGAACCCGAGGTTTTGTTGATGGACGAGCCCTTTGGTGCTCTGGACGCCCATACCCGCATTTTACTCCAGAAGGAGCTGCTGCGCATCTGGAGCTTGGACCAGCCCACCATCATTTTTGTGACCCACAGCGTGGATGAAGCGGTCTACCTGGCAGACCGTATAGGGGTCATGGAGCGGAGACCGGGCAGGATAAAGGAGATAATACCTGTGGACTTCCCCCGGCCCCGGGACAGGGCCCTTCCCGAATACGGCCGGCTCTGCCAGCGTTTGCTGGATCTTTTGGGAGATTAGGAGGGATGGATGTGGGATTTTTAGCCTCCCTGGAGGATTTTTCCGCCAAAAACATAGAGGCCCTTTTGGAAGCCAGGGAAAAGGGGATCCCCGTGGTGGGCATTTACTGCACCTACGGGCCGGTGGAACCCATATTGGCTGCCGGAGCCATCCCCGTGGGGGTATGCGGCACCAGCCAGGACCCCATCCCTGCTGCGGAGAGGCACCTGCCCCGCAATCTCTGCCCCCTCATCAAATCTTCTTACGGCTTCGCCATAACCGATACCTGTCCCTTCTTCCATATCTCTTGTTTGATCCTGGGGGAGACCACCTGTGACGGCAAGAAAAAGATGTTCGAGCTCATGGCAACTTTTAAAGATGTGTACGTCCTGCAACTGCCCCAGATGCCCTCCCGGGAAACTTCTCTTGAACTATATTATCAGGAGATAGTCAAGTTTAAAGAATATCTGGAAAACAGGTTGGGGGTTAAGATCACCCCGGACAAATTGAAGCAGGCCATATCCTTGGTCAACAGATATCACCGGGCCCTAAAGGAACTTTATGATTTGAACAAGAACAGGCCCCCCCTTCTCAAGGGCACGGAATTGGTCAAGATAGGGGACGGCTTGGGCCACTATGTGAAGTGGAAGGAGAGGGTGGGCCTGCTGGAGGCCCTGGTAGAGGAGGTAAGGGATCTGGCCCATCAGGGCTACAGGGCCCATTCCTCCAGCTCCCCCAGGATCCTGTTGACCGGTACTCCGGTAGGGAGCGGGTGCACCAAGGTGGTGGAGCTGGTGGAGGAATGCGGCGGAGCAGTGGTGGCCATGGAAAACTGCAGCGGCTACAAAACCGTGGGCCTTTTTATAGAGGAGGAAGATGAGCGGGATCCCCTTTGGCTTCTGGCGGAAAAATATATTAAGATACCCTGTTCAGTGATGAGCCCCAACAGGGGAAGACTAGAACTCCTGGCAGAGATGGTAAAGGAATTCCAGGTGGAAGGGGTTATCGACCTCACCTGGCAGGCCTGCCATACCTACAACATAGAGGCCTTTCTGGTAGAACAGCTGGTTAAGGACCGCCTGGGGCTGCCCTATCTCCACCTGGAAACAGATTATTCCCCTATGGATAGGGAAAACCTGCGGGTGCGGATAGAGGCCTTTCTGGAAATGGTCAGGGCCCGGCAAGCCCTAGTTTAACGTATTGTTCGTGGCCGTGGCTTTCATGGTAGAATAGAGGGTGAAATTTAAAATGCAGGAGAGCAACATGGAGGCCTATTCCGTTTTTGACATCATAGGTCCGGTGATGGTGGGCCCCAGCAGTTCCCACACCGCCGGGGCCGCCAGGCTCGGCAAGCTGGCCCGCCAGATTGTGGAGGGCTCCATAAAGAGGGTGGAATTCATTCTGTACGGATCCTTTGCCCGTACCTATAAGGGCCATGGTACTGACAAGGCCTTGCTGGCGGGAATTTTGGGCCTCGATCCCCACGACGAGAAACTGGCCTATTCCTTTGAAATGGCCAGGGAAAAGGGAGTGGAGTTTGGGTTCACCCTGAGTAACGCCAGAGCCCCTCATCCCAATTCGGTCAGGATGATAATAACCACTTGGGAAGGCAAACAGCGCAGTATTCTGGGATGCTCCATAGGTGGTGGCAACGTCCTTTTAAAAGAGATAGACGGTATAGAGGTGGAGCTTACGGGAAAGTATGATACCCTGATTACCACCCATAGGGATAGACCCGGCATAGTGGCCAGGGTCGCCAAAGTACTGGCAGACCATGACATCAACATCGCCTACATGAGGGTTTATCGGCGGGCTAAAGGGGATAGGGCCATTATGGTGATAGAATCCGACCAGCCCATTTCAGGAGAGGTGAAAAGGGGCATCCGGGAGGTGGAGGGCATCATGGAGGCCGCTATTTTAAACCCCCTGTGAGGGAGGAGGTCTCATGTACGAATTTTCCACCGGAAGCCAGCTGCTGAGGCTTACCAGGAAATTCCGTAAGCCCATATGGGAAATTGTCGCCCTTTCGGAACAGGAAAGGACGGGAAGGCCTTGGGAGGATATATTCGAAGATATGAGGTCAAGGCTCAGGGTCATGGAAGAATCCATCCGGAAGGGCCTTTCCCAGGAGTTAAAATCCCTCAGCGGGCTTTCAGGGGGAGAGGCCCGAAGGCTTTATCAGAGGGCTATGGTCGGCCTTGCCTTATCCGGGGATAGGGTGGCCCGGGCTGCTGCCGCTGCCCTGGCGGTAACTGAAGTCAATGCAGCTATGGGAAAAATTGTGGCTGCTCCCACCGCAGGTTCCAGCGGGGTTATCCCCGGTGCCCTGATAATCGTGGCCCAAGAGTTGGGGAAAAGCGAAGAAGAAATTGCCCAGGCCCTTTTCACCGCTGCGGGGATAGGGCTCATAATAGCCCAAAATGCCACCCTATCGGGGGCCGAAGGGGGATGCCAGGCAGAAGTGGGCTCTGCCTCCTCCATGGCAGCCGGGGCCCTGGTGGAACTCCTGGGGGGAACAGCAGAACAGTGTCTGGCCGCCGCCTCCTTTGCCCTGATGAATCTAATGGGGCTCATATGCGATCCCCTGGCTGGCCTGGTGGAGATTCCCTGCATCAAGAGGAACGCCCTGGGATGCCTCAATGCCATCTTGTGCGCCGACTTCGCCCTGGCGGGTATGGAAAGCCCCATCCCCTTCGACGAGGTGGTCCAGGCCATGTATCAGGTGGGCAAAGCCCTTCCCCCAACCCTTAAAGAAACAGCCGAGGGAGGGATAGCTGCCACCCCTACGGCCAAAAGGTTAGAGGAGCAGATATTTAAAGGGGATCCCCTTTAAGGAGCTCCGGAACAGGGAGCCGATAGCTTCCCCACTGGATTTCCTTGACCTCATGTATTTCCCGCAGAGGGGACAGAAGGCTTATGATCCCTTCCTGGAAATTCACCTCCTTGACTATTCCCAGGGCCAGGGCTTTACCCTTTTTATCCATAAGACCTACTATCCGCCCGATAAAGAAGGAGGGGTGGCAGTGGAAGAGCCTCCCCTGGACATTCAGCCGGGCGCCCAGCTCCAATATCTCCCTTTCCTCCAGAGCTTCTTCGGTCACCACCACCCCTTGATGGCCTCCGGGTAAGACTTCTGCCCATAAAATTTTTTTGCCCAAGCGGCAGGACAGCTCTTCTTTCTTGTTCTCCTCCAGCGGCGTGCCCAGGAAGAGGGGAAGGCGGGAAAAGACCACCTCCCGGAAGGGGAGGCGGTGCCTTAGGCTGTTTTCAAAGTATCGGCGCCACTTCTCTTCCCGGTAGCGGAAGCGGCAGGAGGAGGATTTTTGTCCCACCTCTGGGGGTATGGGCATCCTCAATACAAGGGCCCTTTCCTCCCAGAGCCTTATGAGGTCTTCCAGCTCCCCCTTCCTCTGGAAAAATACGACGGTATCGGGCTGCAACAGTTCCAGTTTATAGCTCTTCAATACCCTGCCCACACCCCCATGGACCAGGCCGGTGGTGTCCACTATGATATGATCTAAAGGGTTCTTCCGGGCTTCTTCCACCATTTTTTTTGTGCCCACCACGCAGGGCAAGAGGTGGCCCTGGGGGCTTATGGCCCCTACAAAATAGAAAGAGGCCAGAGGGATCTGGGACAGCTCCTCCACCGGAAGGGAAGGGTAGCCCAAGCTGATGACCCCCGGGGGCCCTATGCTGGCCTGCCCCACATCCGCATCCACCACTGCGCAGGAAAACCCCCTTTTGATCATTTCATTGACCAGGAAGGTGGCGAAGGTGGTCTTGCCGCTGTCTATTGCTCCCACCAGCACTGTAAGCTGGCCGCCCTCTAAAATCTGCGAAATTTTTTCCCTCCACTCCTGAGGACAAACCTTTTCCCTCATCCCATTTCCCCTGAAACCGCTTGGAATTTTTATTCCCATCATAGCCCAAGGTGCTTGGACTTTCAACTCTTTATTCCTGTTACCTTAGCTTTATGGGACCGTCTATAAAATAATGGGTGTAAGGGGGCCATCAAGACTTTCAGGAGAGGTCAGGATTGGATAAACCTTCTTTTATAGAACTGTACGATCGCTATTTTGACGGGGTCAACCGCTACCTGCGTTACCGGGTGGACGATCCCTGGGATGCCGATGACCTCACCGCTACAGTGTTTTTGAAGGCCTGGGAGAATTTTTCCAAATTCCGGGGGAAGCCCCTTTCGCTGTATGGATTTTCCGCATTGCCCACAACGCCTATGTGGATTACCTGCGTCAGAAAAAGCAGAAGCCCCGGCAGGAGGAGCTCTCCCCCCATATCTCCTGCGAGAAAATGGGCCCTGAGGAACTCCTGCTCCTCTCTGAGGAGATACAGAAGCTAAGGGCCATGTTGCAGTGCCTATCTCCCGAGCAGAAGGATGTGATTTCTTTGCGGTATGCTGCCGAGCTCACCTTCCCTGAGATAGCTCAGATTTTGGGGAAAACCACCGCAGCGGTGAAGATGATCCGTTATCGGGTTTTGAAAATCCTGCGGGAGCGATTTTATAAAAGGGAAGAGGTAAGAAGAAGTGGACCATGATCTTGAGAAGAGGGACGATAGAAAAGTAGTATCCCTCCCCATAGGAACAGGAAGGGACCTGGAGGATCTTCTCCGGCATATGAGGAAGGTGCGGGAAGCGGTGCCGGTAAATACCCGCCTCCGGGAAGAACTGCGGCAGCGCTTCCTTCAGGGCGAGCTCCGCCCTTTCAGCCCTGAGGAGAGGCCTTCGGCCAAGAAGTTCCCGTGGTTTTATTTTCCCCTGCTGGCCTCTCTGGTCCTGCTGGTGGTGTTAGGTTATTTTCGATTTTATCCTATAAAAGCCTGGAGGCTTTTCGCTGGAAAGAGATAACCTGTTTCTGGGGGGAGGGGGATACATCCCTGGCCTGCCTTCCCCGGCAACAGGGGTTTCTGGTGGTCCACCAGGGGTCCCTATTCCTGATAGATGAACAGGACTATCGCCTATCCACCTTAAAACCCCCACCGGGAGAGAAGTTTTTAGGGGTGGCGGTGCGTCCCGGGGGGGCAAGAGGTTACTCTGGCCGTGAGCCAGGGGCCGAATGGATTCCGGATCTTCAACCTCCCCCTCAAGGAATTGAACAGCGGCGAGAAGGCTTGGCAGAAGGCCCAGTATATATGGGAGGGGGAGGGTTGCCCCCGGGGCCTGTGCTGGTCCCCGGAGGGCGCTGTTCTGGCTTATCATATAGAAGGCCCTGGGGGATCGGGTTTGTACCTGCTGACCCCTGGAGAACCGCCCCTGGGCTTAGGTCCCGGATCCTCCCCGGCCTGGTCTCCTGACGGACGGGCTTTGGCGGTGGAAAGGGGCACTGAGCTATGGCTTGTGGATAGGGAAGGCAAATATGCTTTTCCCCTGCGGGCGGGGAGGAGCCCTGCGTGGAGCTCCAAAGGACACCTGGCTTTCATAGCCATCCGATCTACTGAGAGGATAATGGGTTATGGGCCCGATGGTTCTCCCCGCTTGACTGTCCGCCGCCTTCAGGAGGAGATCCGCCAGATTTATTTGGACACCCGGGGCGCCGGCCTGGAGGAGAATAAACTTAAAAATATCCAGGATAGACCCTTATGGGAGGGGGACGGGGAGGACCCAGAAGCCTTAAAGTGGCTATTCCCTGAAGGCAGTTCAGAACCCCGTACCGTTTATCATGGATCCTTTGAGGCCCTTTGGGGGTATAAGCTTTACCCCTGAGGGAAGGGCCTTAATCGCGGTGCGCAAGGAAAAATTGGGGGCAGTTTTGTTGAAGCTGGATCTAAGGGAGAGGAGAGCAGCTGGAGATGAAGGCTATAAAAAAGACTAAGGCTTTGTTGTTGGCTTTGCTGGTAACCTCAGTTGTGTATTTTGGAGGAATCCCGCCAGCTCTGGCCCGGCCCCAGGTGGAGTTAAGGGTGCTACCTGGCCTGGGGGGATGTATAAGGTCCATAGGTATGTGGGGCTGCAGGTCACATTGGAAAATCCCGGGCCAGCCTTTCCCGGCCAATTGGTGGTGAGGAGGGATCCCCAAAGACCCCTTCTTCCGGGAAGCCCTAGGCCTATGGTCTTACCTGCAGAGGAATGGAAGGTGATCTGCCCAGTAGAAGTCCCGGAAGGGAAGAGCACCCATAGGATCCTTTTGCCTGGGCATCTGGCTGCCCAAAATCCCAAAGTGAGCCTTCTGGCGGGGGATGAGGTGTGCGGTGAGTCCTGGGTGGAGGGTCTGCCTTTGGACCAGAATTTCCTTCTTTTTTTGAGCCTGGACAGGGAAATTGCAGAAGGGGATTGGGGGCAGTGGCTTTCTGGGGCAGAATCCGGAAGTGAAGGTCCCTTTAAAAAGGTCTTGAAATACCTACCTCCTCAGCAGTTGCCCCCTGACCCCTTTTGGTTTCTGGCCGCTGACGTCTTGCTCCTGACCCCTAGGGCTTTGGAACTCTTTACCCCCGACCAACTCCAGGCGGTTAAGGAATGGGCTTAGCTGGGGGGCCTTGTTCCTGTTTCAGGGAGCTGGGTGCGGAGAGCAGGAGACATTTTCCCATATAAGCCCGGTAAGGGTTGAGGGGAGAAGGGTCATGGCCCTGGATCTGGGGAAGGGGGTCGAATCCCTGGAGGTTACCCAGGGGCGGTTTATTTCAGGTCAGATCCTGTGGGAAGAGGGGGACACGGTTTTGCTGGCCCAGCGTCCCTGGGGGCAGGGATCGTTGATCTACTCGGCCTTTAGCGTTGGGGACTGGAACAAGGCTTCTCCCAATATATGGAGCAAGATCGACTGCTGCCCTTTTAATCTATTTGATTGGGGGACCCCCTTTTTCCCCTGAAGCCTGGAACCTTCCCCATCCCGCCGGAGAGCTGAGAGCGGTTCCTGCCCCCATGTCTTTTTTGAGCTCCTACCTGCCCGAGCTGTCGCCTTTGCCCTTGCCCTGGATGGGTTTGCTTTGGCTGGTCTACGGGTTGGCCGTGGGCCCCCTCCTCTATTATGGCCTGTTGCGGGGAGATCGCCGGGACTGGGCTTGGGGATGCGTGCCCGCAGCAGCGCTTTTGGCAGCTTTATTGTTCTACTTCTTGGCGCCCGTGAGCCGCATACCCGGATACCTGAGCCAGACTTTAGCCCGGGTCCACCTCTTTTCTCCGGAACTGGCAGAGGTGACAGGCGAATCAGCGGTGGTGAACCGGGCCGGAGGGGAAGTGGTGGTAGCCCTGGAGCGGGGATTGCTGCCTTGGGTGAGGGAAGACGCCCAGATTAAAGAAGGGGAGGGTCACATGGAGGTTTCCTATCCCCAGATGCCCCCCAATTCCCTGAGCCTGTTTACCTGGTGGGGAGTGATGAGGCCTAAGGGGGATCTTCAAGCTGAACTCTACCTGGAAGGGGACAGCCTCAGGGGAGAGATATGGAACCGGACCCCTTTCCATCTGGAGGATTGCCACCTGCTGCTGGGCAATCTCGTATTGCCCTTAGGATCCCTGCCTTCGGGGGGAAGATTTCCATAGAGCAAAAATTCTCTTCTCTCCTCTCGGTGGAAGAGAGCTGGATCTTTCAGTGCCTGACAGGGCAGGATATAAAGCCCGGCCAGCCCGGGTTTCTGCCCCGGGCCATGCTGCGGAACTGGCTCTGCCCAGGATCGCACTCCAGGTCTCTGGTGAAATTTTTCGGATAGCACCGGGAGCCATTGATGGGTATTTTCAACTTAAAGGGGCAGGGGAGGATCAAGGGCTGCACCCTGGTGGTAAAAGACATGGAGGTAAAAGCCAGAGGGATTTTCCGCACCCCTCCAGGGTTCTTGCGGGCTGGATATGGGTCTCCTGAAAGCGGCAAGCCCTTATCAAGCCCTGGAGAAATGTATCTCAGCTATGATCTGGCCCTGGGTATAGGCACACCCTTTGAGCTCAGATCCGTGGAGATAGATCCTGCTCTTTGGCCGCCCAAGGTGGACTCGCTGGCCCTTTACAATCAGAAGACCGGGAAATGGGAGGAAAAACCTTCCGGCAGGATCAAACTGGAGGGGGAGGTGAAAAAATGATAACCTTTCAGGGAGTGGAAAAAAGTTTTGGGCCGGTCAAGGCCTTGGATAATTTTAACCTGCAGGTGGAAAGGGGGCACATATGCGGTTTGATCGGCCCTAATGGAGCCGGGAAGACCACGGCCATGAACATCCTGGCCCCCCTGATCCTGCCCGATAGGGGCAAGGCGGAGGTGGCAGGGATAGACGTGATACAGCAGCCCCGGGAGGTGCGGCGCCTCATAGGCTATATGCCCGACGCTTTTGGCTTCTATGATGATTTGCGGGTGGGGGAATACCTAGAATTTTTTGCCGCCACCTATCGCATCCCTTCTTCCCGTCGGCCCCAGCTCATATCTACCTTGCTGGAACTGGTGGGGTTGGAATCCAGGAGGGAGGCTTATGTCAATATCCTTTCCCGGGGCATGAAGCAGCGCCTCTCTTTGGCCCGCTGTCTGATCCATGATCCGCAGGTGCTTATATTGGATGAGCCAGCCTCGGGTTTGGACCCCTGGGCTCGGGCCGAGGTGAAGGAGATAATCCGATACTTAAAACAGCTGGGAAAGACAGTCCTGGTCAGCTCCCATATATTACCTGAGATAGGGGAGATATGTGATGATATAGCCATCATCCAGGCGGGCAGGCTGGTGGCCATGGGCTCCCTGGAAGATATAACCTCCCTGGCCAGGGAGGGGCGAAGGATAAGGGTTCTGGAGGAGGCCCAAAGAATACTTTCCTTTTTAGCTTCCTACCCCGGGGTAAAGGAGGCAGTCCTAAACCAGGAGGAAATCAGCATAACTTTCCAGGGAAGCCTGGAGGAACAGGCGGAGCTCCTGCGCTTTTTGGCCCATAGGGCCCGCCTGGTGGAATTCGCTGAAATCGGAGGAAAGGAGCTGGAGGAAATATTTTTCAGCCTTATAGGAGGGGTGGACGGTGGAGATTAGCCCTGTCTTGGAAAAGGAGCTGCGGCAGCGCTTCCGCACGGTTAAAACCCCATGGATTTTAGCTTTTTATCTGTGGATCCTGGGGGGCGTGGTGCTGGCCTTTATATTCCTGGCCACAGCCCCGCAGTCGGGTTTTTTCGACCCCTCCTATGGAGAGGGTCTGTTTGTGATCCTATCCCTGATTCAACTGGGCCTTCTGGGGTTTGTGGTGCCCGGGCTCACCTCCGGGGCCATAAGCGGGGAGAGGGAGCGCCAGACTTTGGATGTGCTCCTGGTAACCCCTTTGAGCCCCGGGGAGATAGTGGTGAGCAAGCTCCTGGCCACTTCAGC
>Ga0209836_100141_pt1 | contig 11849 bp, 11 predicted proteins | sample ElbSprsedimmetaG_FD_184147 | JGI IMG/M metagenome (GOLD analysis project Ga0209836, IMG submission 184147) | Hot spring sediment bacterial and archeal communities from California, USA to study Microbial Dark Matter (Phase II) - Elbow Spring... ... | reverse complement strand
ACGCATCCGCACGCTCATTTTCGAGAAGCTCTTCAGGCAATTCGGTGGCGAGCAGCAAGTGCAAGCGGCGCTTGTCGGCACCCAACACCTTGAACTCGAATCGCCCCATACGGACCACCTCACCGCGACGCGGGAGATGACCCAACTGGTGAGTCACTAGACCACCGATAGTGCCATAATCATTCTCGGGGAACTCGGTGTTAAAGTAGTCGTTGAATTCATCGATCGGCGTCAGGGCCCGTACGGTGTACCGCTTTGGTGCCTGCTGACGAATGTTGACTTTTTCTTTAGTATCATATTCGTCGTCGATATCGCCAACGATTTCCTCAAGTACATCCTCGATAGTCACTAACCCGGCCACGCCACCGAACTCATCGAGTACGATCGCCATGTGGTTACGGGTCAGGCGGAAATCAGTCAGCAATGCATCCAAGCGCTTGCTCTCTGGCACGAACATCGGCGTGCGAAGCTGCGACCTAAGATCAAAGGCTTCTTTAGCACCAGTACTACAATACCTTAGTAGCTCCTTAACTAGCAGGATGCCGATCACCTCATCCCGGCTTTCACCGATGACCGGATAGCGTGAATGCCCCGAGTCGGTCACTTCACTCAGGATATCTTCAAACGTAGCGTCGGCTTCGATCACGTCGATCTGGCCACGGGGAATCATGACATCCCGTGCACGCAGCTCGTGAAAACTCAGGACACCTTCCATAAGGCCTACCGAGCTTACTGGAATAATGTCGCGCTCGGCGGCATTCTTGATTTGTTCTAGAAGGTCTTCGCGGCTCTGAGGCAGATTGTGGAATGCCTGTCCCAGGCGTTCAAGCCAATTGCGTGCCCCAGAGCCGCCCCGACTTTCGGAGTCGTCCATTTCGGCGTTCAGTTCTCTTGTAAAGAATACGGATCAGGATAGCCCAGCGATGTCATAATTTGCACCTCCAGGGCCTCCATTTCATCTGCCTGTGCATCGGTTTTGTGATCATACCCCAACAGATGCAACAGACCGTGGATGGTCAGATGGGCCCAGTGAGCCATTGCTTGCTTATTTTGCTCGGTCGCTTCTCGTGCCACTACTGCGGCGCAAATTACTAGGTCGCCTATATAGGGAATGCCGACATACTCGGGCATTTTCAACGGGAAGGACAACACATTGGTGGCGTAGTCTTTACCACGCCAGCGGGCATTGAGCTCGCGCCCCTCGGCCTCCTCAACGATCCGCAGGGTCAGCGCGACCTCGTCTTGATGATTAGCCTTGTCCAGCGCAGTAGATATCCAGTGCTCGAAATCCGCCTGGGTCGGCAGCATTATCGACTCACTCTCGGGCAGTTCGATTTGTAGCTCAAGGGCGAGCGTCATGCCATCAAACTCCTCTCATCCTTGAGCTAAGACAACAGCAATCCGACTCACGAAAGCTGGTTCCTGTCGTAGGCATTGACAATGCGTTTTACCAGCGGATGACGCACCACGTCGCGGGCTTGGAAGAAGGTAAAGCTCACACCCTCGACCTCTTTGAGCACTTCGATGGCATTGCACAGACCGGAGGTCACCCCCTTAGGCAGGTCGATCTGAGTTACATCGCCAGTGACTACCGCCTTAGAACCAAAGCCGATGCGGGTCAGGAACATCTTCATCTGCTCGATGGTGGTATTCTGCGCTTCGTCCAGAATAATGAACGACTCATTCAGAGTGCGCCCGCGCATAAAGGCCAGCGGCGCAACCTCGATCACATTGCGCTCGATCAGCTTAGCGACTTTGTTAAAGCCCATCATCTCATAAAGTGCATCGTACATGGGACGCAGATAGGGGTCGATCTTTTGAGCCAGGTCACCAGGCAAAAAGCCCAAGCGCTCGCCAGCCTCCACCGCCGGACGCACCAGCACAATGCGCCGCACTTCATCGCGCTCTAGTGCATCGACAGCACTGGCCACCGCCAGATAGGTCTTGCCCGTACCAGCCGGGCCAATGCCGAAGGTCAGATCATGCTTGCGGATATTCAACAGATACAACATCTGGTTGCGTCCCCGCCCCCGCACAATACCACGCTGGGTCCGCACTAACACTTCATCGGGCAGGATGTCGCTAATCTCATCTTCCAACCCTGCCTGCTGTAACAGCACGTTGATCCGCGCACCATCGAGCACTTCACTCTCGGTCAAGGCATACAACTCCCGCAGCAGGTTAGCAGTAGACTCGACCAGATCAACCGGGCCAATTACCGAGAACGCCCCGCCCCGGTTATTGATCTCCACCCCCAGCCGGCGCTCAATCAAACGCAAGTGTTCATCAAACTGGCCTGTCAGATTAGCCAAGCGCAGATTATCGGCATTCTCGATGGTGAATTCGTAACGCTTGATCACGGCACTCATGCAGCCGGTAACAGATTCAGACGCTGGGCGCGTTCTCGGTCCACCTCGGCAATCCCAACCAGTTCGCCACGCAGCGAATTGGGCATCACCTCCACAATGCGCACATCCACGAACAGGCCGATCAGCTCTGGCCGAGCCTGGAAATTCACCGTGCGGTTGTTCTCCGTCTTGCCGGCCAACTCCCTCGGGTTCTTCTTGGATGGGCCTTCAACAAGGACAGTCTGGATCGTGCCAAGCATAGACTCACTGATCGCTCGCGACTGCTCATTGATCAGTGCTTGAAGCGCCTGCAGACGCGCCTTCTTGACTTCCTCTGGCGTATCATCCGGCAAATTAGCGGCCGGTGTGCCCGGGCGGGCGCTGTAGATAAAGCTGTAGGAATGATCAAAGCCGATGTCACGGATCAGCTTCATGGTCGCCTCGAAATCGGCCTCAGTCTCGCCGGGAAAGCCAACAATGAAATCCGAAGACAAGCTGATGTCCGGCCGGGCTTGGCGCAGGCGGCGAATCTTGGACTTGTACTCCAACACCGTGTGACCGCGCTTCATCAGCGCTAATATCCGGTCCGAACCGCTCTGCACTGGCAGATGCAGGAAAGAGGCCAGCTTGGGCTCGGTGGCATAAGCCTCGATCAGCCGATCGTTGAACTCCACCGGATGCGAAGTGGTAAAGCGGATGCGCTCAATGCCATCAATAGCAGCTACAAAATGGATCAGCAGCGCCAGGTCAGCAACCTGGCCGTCATGCATCACGCCGCGATAGGCATTAACATTCTGCCCCAAAAGATTGACCTCGCGCACGCCTTGCGCCGCCAGCTCGGCTACCTCAGCAATCACATCATCGAAGGGACGCGAAATTTCCTCTCCACGGGTATAGGGCACAACACAGAAGGTGCAATACTTGGAGCAGCCTTCCATAATCGAAACATAGGCAGTCGGACCCTCAGCGCGCGGCGCCGGCAGGTTGTCAAACTTCTCGATCTCCGGGAATGAAATATCAACCACCGGCTGGCGCGTTTCACGCACACTGCGTATCATCTCGGGCAGACGGTGCAGCGTCTGCGGCCCGAACACGATATCAACAAACGGCGCCCGCTTGCGCAACGCTTCACCTTCCTGACTCGCTACACAGCCACCCACCCCGATTATTAGATCCGGATTCTTAAGCTTTAGAGGCTTCCATTGGCCCAGCTGAGAAAACACCTTCTCCTGCGCCTTCTCACGGATCGAGCAGGTATTGAGTAAAATTACGTCGGCTTCTTCAGGGTTGTTAGTCAGCAGCACGCCATAGGACAAACCAAGCACATCGGCCATCTTTGCCGAGTCATACTCATTCATCTGGCAGCCCCAGGTCTTGATATGGAGCTTCAGAGGGCGGGAATCGGTCATGGCGGTGTTACTGCGAGTCATGTTGTTTATACAGTCACGATATATGGAGGAGATTTATATTGTAGCAGTACGAACCTACTGGTTGACCTGATCATCAGAGACAATGAGCATCGGGTGTTACTCACTATCTAACCTAAGCCGCCACCCACAGGAAACGGCCAAGCCTGATGCCCCTCGCCATCAAGATCTTACAAACATTGCCTCAAGTCTCGATTCACACTGTGATCCAGACCAGAGGAAGAGCCACTTGCGCAGTGCCTAGCCCAAAGCAACGAGGCTTGGAGCCGGCTGCGGCTGGCCTGACTCATTATGGCCAATTCCTGGCATAATTTATCCATTTTTCAATAAGTCGCTACTAACCCGCCGCACCGCACTAAGGGACGGCCAGTTATTAGTTCGTGTACCCTGTCTCAGCAGTTTGTGGATACTGTCATACAACTTTTCCGAATTGCCCTGCTGAAAGTCGGTCCGACCACAAGCGTCAATTCACAAAGTATCACCGGTCAAAAAGCGGTCATGCCAGCGATAGGAGGTGCAACCGTCGGTATGCCTTGGCGTGGCGATGACGATAAAGTGCTCGTTACCAAACTCCAGCGACTCGCCATCTTCCAGCAAGATATCGGCCCAATCCAGGGCGGTGCCCTTGACCGCTACAAACTTCGCACCAGCTAACTTCCTAAGCAAACCACCTCCAGTATGGTCTGCGTACACATACGTCTTGACAATATAGCGCAAGATTCAAGTCCAACTCTTTCAGGACTTGCATGTCGCGCTCTACCTGTGCATCCACAGGATCAATGAGCAACGCATCTGGAGTAACCTCATCCGCTATCAGCTAAGTGAACGTTGAGGTATCGTCATCAAAAAGCTGCCGGAACAATGCGATTGTCGCCGCGCTTTCAAATTTATGAGCATGTTATTTTTAACATACCAACTAAGTGATCACACCCATCCGTTATTCATTCCAGAGCAAATCATGAATCAATCTGACCGCGACGCCCTCATTGAATACTGGCTCCAAGAAGAACTCGGCCTTATACCGGACCAACCCATAGAAACCGCCGCTGCTGACGCAAGTTTTCGACGCTATCTTCGCGTAAAGATCGGCGGCCAACCCTATATGATCATGGACGCACCACCGGAACACGAAGATATCCGGTCTTTTATACATGTCGCCAAACTTTTGGAAGCAGGTCAGGTACACGTTCCCCGCATCCATTACTACGATATCGAGCGCGGCCTCATGCTGTTAGAGGATTTCGGCACGCGGCATTTTCTTGCCACATTGCAGGAGGATCCAACCCAAGCACAGGGGCTTTATGAAGATGCGCTGATTATGTTAAGCCGTATCCAACGCTGCGACTCCACATCACTGGCTGTCTATGACCGAGACATGGCCATGCGCGAGATGCGGCTCTTCGATCAGTGGTACCTGAGGCGCCACTTGGCTATCACCTTAAGCGAGCAAGAAACGAAGCAGCTGTTACATGGGTACGATTTGATTGCCACGACCTTTGTCGCACAACCCAAGGTCTTCGTACACCGAGACTATCATTCGCGGAATCTTATGCATGTTCCGGACAGAAACCCTGGCGTGCTCGACTTCCAAGATGCCGTACATGGGCCGGTTACCTATGACCTGGTATCGCTTCTGCGCGATAGCTATATAGAACTACCTGATTCACACGTCGAGGCGTGGCGCGAACAGTACCGACATATATGTTCGGAAATACTGAGCGTAGCAATCACTCCCGAGCAATTCAAACGTTGGTTTGATTACAGCGCAGCCCAGCGACACCTCAAAGTTTTAGGTATCTTTGCTCGATTGGCATATCGCGATCAAAAACGAGCCTATTTACAGGACATTCCACTTACTCTCCGCAACCTGCAACGCGCCATCGCCCCCTGGGATGAACTGCGCCCCTTGCTAGAGTTGATCGAATCACTGGAATCACGAGGTCTTGCAGCATGAAAGCCATGATTCTTGCAGCTGGACGTGGTGAGCGCATGCGCCCTCTAACAGACCAGACACCAAAACCGCTACTATCCGTTCATGGCAAGCCATTAATCCAGCGACACATCGAAAGATTGGTAGAGGCGGGCATAACCGAACTGGTCATTAATTTAGCGCACCTAGGCGAGCAAATCTCAGACTACCTCGGCGATGGCCAGCGATTCGGAGCGAGCATCCATTATTCCTGGGAACCCACGGCCCTGGAAACCGCCGGCGGCATACGCAAGGCGCTGCCATTGCTGGGCGACCAACCATTTCTAGCTGTCAACGGCGACATCTTCACCGACTATCCATTCTCGCGGCTACTGAATGAAGTAAACACCACGTCCCTGGCACACCTGGTGCTCGTACCCAATCCTGCCCATAATCCCGAGGGCGACTTTTATCTCACCGACACTGGCAAGATTGTCAGCACAAACCCTTCACTCACCACCACCGCTCGTCATACTTTTGCCGGAATCGCACGATATCATCCGCGGCTATTTAAGGATCTAGAAGAAGCTCCTTTGCCCCTTGCTCCGCTACTACGGCAGTGGGCCAATCAGGGTTGGTTAAGTGGCGAACTCTATCACGGCCAATGGACCGACGTCGGCACCCCTGAAAGGCTCGCAGCACTGAACACTGATGTTGGCTACTTTCGAATCTGAAATATGCGATAACTTGAAAGTGGCGACAATTCACAAATGATAATGAGAAGTGCTAACCTATTGATTTCAGATAAGGAGAGTACCACCATGAGCATCGATAATAAGTTCCGTGTCTAAAGTCAGCCTTCGCGATGAAATGACCGACCTGATCCACGCCCAGACGGCAGTCTGGCAGATCATCCTGACCAGGCTGGAGGCCTTGTTGAAGTAAGTCGGTCAAAAAACGATGATTCAGCTACAATGGAGCTTATGAGTAAATGCGATCATCATCAAACTTGCATTAACGATGCACTGACACAAGCCGAAGCTCTATGTCAGAAACGAGGCGTGCGCCTAACGCCACTGCGCAAACGGGTCTTGGAAGCCATTTGGCAAAACCACGAAGCGGTAAAGGCTTACGAACTAATCCACCAGTTATCGAATGAGAATCATACTCTCAAACCACCGACAGTGTATCGTTCGCTGGAATTTTTGATGGCTCAGGGGTTGATCCACCGGATTGAGAGTCTCAACGCCTATATTGGCTGCAACCGTCCTACCGAGCAGCACGAGCCACAACTACTAATATGCGATACCTGTGGCAGCGTACAAGAAATCAACGTCCCAGAGGCGCGCCGCGCACTAGACGACGCGGCTCGCAAGGCCGGATTTGAAGTCAAAAACCGCACTATTGAGATCCATGGCACCTGCCAAAACTGCACGAAAAACAAAAAAGCCAAATAAGTCGATTAAAACGAATTTTCGGGATGCAAGTTAGCTCGACATGAATCGCGATGCAGACTGAAAAAACCAGTGAATAGCCGGTTTTTTCTTATCCAATCGCGCCCAATCCGATCAATGACATTGGTCATGTGACCAAGTGTTTGGCCCAAACATTTGCTGACCAGCCTGCCCCTGATTGAATCCAGTCAGGGATTCAATCAGAAGCCTCTCCCAGAGCAGTTCGTTGTCATCTTCAATCGGCCTGCTGGCGTAGGAAGGTCGGAATATTCAGGAAATCCAGATCCACGGCAGTATTGCCTTTGGTCGCTGAACGTTGGCCCTGCTGTGTTGGTTGCTTTTGCTGCGCATGCGGTTGCTCGTTATTGAGCACTACCTGAGGAGTATTACGGCGTGCGCTTGCATGCGCTACTTGGGTACGCTGCAGGCCAGTTGCCACCAGGGTAACGCGCAGTTCACCATCCAGTTCCGGATCGATGGCCGTACCCACCTTTACCATGGCTTCGTCGCTGGCCAAACCTTCCACCATCTGGCCTATTTCCATGAACTCACCAATCGACAAGTCACCATTGGAGGTGATATTAACTAAAATGCCTCGAGCTCCGGTGAGGCTTATGTCATCCAATAGCGGGCTGTGAATGGCTGCCTCGGCTGCCTCCGCCGCACGGTTTTCACCAGTACCTATGCCAGTACCCATCATCGCTGTACCCATCTCGGTCATGATAGTGCGCACATCGGCGAAGTCGAGGTTGATTTCTCCAGGGCGAGTAATCAGCTCGGAAATACCCTGTACAGCCGTGTATAGGACCTCGTTAGCCGCGTTGAATGCCTCTACCAGGCTGGCCTGCTTGCCCATTACTGCAAGCAGCTTGTCATTGGGAATGACGATCAGTGAGTCGACATGCTTTTCCAGTTCCTCAATGCCTTCCATCGCCTGAGCAGTACGCTTCTTACCTTCGAAGCTGAACGGACGCGTCACTACCGCCACGGTCAGGATACCCATGTCCTTGGCAATCTGAGCGATCACAGGCGCCGCGCCCGTACCAGTACCCCCACCCATGCCGGTGGTGATAAACAGCATATTAGTTTCCTTAATTACTTCCTGGATGCGCTCACGGTCTTCCAGCGCGGCCTGACGACCCAGCTCGGGATCGCCACCTGCCCCCAGGCCTTTAGTGATATTGACACCGATCTGTAGTTGAGTTGGGGCCTCACTCTTTTTGAGCGCTTGCGCATCCGTGTTGGCGCAGATGTAATCCACGCCTTCGATTTGTTTGCTCAACATGTGTCGCACCGCATTGCCGCCACCACCACCGATTCCAATAACCTTGATTTTGGCACTGTCTGTATAAGTGTTCAGCATTTCCCAAGTCATGTTAGCTCTCTCTTTGGCTATTAACTTAATTCGTTAAGACCTCAGTCATTAAAAGTCACAAAATATTCAGATTCAGATGTGATCTGTAAACCAGCGCTTTATGCGCTGCAAGACCATTTGCACTCCACCACTAGTCTCCCGCGGCGGTTCGAGGCGACTCTGCATAGATTGCACACCATGCAGGATTAAACCAATACCAGTCGCATTCGCCGGATCCGATACCACGCTGGTAATGCCACCTACCCCCTGGGCAGTGCCCAGCCGAACCGGCATGTGAAAAATCTCCTCGGCTATCTCGATCAAGCCGGGTAACTTAGCCGTTCCACCAGTTAACACAATGCCTGCATTAATCTGCTCCTCAAAACCGACCCGACGGATCTCATCACGCACATATTGGAGGATTTCTTCCACGCGCGGTCGTACAATGCGCAGTAAGATCTCGCGGGACATCCGGCGCGGTGGCCGATCGTTTACGCTGGGCACCTCAATGGCAATATCTGCTTCCTTGTCATCCTGGAAGATCAGACTGCCGTGGTTGATCTTGATGCTTTCGGCATACCGGGTAGGGGTCTTAAGACCCACGGCGATATCGTTGGTGATCTGGTCACCGGCAATCGGCAACACATGGGTATGGCGCAACGCCCCATCAACATAGATCGCCAGGTCGGAGGTACCACTGCCGATATCCACCACGCAGACACCTAATGCCTTCTCATCTTCGTTAAGCACGGCGTGCGAGGCTGCCAGTGGCGCAAGGACAATGCCCTCCACGCCCAAGCCACAACGATCCACACACTTACTGATGTTTTGCATCGCGCTAACAGCGCCGGTGACAATATGCACCTTGGCTTCCAGTCTTACCCCCGACATGCCCACCGGCTCGCGAATGCCGTCTTGGCCATCGATGGAATACTCCTGAGGAACGGCATGGAGGATACGCTGACCATCCGGAACAGCGATAGCGCGAGCCGACTCGATTACGCGGCGCACGTCATCACGGGTAATTTCTGAACCCTGGACGCCGGTGACACCCTGTGAGTCCTGGCTAGAGATATGAGCACCTGCGATACCAACCCAGACTGAGTTGATCTGGCAGTTGGACATCAGGTCCGCCGCTTCAACGGCGCGACAAATAGCGTTCGCAGTAGAATCGATATCCACCACCATCCCACGACGCAGGCCGCCTCGGGTTGGATGCGCTCCATACCCGATCAGGTCGACGCGCCCATCCTCTCCAACCTCACCGACCAGCGCGGCCACCTTGCTGGTCCCCACGTCCAGTCCAACAACAAGATTCTTATCGCCTTTTTTCATCACTTACATTCATGCTCAACTGCGACTCAGGGTCGCATTGTTTTCTATCTTTGTTGGCCGAACCCCATCACGCCATTTCACGGAAAATCCATTGGGATAACGCAGGTCCACCTCGGCCACCGATTCCATTACGTTTTGTATTGTCTTCGGGTAAACATCCAAAAACCGCTGGATCCGCGCTTCCACCTCGACTCTACCCACCCGAATCCGTCCGCCGTCAGCTAGGAACAAATCCAGTGATCCTCTCTCATCTTCCTTAACTCCAGCCAGCTGTAAACCTGAATCGTTTAGCACGTCAACCAGCGTGTTGAATCGTTCCCAGACAGCCCATTGCCGCCCTTCAGCACCCGCCAGAACCGGCAGCCCATCAGGGATACTGTCCAGCACCGGACGAAACACCTCGCCCTGTATGTTCATAACCTGATCACCCTGCCAAAGCGCCAGCGGTACTTGTTCGACGATGTCGACCCGTACCCGGTTGGGCCACTCTCGAGCCAGCACTGCCTGTGCAATCCAAGCATTGGTCATTAGGCTCTCTCGCGCGGCATAAAGGTCCATGCCTAAAAATCCCTTTTCCATCTCCGGCTCCAGTGCGAGCCGGACTGATGCCTCATCGACATAGTTACCCGCGCCATTGATGATCACTTCACCGACCGGCCAGTAGGTCGGGTCCGTCCATACGCGCCACAGCTTCTGGCCACCCCAACCAGCGCCTGCCACCACGGCTAGAATGAACAGCGGCCAGACAGCCTGAACCAGCATATTCCACAATACTGACCCCAGGGGACCACGGCGCCGTGATGCCATTGCCGCCATAACTACTTAGACTCCGGCAAATCGCCCGCTGTGGCAAGAATCTGCAAGCACAGTGTTTCGAACCCGATTCCTGACGCCTTCGCCGCCATAGGAACCAGAGAGTGTTCCGTCATGCCCGGCACGGTATTCACTTCAATCAGGAAGTTCTCTCCGGCTGTACTGCGCATTACATCCACACGCCCCCAGCCGGAAGCCCCAACCACATCAAATGCACGCAAAGCCAAATGCTGCAACGCGGTTTCCTCCGCCGCAGTCAGGCCGCAAGGCACCAGGTACTGGGTGTCATCAGACTGGTACTTGGCCTCGAAATCGTAGAAATCGTGGCTGGTCTGCAGTCGAATCACCGGCAGCGCTTGTCCATTCAAGATCGAGATGGTGTATTCCTCACCGTCTATCCACTGCTCGGCCAGCACTGGCCCGAACTCGGCCGCCTTGCGCCAAGCGTCGAGCATATGCTCGATACTATCGACCTTACTTATGCCTAGACTCGAGCCCTCTAGTGCCGGCTTGACCATGAGCGGTAGCCCTAGCTCCGCCACCACAGCCATCGCCTGACGCTCATCACGCAACTCCCGGTATGCCGGCGTAGGAAGGCCGGCACCGATCCAAACGTGCTTAGTACGCAGCTTGTCCATGCTAAGTGCTGAACCCAGCACTCCGGAACCGGTATAAGGAATCCCGAGGAACCCGAGCAGGGCTTGTATGCTGCCGTCTTCGCCACCACGACCATGTAGCGCGATGAACGCTCTATCGAAGCCGCCTTCTTGCAGGCGAGGGATGATATCAGTGCCAACATCAATCAGATGGGCATCCACACCGGCAGCCTTGAGAGCCTCAAACACCATGGCGCCACTTTTGAGCGAGATCTCGCGTTCGGCGGACTGCCCGCCCATTAAAACGGCCACTTTCCCAAACTGTTTAACGTCGATAGCCTTCATCGCCGCTTCTCCGCCCAGGCCAACCGCAAGCGCGCTGGCAAGCTGCCTACATTGCCCGCCCCCAGCGTCAGGAGCAGATCGCCATCTTCGAGGATGCCTTCGAGCACGGTTATGACCTCGTCGATACTGGCTGCATAGACAGGATCCACCTGCCCACGCGCTCGGATCCCCCGTGCCAGCGCCCGACTGTCGGCACCCGGAATTGGCTCTTCACCGGCTGGGTAAACCTCCATCAGCACCAGCGCGTCAGCCTCCGACAGTACTTTGA
>Ga0209836_100140_pt1 | contig 11978 bp, 14 predicted proteins | sample ElbSprsedimmetaG_FD_184147 | JGI IMG/M metagenome (GOLD analysis project Ga0209836, IMG submission 184147) | Hot spring sediment bacterial and archeal communities from California, USA to study Microbial Dark Matter (Phase II) - Elbow Spring... ... | reverse complement strand
CCTTCAAACAAATAGCGAATGATGACACCACCCACGATCGTGGGGGTAACAATGCCCAAAAAGAGGGCCCCTCGGGCTAACCCCACCCACCACCGCCGCACTCGGGCGTAGACCACGGCCAGGACCAACCCAAGCCCTACGGTTATGGGAAGGTGAACTACCATCCAAACCAGGTTGTGAAAAAGAGCTCCCCAAGGAGGTTCCTGGCGCAAAAAACGCTGGGGATCTACGATAGTAGGATGGGAGAAGAGGTCCCGAAAATTAGCAAACCCCACAAATCCGGTTTTGTTTTGAAAACCGAGGCTTAAAGTTTGAAGGGCTGGCCAAATTACAAAAAGACAAAAGAGAACCAGACCTGGGCCTACAAAGACCAGGGCTGCTCCCCATTCCCGCCACCGAGCTTTGATGCGCCGCACAGCTTGAAAAGAAAAAGGGGGAGGAGACAGGAGCTCCTCCCCCTCCACTCTCTCACCTTCCCTTGGGATGGGCAGCGTCCAATGCGCGGAGCACGTCGTCCAAGGCTTCGGGCCTGACCCAAAGGAGCTTCAGCTGGTCCCAGAAGGTAGGCTGCCAGTCGCCACCGATGGTGTCATCCATATCAGGAACGATCTTCAGCGCTCCCACCGCTTGGGCCAAGGCCGCCTCTGCGGGCGGATAGTACTCAGGACCAACGTCGGCGCGCATGGAGAGCTTCCCGCCCTTGGAAACCCTCAACGCCACACCTTCGACGCTTACAAGATAGCGCAGAAGCGCAAGTGCGTCGTCAATGCGTTTGCTGTACTTGGGGATGAACATATAGTCCGTGGCACCAACAATAGCCTGGCATCCGGGCAAGGTGAACACACCCAAGTCCTCGGGATCCTCCACCATAGCCGTAATCCAGTTACCCATGAAGTAGATTCCGTATTTGCCATCCCACCACAGGTCGGCGGCGGCAGACCACTCAATGGGCTCGCTAGCGTAGGCAAGGAAGGGAATGATGTAGTTCTCGAAGATGGCGCGCACCTCGGGAGACTCCCATTTCACCGTCCCCTCAATGAGCCCCCAAAACATGTCGACGCCACCAAAGGCGAGGATGAAGTGCTCGACGATATCGGTGAGAGGCCAGCCCACGCCGTCACCAGAAGCGACGGCCTTTTCCACGCCGGGAATGGCCTCGATCCTCTCCAACAAGGCGAGGAACTCCTCCCACGTAGCAGGCGGCGTAAGGCCGTGGGCCTCAAAGAAGGATTTTCTGTACCAAAACCCAGGTTTTACCGAGGTAACGTAGGACACCCCTACGGTACGCCCTTCCACGACAACGGGCTCGACGGTAAACGGAATGCCCGCGATTTCTTCGCTTAGGTCTACCAGGTGTTCGGCGAACTCTTTCACCCACCAACTCCAGGCAATAAAGATGAGGTCACCGGGAGTCAATCCCGCGGCAAATTGAGCGGGCAAAACCGGAGCCAGATCCTCCGCGCGCATGATCCGATAGTCCACGGGTATTCCTGTCTTCTCAGAAAATGCTTCCAGCACCGGCAGGAAAAGTTCAGCTCCCACACCCGCCCACGGGCCAATAACCACTAGCGGTTCAGCAGCCCAAGCCATGAAACCGACAACCACGGCCAACAAACCAACACCTAAACGCTTATGCATCTAGACCACCCTCCTTTTCCAAAATGGCGCAGTTTGTTAAGCTACCAAATCCTACTTCACACGAGAGTTATAGCGACGAACAAGAGCCGTAATGGACGAAGTCACCTCCAAAGACTGTTTCTCCCGCCTTACCACCTCCTTTCGAAACGGGTTACAGATATTATAGTCCCTCCAGAAAACATTGTCAAGTCCCCTCAAGGTACTTCCGCGGACAAAAAGAGCGGTGGGAAGGATCACACTCTCGGTCACTCCCCCCTCCAGGACCCGGAGGATGAGGCGCCGCCCCCCAGTTCCCGAATGGGCTAGCGCACAGTGTTTTTTACAGAACACCGAGGAACGAGTCACCATTATTTACCGCTCACCCCTGTTCGGCAGGTTTGTCACCTCCTGGGAAGGACTGACGCCCTCCCAAACAACGCCAGTTCAGGATTTTTTCTCTCAAAGGCTAGACCCTTTGGCCCGGCCTACGTTTCGGCAGGGAAGAAATTTAGGCGTCTCGCTCGGCCATTTCCTGGAGCTTTTTCGCAAGAAGCCGGCGCAGGGAGCGGAGCAGTTCCGGGTGAGGGTGCGGTTCCGATGAAACCACCCAATGCTCCCGCAGAAAGCGGTGCACCGTTTGTGGAGTATGCCTGGCATAGATCTTTCCATCCTCCCAACGCACGCCGCCCAGCCCAGTGAGGTTGCCATAGAGACTGCGCCAAAGGACCCCCTTTTCCAACTCCGCCACAGGCCAAACCTCGCGCACGCTCTCCATTACTTCCCTAAAGGTCTCTTTGTAGATGGGGAGCGGGTAATGAAGCTCATAGGACCATGTGGTGCTCCCCATAGCTTTCAAAACTTCGATGGTGCGGCGAATCGCGGCCTTGTACCGCACATCGTGGAAAGGATTCTTAAGCTTTTCCGCAAGATCCCCCTCATGGTATACAGGAAACTCCGGAAGGTAAACGATTCGGGTGAGGAAGAAATCATCATTCATGTAGAGGAAGGGATCACTGATCTCCTCGCAGAGCGTAGCCACCCAAACTTTTAAGGCGGTGTTAAGGTACCAGTTAGCAAAGAGATCCGGGAAATGTATAAGCCTTACGCGTGCGCTTTCCCATTTGCGCCACTCCCCGCCGCCGATAAGATAAATCTTCCCCACCCCTAGACCAAACTTCTCCACGGTGCGCAAGGAGTAGTGCAATAGCTTTCTGCGCTTTATTGTGGATACTGGGTAGACAAGATCTATCCTTTCCACTTCTTCCCTCCTCCTTTCGGATGCCAAGCTTTCTGGGGTACAGAAATCCTTCGGGGCCGTGGTGTAGCGGCCAATTCCTGTTAGGAGAAAAGTCGATAACCCCGTTGAGTAACAGAGCCTACCCGCATCTCGCACGCTGCGCAAGGGTGCCCCCGGTTATTCCAGTAAGCGCCGTATATCCTGCACTTCCCTAGCAATTTCCGTCACCGTGGAAAAAATGAGGATCACAGTTAGTTGATCGCGATCAATATAAAAATTGACGGAGCTTATGGCTGTCATCTTTTCGGGTTGCTACATTCGCAATGTATATGCGACAAGAGCTGCGGATTGCCGGATTCGGGGGACAAGGCGTGATATCTGCGGGGAGGATTACCGGCCAGGCTGCCGTTCTTTACGACGGAAAACAGGCCGTTTTCACCCAATCCTACGGGCCGGAGGCCCGAGGCGGCGCCTGCGCCGCCGAGGTCGTGATCTCCGATGTACCCGTAGCCTATCCCCTCCTCACTACCCCTGATGTGGCTATCCTCATGTCCCAGAGGGCCTATGAAAAATACGGCCATGAGGTGAAACCCGGCGGAATCCTCATCGTTGATCCCGATCTTGTCAATTGCGGGGATCGCGCGGATGTCCGGATGCTTCTTGTTCCGGCCACGCGCCTGGCGGAATCCTTGGGGCGGAAGATCGTGGCCAACGTGGTGATGCTCGGGGCGTTGGCTGCTGCTTGGCCGGTGGTCTCAAAAGATGCGCTCCTCAAGGCAGTTTTGGCTGCGGTCCCTTTCCACACGCGGGAGCTTAACCAGCGGGCCTTCGAGGTCGGCTACAACTACGTGAAGGAGAGGTACGGTGCCGGAAACTAGGCCGCGAATTGGGGTTTTCGTCTGCCACTGCGGGAAAAACATTGCGGGGACGGTGGATGTGGCCAAAGTGGCGGAAGCCGCATCCCGCTTCCCCGGCGTCGTCTACGCCACCCATTACGAGTATATGTGTTCCGATCCCGGGCAAGCCCTCATCCAGCGGGCGATTGGGGAACACCGCCTCAATGGCGTTGTGGTGGCGGCATGCTCGCCTACCATGCACGAGGAGACCTTCCGGCGGGCAGCTTCTGCCGCGGGCCTGAACCCCTATCTTGTGGACATCGCCAACGCGGGGTTCGAGGTGCTGCTTGTGGAGAAAAGCCCATCCATCGGCGGCCACATGGCCCAGCTTTCCGAAACTTTCCCCACCCTCGACTGCTCCCAATGCATCCTCACCCCGAAAATGGTGGAAGTCTCCCGTCATCCGCAGATCCGGCTCCTTGCCTACTCGGAAGTGCCGGAAGTTTCCGGTTTTGTGGGCAACTATCGCGTGCGGATCCGAAAGAAACCCACTTACGTGGACCCGGAGAAATGCAACCTCTGCGGGACGAGGCCAGAAACTGGGGAATCTCCGTTTTGGAGTTCACCCCGGCCATTGAGCTTGTTGCCGACGAATTTGGGCGGGTGACAGGCGCGGTGGTCAAGATCGTGCGGGCCAAGGCCACGGTTTTGGCTATAGGCGGCTGGGACCGCCTCCACATCCAGGGTTTCCCCACCACCAACCACTACGGGGCCACCGCCGACGGCCTCGTTCTCGCTTACCGAGTAGGTGCGAAACTTCGGGACCTCGATGCCGCGCAATGCCACCCAACCGGCGCGGCTTTCCCCGAACAGATCGCGGGCCTCCTCATCACGGAGAAAGTGCGGGGCCCAGCCCGTGAACGCTTTGGGCGAGCTTTTCGTGCACCCCTTGGAGCCGCAAGATTGGAGTCCGCAGCGTTCATCCGGGAGTGCCCCCCGCCGGAGAAGGGCGGAAGGGGATTGGGCGCGGTCACCCCCACCGGGATGGTGGGAGTGTGGCTGGACACACCCACGGTAGACATAATTCACAGAAAGGGCACGTTCCAGCGGGCTCTTTCCTCGATTTGGCGTATGCATACCCGCTTTGGCATCGACCCTACGAAGGGGCCGATACTCGCTTACTCCACCCTGCACTACCAAGACGGCGGGGTGGTGATCGATGAGCATGGCTGGACGGGGATTCCTGGGCTTTTTGCCGCGGGCGAGGTGGAAGGTGGAGTCCATGGGAAAAACCGGCTCATGGGCAATTCTCTTTTGGACTACAACGTTTTCGGAAGGAGGACGGGTCTAGCTGCGGCGGAATGGGTGAAAAAAGCGCGCCCTGGTCGCCTAACACTCCGGCATGTGGAGCGGCTCGTGGAGGGGCTCCGCCGTGCGGGCATCCCGGAGACGCGCCACGCGCCCATCCTCCTTCCCGATTACCGAGGAAAGAAAACCTTGGCCCGGGTGGTGGATTTCCTATGAGCGAGGTTCGTAAAGAAGTGGCAAAGCGCTGGAAGGTTCCCAAGGGCTATATCTATATCCGGGAGGAGTTCTGCAAGGGCTGCGGATTTTGTCTCGAATTTTGCCCAAGGAAAGTCCTGGCCCAAGCCCCCCACTTCACCGACAAGGGTTATCACCCGCCAGAAGTGGTGGATCCTGAGGCTTGTGTGCTTTGCGGCTTTTGCGAGCGGATCTGCCCGGATTTCGCCATCTGGATCGAACCCGGAGGTGAAGGATGAGCCCATCCCTTACCACCCGTCGCTCAGCCGTTCTTTCCGGCGTGCACTTTATGAGCGGGGATGAGGCCATTGCCGAGGGCGCCATCGCCGCAGGCTGCCGGTTTTTCGCGGCCTATCCGATTACCCCGCAGTCGGAAATTGCGGAAAGGCTGGCCTGGCGGCTGCCCCAAATCGGCGGAATGTTTATCCAAATGGAGGACGAGATCGCTGCCTTGGCCGCGGTTTTGGGTGCTTCTTGGGCGGGAATGAAGGCGATGACCGCTACTTCCGGCCCGGGTTTCTCCCTCATGATGGAAAACCTGGGCTTGGCGGTGATGACGGAAACACCATGCGTGATTGTGGATGTGCAGCGGGGCGCGCCCTCCACGGGCCTTCCCACCCTTGTCGCCCAAGGGGACATGATGCAAGCCCGCTGGGGTTCCCACGGCCACTACGAGATCATCGCCCTCTGCCCCGCTTCCCCTCAGGAAGCTTTCGACCTCACAGTGAAGGCTTTCGCCCTTTCCGAGCGCTTTCGGGTTCCTGTTCTCCTCATGACCGACGAGGTAGTGGGGCACATGTACGAGCGGGTGGAGATCCCAAGCGAGGTTCCGGAGGCGCCGCGGCGAAAGCCCCGCGTGCCTCCCGAGGAATTCTTGCCCTTCAAGCCCGATCCGGATCTCGTTCCGGCCATGGCCTGCGCGGGCGAAGGTTATCGAATCCACGTGACTGGGCTTACCCACGATGAGCGGGGCTATCCCGACATGTCTGCAGAGGCTCACGATCGCCTCGTCCGCCGCCTAGTCGATAAAATCCGGCTCTTCCCCCAGGAATACACGTTCTACGAGGAAGTCCAGCTCGAGGACGCCGAAATCGCGGTGGTTTCCTACGGCATCTCTGCGCGGGTGTCCCTCGGCGGAATCGAGCTCGCCCGAAAAGCTGGAATCAAAGCCGGGCTCTTTAGGCTCATCACGGCTTGGCCTTTTCCCAATGAGGCCCTCTTTCGCCTAGCTCAAAAGGTAAAGGGGATTGTGGTGGTGGAGCTGAACCTTGGGCAGATGAGTCGAGAGGCGGAGCGGGCGGTGCGCGGCCAGGTCCCGGTCCACGGTGTCTACCACGCCGGCGGCCGGATCCACACCCCCGAGGAAGTCTTCCAGGGGATCGAGGAGGTGTATCGGCGATGTCGGTAAAGGAAGGGAAGACTACTCCTGAGCTTGTGAGCGAAGCCCGGCATCCTTTGGAGAGATGGCTACGCACCGACCGGCTTCCACACATTTGGTGCCCGGGCTGCGGATTGGGTACAGCCCTCTCCGCGTTCCTTTTTGCTTTGGAGGAACTGGGATGGGATCCGGATTCCGTGGTTGTGGTCTCTGGGATTGGCTGTGCGGGCCGGGCAGCTGGGTATCTCAAGCTCGATACTTACCACACTACCCATGGCCGGGCCATCCCCTTCGCCACTGGATTGAAGCTAGCTAAACCTGAACTGCACGTCGTTGTCTTTTCCGGCGATGGCGACCTTTTTGCCATCGGCGGGAACCATTTCATCCATGCGGCCCGGCGGAATATGGATATCGCCGTGATCTGCGTCAACAATTTCAACTACGGCATGACCGGCGGGCAGCTTGGCCCCACCACCCCGGTAGGAAGCCGGACCACCACCAGCCCGTTTGGGAATTTCGAACACCCCTTCAACCTCGTGCATTTGGCGGCCTCCGCTGGCGCCACCTATGTGGCCCGCTGGACCACCCTCGACGGCCGCCGCCTCACCAAAGCCTTCGCGGAGGCCCTCTCCCACAAAGGCTTTACTTTCGTGGAAGTCCTCGCTCCTTGTCCCACAGGCTACGGCCGCCGAAACCGGCTGAGTGAAGGCCTGGACGAGCTTCGGTACTACCAGGAGCACATGGTCATCCGCCACGGAGCCGATCCCAAGGAAGCCGACATCGTCTTGGGAAAGCCTTTCTTGGTGGGGAAATTTGTGGACATCGAAAAGCCAAGCTACCTGGAGCTCTATAGGGCCAAACTCCAGGAATTAGAAGTAGGTGATGGAGCTTGTGGAGCCGTCGGCAAAGGCCTTAGCTAGGGCATCCAGGATCCTTCCGGAGGAAGTGCTGCACGCCCTCCAAAGGGCGCGGGATCAGGAAGAGGAGCCGGCCCGGGTGCAGCTTGAGGCCATCCTGAAGAATGTCGAAATGGCGAAAGGAAGCCTTCCGATTTGTCAGAATACTGGAACCCCTACGTTTTTCGTGCGTTTTGGCTTGGACTTCCCAATGCTCGGGAAACCCGTGGAGGCGATCCCAGAGACCGTCCGCCAGGCCACAAAAGCTGTGCCCTTAAGGCCGAACACCGAGTGACAACGCCGGTCGGTTCATTCCCGCGGTAAGCTGGGAGCCAGTCCTTGGAAAAGATGTGAAAATTCACATTCTTCCGATCCGAGAATTGCTGCGCTTTGAAAATGCTTGCGCCCAGAGCGGGGCTTGGAGGCGTAAAGGAAGCAGTGGTGGAGCATGTGGTGAGCTGCGGCGCCCACCTACGATCGTGGGTGGCGCGGATTTGGCCATGAAGCTAGGGAAGCTTGCGCTTCTTCAGCCGTCAGGATCCCGCCATCCCGAGCCGGAAGTGGCCGCCTTGGAAAAGGAGCTTGAGGAGCTCATCAACGCCTCTGGAGTGGGGCCCATGGGATTGGGCGGAAAGACCAGGGTTCTTGCCGTGCATGTGGAGTATGCCCATCGCCATCCCGCTTCTCTTCCTCTGGGAATCGTGGTCCAGTGTTGGGCTCACCACCGAGCCACTGTACGCATCGCAGCCGACGGCTCCATCACTCCTGATCGTGGAATCCTTCCCGCCGGGAGCTCGAAATCCCTTTCCGCAAGGGGAGGGGATAGTAAGGGGGGGTAAAACTGGAGCGGTACTGAAAACGCCGATTAGGGGAAACGAGGTCCGAGCATTGCGCGCGGGCGACGTTTTTTATTTGACGGGCCTTGTTATCACCGCTCGCGGCAAGGCCCACCAAAAAATCCTCGAGTGCGGTTCTCCCATTCCGCTTGAGGGCTTGGCCATTTTCCACTGCGGCCCGGTGGTTACAGAAGAAGGACATGGAATGGGAAGTGGTAGCCGCTGGCCTTACCACCTCCGCGCGGATGGAGCTTTTTGAGGCCGATTTTTGCGGTGTTCTAAGCCGCGGGTGATTGTGGGAACGGGCGAAATGGGCGAAAAAACCTCCAGGCTTTGGCCGAGGCTGGTGCAGTTTACGCCCACTTCACCAGCGGCGCCAGGGTTCTTGCGGCCCAGGCCATAAAACGCGCGCGGAAAGTGCACTGGCTTGAGGAACTAGGGATTCCCGAGACCATCTGGGTTTTTGAGGTGGAAAAATTCGGGCCCTCGTGGTGACCATGGACTCCCACGGCCGTTCCCTCTATAAAGAGCTTTCCGTTCAGGTGGAAAAGAACATGGAGGCCATCTGGGCCCGTATTCGCGGGAAATAAGGAGGTACAAAATGAAGGGAAAAAAGCCGAATGTGGAAGAACTTCTGGAAAAGGCGAAGGAGCCTGCAAGAAAGGCCCCGCCCCTTCACGCCTTCTATCGGGGCAAGGTAGCGCTGACGGCTAAATGCGCGATTACCTCGTTCGAGGATTTTGCCATTTGGTACACGCCCGGTGTGGCCCAGCCCTGCCGGGAAATTGCCGAAGCCCCAGAGAAAGTTTTCGAGTACACGAACAAAGGGAATTTCGTGGCCGTGGTCTCCGATGGCACCCGGGTGCTGGGCCTGGGTGATATCGGTCCTCTCGCGGCCCTTCCTGTCATGGAAGGGAAAGCCCTTCTTTTTAAATACCTAGGCGGGGTTGATGCGTTCCCCATCACCATCGACACAAAAGATCCCGACCAGTTCATCCAGGCCGTAAAATGGATCGCTCCTGCTTTCGGGGGAATCAACCTCGAGGACATCGCCTCCCCTAAATGTTTTTATGTTCTTGACCGCCTGCGGGCCGAGCTCGATATCCCCGTCTGGCACGATGATCAACAAGGAACCGCTGCTATTACTCTGGCCGGGGTCCTCAATGCCCTGAAAATGGTGGGAAAGGACCCCAAACGCGTCACCTACGCGGTGATTGGTGCGGGCGCGGCTAACATCGCGTTTGTGCGCGTGCTTCTCACCTACGGTGTTCCTGCGGGGAACGTGATCATGGTGGATTCCAAGGGTATTCTCCATCCTGGACGCGAGGACCTCGAGGCCCAAAAGCACGAAAACCCCTACAAGTGGGATTATGCCCAGCGCACGAACAAAGAGCGCCGAAAAGGCGGAATCCCTGAGGCCCTGGAGGGTGCGGATGTTTGCGTAGCTGCATCCCGGCCAGGGCCGGGCGTGATCAAGCCGGAGTGGATCAAGCGCATGGCTAGGGATGCCATCGTTTTTGCCTGCGCCAATCCGGTTCCGGAAATTTGGCCTTGGGAAGCGAAAGAGGCGGGCGCGCGCATTGTGGGAACCGGCCGCTCAGATTTCCCCAACCAGATCAACAACTCGTTGGGCTTCCCGGGGATTTTCCGCGGGGTTTTGGATGTGTTTGCCTGCACCATCACCGATGAAATGGCCATTGCCGCTGCGGAAGCCATTGCCAAAACCGCCGAGGAAAAAGGGCTGCGCGAGGATTACGTCGTCCCTACCATGGATGAATGGGAAGTATTCGTGAACGAGGCCGTGGCGGTAGCGAAAAAGGCCATTGAACAAGGAGTAGCCCGCCGGATTCTTTCTGATTCTGAGCTGGAGACCCAGGCAGAAAGGATGATCCGCCGGGCCCGTGAAGAGGTGGAAATTCTCATAAGATCTGGACACATCCCCGCCCCACCCCAGCTTTGATCAAAAAGGCCTCGGCTGGGGTAGGGCTTTAACCTCAAAGCTCCCGGATTTCCAAGTCCTGGGCAGTGCGCACGATTTTCCCAGGATAGAGGAGGGCCACCCGTCGCGGGCCTGGCCCATATGCCCTGGTGGTGAAAAGAGTTAAGCAGCGTTTATCGTAGAGAAAGAGGGGGGCATCAGGCTGATGGGCCCGCACTAAAACTCGCAACCCCAGACGGTCCATCACCTCGGAAAAATAATCCCGTCCATAGGCTGGCCGACCGAAAAACCCCGGGTCCACCAAGTACCCAGCACCATCCACCCAATCTCCCCAGGTGATCTTCCGCCAGTTCGCCGAACCCAGGGTGATCCCGTCCATCTCCGAAAGCTCATCCACATCGGGAAGGGCACCATGGAGGGCCAGCACTCCCGCAGGATGATAGGCAGCAAAGGGCAAAAGAGCGAGGGTCTCAGCAAAAAGCTTCTCCTCCTTCTGGGAAAGGCTTTGCCAAAAATCCGCAGGCGCAAACGGTGCTACCGCCCAACCCTCATGATTGCCCATGAGAAGATAAATTCTCTTGGGGTGCGCGATCTTCGCCCGCATTAAAAGCGCAAGATTCCCCAACGAATCAGGTCCCCGATCCACGTAGTCACCCAAAAACACAAGCACATGCTGGTTATCGAAATAGCGCCGAAAAATCTCTTCTGTGGCCTCGCGATCGCCGTGGGTGTCGCCCACAAAAACCGTGGTTTGCTGAGAACCCAACTGGATAAGCCGCGGCTCCCGCTCCACCACTTTGCGAAATTCCTCTACGAGAGAAAGATCGAACACGGCCAAACTTTACTTGTTTTGTCGGAGTAGGCCAAGCTGAGCCAAGGCCCAGCCCAGCTTCTCTAACTCCGAAAATCCCAGGGCCTCGGCACGCACCCGGGGGTCAAGCCCAAGCTCCCTCAGAAGCGCATCCACTTGAGCTGTGGGCAAGAAGGCCAGAAGCACGCGGCGCAAGGTTTTTCGGCGGTGAGAAAAAACCAGGGCCAAAGCCCTCTCCCACTCCTCTTCGGGCAGGGAAACTCGCGGCTTAGGAAGCTGATGCAGGCGAATGAGGGCCCCATCCACCTCAGGCGGAGGGAAAAATACGGTTTTGGGAAGGCGCCGCAGAAGTTCCACCTCAAAGTAACTACGCAGATGAACCCCCAAGCGGGTAATGGCTGGCCCTGATGGCGCCACAATTTTCTCCGCCACCTCCCACTGCACGGTGAAAACAGCCCTGGCCACGCTCGCTCGTTCCCTAATGAGCTTCAGAAGCACTTCGCTAGTGATTCCATAGGGCAGGTTTCCCACCACAACGAAGTCCTTTCCCAACGTGGCAAGCGCAAGATCACAGAAATCCTTGTTCAACACATGCACATGAGGGAAAGAGCCAAGGTGGACCCGGAGAAGGGGGAGGAAACGCGGATCCACTTCCACCGCCCAGAGTTCACCCACATAGGGTGCGAGGGCCACGGTGAGGGTACCGATTCCTGCGCCCACCTCTACCACCCTCTCCTCAGGACTCGGAGCAATGGCCTCCACAATGCGTTCCAAAACGTTAGCGTCGGCGAGAAAATGCTGACCTAGGCTTTTGCGGAGCTTGATCCCATGCTCAGCCAAAAGCCGACGAATCACGGAAGGCGAGGTGAGGCGTTCCATCAGGGGC
>Ga0209836_100139_pt1 | contig 12093 bp, 11 predicted proteins | sample ElbSprsedimmetaG_FD_184147 | JGI IMG/M metagenome (GOLD analysis project Ga0209836, IMG submission 184147) | Hot spring sediment bacterial and archeal communities from California, USA to study Microbial Dark Matter (Phase II) - Elbow Spring... ... | reverse complement strand
CTTGCCTGCCATAGTAGTTCCAGCTCGACCAGATCTTTTGACGCCGAGGCATGAGCCGACGGTCGGTGTGAAGGTAGGCGTGATTTTCCTGAAAACTAAAGGCGCCGAGAATGGCTCGCTCCCGCTCATCAGGATTATCGAGCATCGCCAGTGTCTCGTCGGCATGACTGGCGAACACGATAGCGTCAAAATGAGCGTCGACCTCTGGTAGGTGCACCCCTTGTTCGGTGCGTAGTACGCGAGTGATCTTCGTGCCGGTATGGTGCGTAAATCGGCCGCTGGCAACAAGCCTCTTTACGTACATCCAGGAGCCGCCCACTACGGTCTTCCACTGCGGACGGTCATGGATGTTGAGTAGGCCATGGTTGTTGAAAAACCGAGCGAAACTCAGCATCGGAAAGCGCAGCATGGTTTCGGTGGGGCAGGACCAAATGGCGCCCGCCATCGGCAGTAAATATTCGCGGCATAATGCTTGACCAAAGTGATGGCGCTGAAGGAACTCGCCCAGCGTCTCCTCGGTAGACTGCGCATTTGGGTCGGCCAGTAGCGACTTAGCCAGCCGGTTAAAGCGCAGAATGTCGCGCACCATACCGAGAAAGCGTAGGCGGAACAGGTTGCGCCGCTGCGCGAACAAGGTGGATAGATTGGCACCACCGTATTCCAGTCGCCCCTCATCCATCGAGACCGAGAAGGACATATCTGTGTCCTGAGTCTCAATGTCCAAAATCCGAAAAAGGCCGGTCAGATGCGGGTAATTCAGTTCGTTGTAAACGATGAACCCCGTATCGACCGACAATGCGGAACCCTCATCATCTACCTCGATGGTATTGGTATGGCCACCGAGATAAGCGTTCTTTTCAAAAAGGCTGACTTTGTGCTTTTCCCCCAGCAAAAAAGCCGCAGCCAGCCCGGAGATGCCCGAGCCGACGACGGCAATTCTCAGTTGCGATGCGTCCCTGAGATGAAATTGGGGTTGCATGGTCTCTGCCTTACTGAAGTACAAGTATTGTATAGTACTTGTATCACAAAAAGGCAAGTTTAATCTTCGTGGTAATTTCCTCTCTGATGTTAGGGTTTTGATTTGCTAGTCAAACGAAACGCATCGATACGGGCTTCGCGATGGCATTCAATGTGGTCTAAATCCAGCGGGATTGATGAGTGCGTGATTAGGCTGTGTCGGCGGCAACAGCCTCCGAAGGGTATGGCTGGGGTATGTGGTCGAGAGCGGATTTTGGCGTCAGGCAAATCTTTGGCGGCGGGAAGCTACGTTTTCAAAGGCTTGGCCGTGCCGAGAATTGAGCTAGGTTTCGATGAGGAGTCTTAAGATCATGGCGCACCATAAGCAGCATTTGCCACACAAGATCTGCCCAGTCTGTCAGCGCCCCTTTGCCTGGCGTAAGAAATGGTCCCGAAACTGGGAGGCGGTGCGTTACTGCTCGGAGCGCTGCCGCCGCCGACGCGTGTCGAAGGAGCGTGATAGTGCGTAGGCTGGTGGTTGTATTGGGGGACCAGCTCAACGCTGACAGCGCGGCATTCGATGAATTCGACCCTCGGCAGGATGCGGTCTGGATGGCAGAGGCGCCGGAAGAGGCAACCCATGTCCCCTCGCACAAGGCACGGATTGCGCTGTTCCTGTCCGCCATGCGGCATTTTCGTGACCGCATGCGCAGGCAGGGCTTCACGGTTTACTACCAGGCGTTGGGTGAGCATGGTTTCGCTAGCCTGTCCGAGGCATTGTCGCGCTTCTTAATCGATCACCGGCCGCAAGTGGTTCGATGGGTGCGTCCGGGCGACTGGCGGGTTTGGCAGGCATTGACGAAGGTGGTGGATGAGGCGCAGCTGCCGCTGGAGCTGTGCCCGGATCGCCATTTTATCAGCTCGTTGGAGGCATTCGACAAATGGGCGGAGCAGCGTAAGGAGACTCGGCTGGAGCACTGGTACCGATTATTGCGAAAGCAGACGGGGCTACTGATGGAGCAGGGCAAACCGGCAGGGGGTAAGTGGAATTTTGATGCGGAAAATCGGCGCAGATTCGATGCTAGGGGCCCCGGTTGGGTGCCCGAGCCCCGCCGTTTCGAGCCGGATGTGCTCACGCGTGAGGTATTGGACTTGGTTTCGACCCACTTCGCGGACCACCCGGGTAGTCTGGCTCAGTTTGATTGGCCAGTTACGCCCAAGCAGGCCCGCGAGGCGTTGGATGACTTCGTTCTCCATCGGCTGCCTGCCTTTGGTGATTACCAAGATGCAATGTGGATTGGTGAGACTTGGTTGTATCACTCGCGGTTGTCGGCGGCCTAGAACCTCAAGTTGATTGATCCGATGTCTGTACTGAAAGTGGCTGAGCAGGCCTGGCAAGACGGTCATGCGCCGCTGAATGCCGTCGAGGGCCTCGTAAGGCAAATTCTGGGTTGGCGGGAATATGTCCGCGGACTTTACTGGCGACATATGCCGGATTTCTTGCAATGCAACGCTCTGGAGGCATATCAGCCTCTGCCGACTTTCTACTGGAATGGCCAAACCGAGATGCGCTGCCTCTCCGAGTCGATCACTCAGACTTTGATGCATGGTTATGCCCATCACATCCAGCGCCTGATGGTCACCGGCCTGTTCGCGCAGTTGCTGGGAGTGCGCCCCACTGAGATTCATGCTTGGTTTCTGGCGATGTATGTCGATGCGGTGGAGTGGGTCGAGTTGCCGAATGTGATGGGCATGTCGCAGTATGCCGATGGTGGGATAATGGCCTCCAAGCCTTATGTTGCCAGTGGCAAATATATCCAACGCATGAGCAATTACTGTCGCCACTGCCGCTATGACCCAGCAAAGGCCATCGGCGAGGACGCCTGCCCATTTACAACGTTATACTGGCATTTCTTGCAGCGCCACGCGGCGCGATTTGCCTCGCACCCCCGTACCGCGCTGCAGTGGAAAAATCTCTCGCGGCTGGATGATGATCAGCGCGCGGCTATTGAAAGACAGGCGAGGAAAATTCATGAAGATCTATCGAACTAAAGTCGCGGGTGCGCTGGGGCTACTGCTGGCGCTGTTAATGGTGACTGCTTGCAGCCAGCGCATCTACGGGGTTCCACTAGAGCAGTGGGAGATGATGACGCCCATGGAACGCCAGACTGCCATGAAAAGCTGGCAGGCCGTGCAGCAGGCGCGTGCGGAGCAGCGCGCCCGCGAGGCGGAATTGGCAGCTGAACGCGAACGCCTTGAGCAGGCGCGCAGGGAAGAGCGCGCCGCGGCTATCCGTGCCGGTCACGGGTTGATAGGTGACCTTTTGCGGGTATCCCTTCAGGGTGGGCAAGTGCGTCTTGGCGGCAGTCACCGCGACCTGCAACCGCTGAGTTTTACCATTGCCAGCGGAGAAGTTCGGGAACTGCAGGTCGAAGCGGGGCGGGGAAGTCGGATTTATCGCGGGACCCTGCGCGTGTCTTATGACGATGGCCTGCTGATGCTGGATATCCCGTCCTACGGTACTGCGGGTGCTGCGCGCCTAGCGTACGGCGCTGGTTGGCAGCACGGAGTGCGCTCGGTGGTGTCCTCCAACGGGCCGCTTCGCCTGCGGGATGTCGTCGTCTATGTCGAGGCCGTGCCGCTTCCCAACCGCCGCTATCGCTAGCCGACAGTTGCGTACTTCCTGTCCCGCGGTTGTCGTGCCGGTCTGCTGGCTGCGATAATCGCGCCAAGGACATCTGAGTCGGGACCCCATGGAAAATCAACAACTGGTGGCCTCGGTCGATCTGGGCTCCAACAGCTTTCACATGTTGGTCGCCCGGATTCAGTCCGGGCAGGTGCATGTGGTTGACCGCATGAAGGAGATGGTGCGGTTGGCCGGCGGCCTCGATGACGACGGCCGACTTTCAGAAGAAGCCATGGAGCGGGCGCTAGCTTGTCTAGAGCGGTTCGGGCAGCGGTTGCGCGAAATGCCTCAGGGGACGGTGCGGGTTGTTGGCACTAATACCCTGCGAAAGGCCAAGAACAGCGCTAGGTTCGTGAAACGGGCCGAGCGGGCCATCGGTCATCCAGTTGAGATCATCGGTGGTCGCGAGGAGGCCCGGCTGATTTACCTGGGCGTGGCCCACAGCGATGCGTCGGTGGAGGGGCGTCGGTTAGTGATTGATATCGGTGGCGGCTCTACCGAGCTTATCATTGGCGAAGGCTTTTCGCCGGTGCACATGGAGTCGGTGCCGCTGGGGTGCGTCTCCGTAACGCGAGCCCACTTTTCCGATGGCCGAATCGATCGGGATCGTCTTCAGCGTGCAGAGCAGTGGGCGCGACTGGAACTGCGGCCCTATGAACTTGCCTACCGGCATCGCGGTTGGGTGCGGGCAGTGGGTTCCTCCGGCAGCGCCCGTTCACTGGCCGCGGTGGCAACGGCCAATGGCTGGAGCAATGGTGAGATTACCCGCGATGCACTGCAGCGTATCCGCAAGGCGGTGATTAAGGCGGCGCATATTGACAAGCTGCGGCTAGAAGGGCTTTCCGAAGAGCGTCAGCCCGTGTTCGTCGGTGGCCTGGTGGTAATGCAGGCAGTATTCGATGCTCTGCAGATTGACCGGATGCAGGTATCCGACGGCGCGCTGCGCGAGGGCCTGATCTACGACTGGCTGGGGCGCGAAAAACAGGATGATGTGTTGGCAGCTACCGTGGCCCGGCTTCAGAAGTTGTTCTCAGTGGAAGTTGACCATGCCGAACGCGTGGCGGTAACAGCGAGGCAGCTCTTCGCTCAGGCGGCCGCAGGTTGGTCATTGAAGCCGACGGATGCAGATATTCTGGATGTAGCGGCAAAGCTGCACGAAATCGGTGTGGCAATCTCACACTCTGCTTATCATCATCATGGTGCCTATATCATCGAGCATGCCGATATGCCGGGATTGACTCGGGCCGCCCAACGATTGGTGGCCTCGTTGGTGCGAGCGCACCGGCGCAAGTTCAAAGCGAGCCGTTTTGCTATGCTAGACGATAGCGAGCAGTGGCTGGGCATGCGCTTGGCGATACTGCTACGTTTGGCGGTACTGTTGCACCGCAATCGCTCCAAACAACTACGCCTGCCTCAGATCGAGCTGACCGTGCGGGGGCGCGATATCAAATTAAAGTTTCCCCCAACCTGGCTCGCCCGGCACCCCCTAACGGCGGCGGATCTAGAGCGTGAAAAGGACTATCTGGCGCTGTCGGATTTTTGGCTAACCTTTGAGTAACGGCGCAAGCCGCTCGCGCCACATTCGGTCGTTAACCCAATGAATCGGCCCGAAAGGTCAAAGGTTTTCGGGCTGTTTTTCTAGAGTTTTGATGTGTCCGGTTGCGAGACGTTGATATTGGACTTGTACAAGTCATTTCAGGTTTTTAGTTGATGCGGCGACGGTACAGCAGGTCCCAGACTCTATGTCCTAGCCGGTGGGCGCGCTGTTCGAATTTGGTCAGTGGTCGCCACTGCGGACGCGGCGCGAACTGGCCGGGACCTACTATGTTCTCGAATTGAGGCTGTGCTTCCAGCACCTTACGCATGTGCATGGCGTAGTCTTCCCAGTCGGTGGCTAGGTGCCAGATGCCACCCGGCTTGAGCCGATGAGCAATCAGCTCGGCAAAGGCTGGCTGCACAATGCGCCGTTTGTGGTGACGCTTCTTGTGCCAGGGGTCGGGGAAGTACAGTAGCAATCGGTCGAAGCTGTTCTCGGTCAGTGAGTGCTCAAGCACTTCCACAGCATCCGCGCATATGACGCGCAGGTTGCTAAGGCCGCGTTTCTTGATCTGTAGCAGTAAGTGGCCCACGCCAGGGCGGTGGACCTCGATACCGATAAAATCCTGCTCGGGTGCAGCCTCGGCCATCTGGACCAGCGACTCGCCATTGCCGAAGCCGATTTCCAGCGTCAGTGGCGCTTGGCGACCAAAGATTTGTTCCGGATCGATGACTTCATTGGCCTCGATCCCGAATTGCGGCCACAGTTCGTTCAAAGCGCGCGCCTGACTGGTCGTCAGCCGGCCCTCGCGGCGTACAAAGCTGCGGATGCGGCGATAGTGGGGGTGGTCCTTCCCGGTTGGCTTATCAGTCATGGTCGGCCTTAGAAGAACAGGCCGTCGATGGGGGAAGAGGCGGAGGCAAAGCGCTTGCGCGGCATACGACCGGCCAGGAAGGCCTCGCGACCGGCTTCGATCGCCTTTTTCATGGCGCTGGCCATGAGTATCGGATTCTTAGCATGGGCGATCGCGGTATTCATCAGAACGCCGTCACATCCAAGTTCCATAGCAATCGCGGCATCGGAAGCGGTGCCCACGCCGGCATCGACAATGATCGGGACATTGGCGTTCTCGATGATGGTCAGCAGATTGTATTTGTTTTGGATGCCTAGGCCCGAGCCGATTGGTGCGGCCAGCGGCATGACCGCCACACAGCCGATCTCTTCCAGGCGTTTACAGAGGATCGGGTCGTCAGAGGTGTAGACCATGACCTCGAAACCGTCGGCGACCAGCTTCTCGGCCGCTTCCAGTGTTGCGACCATATTGGGGTAGAGCGTCTTTTCGTCGCCTAACACCTCGAGCTTGACTAGGTTGTGGCCATCGAGCAGCTCGCGGGCGAGCTTGCAGGTACGCACCGCATCTTCGGCAGTGTAGCAGCCGGCCGTGTTCGGCAAAATGGTGTAGCGATCAGGGGGCAGCACGTCTAGCAGGTTCGGCTCGTTTGGGTTCTGGCCGATATTGGTCCGGCGGATGGCCACGGTGACCACTTCAGCGCCGGCGGCTTCGGTCGCCAGGCGCGTCTCTTCCAAGTCTTTGAATTTGCCGGTGCCGGTCAGCAAACGGGAGCGAAATTGGCGGCTTCCAATGGTGAGCAGGTCGTCGGTATCGGTCATTTTCTAAGAACCATCAAAAACGTCGCTATAACAGGTTAATTATAACAGGCAGTCAGTATTGAACAGCGCTCTCGTATTACCATCTGTAAAACGGATACAGTCAATTTGTTCACTTAAGCGGACTTAACCGTGGGACACACGGAGATCACTTGATGCCGTAAGGTAGAACGCCCGGATACGGGGGTGCTCCCAAGAATCCTACGGCTTTAGCCGTGTGGCGTGTCAAGAGAGGTCAGTGCGGTGCTCCGGTGTCTTCAGTCTCGAGCGGCAGGCTGCTGGTATCTAGCCATACCGGCTGTCCCCCGATCTGAATGGGTTTCTTCACCATGCTCAGCCGCATGACGGCCAAGAAGGCGATGTCGCCATCCGGGTGGTGGCTGGCGCGGATAATCTCGCCGGCTTCCTGTTGGCCCTCCTCGTTGACGTGCAGTGTCGTGCCGGGGGGCGGTGGCGTCTTCAGGGCGACCCGCCCGGCCAGCATCCGACGGTTAGGTTTGCCGAGGTAGTGTAGCCGCGCCACCACCTCCTGTCCAGGATAGCAGCCTTTCTTGAAACTCACACCGCCCAGCAGGTCAAGATTAGCCCATTGGGGTACAAAATGCTCGCGACTGCTTTCATAGACGCTGGGAATGCCCGCCTGAATCTCGGCCAGCTCCCAGGCGGTGCCACGGGCTGGTATGACCTGCGATTGAAGCTTTGGCCAGAGCCCCTTCAGGCTCGCATCATCGCAAATCAATTGATAGCGAGGAGTGTCGCCCGGGTGGCGGATGACGGTGATGCCGTCGCGCGTCAGGCTGCCAAAGCGATTTCGGGGGGCATTGCCGAGGATGTGGTCGAGCAGTTCGTCACTGCCAGAGCCAATTAATCCAAGGCAGTGGAGTTGGTCGCTAATGTCGGTCAGGGTCACTTTGCTGCGCAGCACGAATAACTGCAGCCGCTTGATGGTGGGGAGCAGGTTGTCCTTGGGCAGCTGCAGCAGCAGTTTGTCATGACGTTGCAATGCAACCAGAATGGCCAGCATGCGCCCTTTGGGGGTGCATAGACTGGTCAGTTGGGCGCTGTCCATGCTGACCTGTCGAATGTCATTGCTAAGCATGTTCTGCAGGAAACTGCGGCTGTCATCGCCGGTGACCTCGATCAGGCCGAGCTGATTCAGGCGGCACAGCAGGCGCTGTGTGTCTGCACTGACAGGAAAGTCGGGTAGTTGGTTATCGTCCTCGTGGCCACTTAGCCAGCCGGGCAGCGTCGTTTGCATCTGCAGTCGATCTTGCTTTGGTGAATTGTTGATGGTAAGCGATACGCGCCAGTATGCAACACAAACAGACACAGAGAGGTTGTCATGCCGCGTGCACCGGAGAGTTTTCAGGCAGTTGCGAAAGCTTCGCAGTGGCTGGAGGGTATTTGGTTCGGTATGCACGCCCTGGCGTTGCTGGCAATCTGGCAGGCGGCACTGCCCTGGTGGCTTGCTGTCTTGGGTACGTTACTGTTATTGCTGCACGGGTTCTGGACCGATCGCCCCTGGCGAAAGGCGGTGCAGTTGCAGGCCGTTGGACCACACTGGCAGTGGCGTGTTCTGCCATCACGGCCGGATAGCCCCTTTGCGGAAGGTCAGATGACCGGTTGGCGGCGGCTGGGTGCTTTGGTGCTGGTCTATGTGAAAACGGCGCCGTCGGAGCCCTGCCAGCTGCTGATTCTGAGCCGGGACCGTTTCAGTTCAGCTGACTGGCGGGCGCTGGCGGTGTATCTGACGCTCGTGAGGCCGCAAGCTGACGATATAGTGCATCCAACTCCCTGACGCGCGCTTGCAGTGTCTTGAGTGAGCCGCGGTTGTCGAGCAAATCGTCTGCCAGTTTTCGTCGTTGGTCCGGACTGGCCTGGGCGGCTATGATCGACTGGGCTCTTTCGGCGCTGATGCCTGGTCGCTGGCACAGCCGTTGCAGCTGCACTTGCGTATCGCAGTCGACGACCAGCACCCGGTCTAGCCAGTCCCAGCCGCTGCTTTCCGCCAGCAGCGGGATCACGATGATGACATACGATGATTTGGCCTGCAGAGCGCGTTGCTTAGCCAGCGCCCGGATTGGGGGGTGGAGGATGGCTTCAAGGTCCTTGCGGGCCTGCGTATCGTCAAACACGATATCCCTAAGGCGCGCCCGGTCAAGGGCGCCGGTATTATCAAGTACCCCGCGGCCGAAGCGCTGGATGATCCGAGCCAGGGCGGGTTGACCGGGTTCGACCAGCTCCCTAGCGATCAGATCAGTATCGACAATGGGCACGCTTAGACTGGCGAATTCAGCGGCGACGGTGCTTTTGCCGCTGGCAATTCCGCCGGTTAGCCCAATGCACAGTGGTCGGCGCTTCACATTGCGATAAACCCCATATACCAATTGGTGATGGCTTCGCCGAAGAAATAGGCGAGTAGACCGGCGGCGGCGAGATAGGGGCCATAGGGGATTGGGGTATTGCGATCATGTCCCCGTGCCAGTATTAGGGTGATGCCAACGATGGCACCGACCAGTGAAGACAGGAGAATGACCGCCGGCAACAGCTGCCAGCCTACCCAGGCGCCAATGGCTGCCAAGAGCTTGAAGTCACCGAAACCCATGCCCTCTTTGCCGGTTAGCAGCTTGAAGACCCAGTAGAGAGTCCAGAGCACCAGATAGCCGGCAATCGCGCCCATGACCGCATCCTCTAGCGATACATTTGTGCCGATACCTAGCCAGGCAATCAAGATCCCGGCCCACATGAGCGGTAGAGTCAGCACATCCGGCAACAGGGTGGTTTTAAGATCGATGACAGCGGCAGCAATCAGGACCCAGATCAGGCCCCAGGCGAATATGGTCTGCCAGTCGTCACCGAAGGCCATAGCCGCTGCCAGCGTCAGCAGGCCAGTAAATAGCTCGACCAGCGGGTACTGGATGCTTATGCGGCTGCCGCAGCTAGCGCAGCGGCCACGCAGAAACAGCCAGCTCAGCAGTGGAATATTCTCGATGGCCGAGATCTGGTGACCACAGTGCGGACAACAGGATCGGGGTACCAGCAGGTTATAGGGAGACGGCTGCTTGCTTGGATCGGATTGCATCGACTCTTTCACCGGCGGCATGGTGCCACCGTTGAGGAATTCCTCGCATTCCCTGTGCCAGCTACGCTCCAGCATGATCGGCAGGCGGTGGATGACGACATTCAGAAAGCTGCCAACCACCAGGCCCAGCAGCAGTGCCACCAGGCCGAATAGCCAGGGTGTCGCGGTAATTGTATCGATGACGGTCACTGATCAGACTACAGAACCGAGCTTGAAGATCGGCAGGTACATCGCAATGACCAGACCGCCAACCACGATGCCGAGAAAGGCCATAATCAACGGTTCGAGCAGCGAGGACATGGCGTCGACCATATTGTCGACTTCTTCCTCGTACATGTCAGCCACCTTGCTGAGCATGCTGTCCAGCGCACCGGTTTCCTCACCGATCGCGACCATTTGGATCACCATGACCGGGAACAGCCCACTCTGCTGCATAGCGACACGCAGCGGCGTCCCGGTAGCTGCCAGGTCGCGCATTTGCAGCACGGCATCCCTGAAGACGGCATTGCCGGTGGCGCCGGCCGTGGGAGTCATGGCCTCGACCAGTGGCACACCGGCGGCAAACATGGTCGACAGTGTGCGCGCAAATCGGGCGATGGCAGCCTTTTCAGTCAAGGGGCCGAAGATCGGCACGCGCAGGATCACCCGATCCAGGAAGTGGTTGAAGGGATCGGATCGGCGCTTGAAAAACATAAATACGAAGATCGCGGCGCCAACTCCGCCGAAGATCGCCCACCAGTAAGCTTGGAAGTATTCGGAAATGCGAATGACGAATAAGGTGAAGGCGGGCAGGTCGGTCCCAAAGCCTTGGAACAGATCTTCGAACTGCGGGATTACGAAGATCAGTAGGATGGTAGTAACGATGAACGCCACAATGATAACCGCGGTAGGATAGAACAAGGCTTTCTTGATCTTGCCCTTAAGGCTTTCGGTCTTTTCCTTATAGGTGGCAACACGTCCCAGCACGGTCTCTAAGGAACCGGATTCTTCACCAGCTCGGACCAGGTTAACGAATAGCTCATCAAAATACTTGCGGTGCTTGTTCAGTGCGTCGGCTAGACTGTTGCCACTTTCGACATCGTTCTTGATCTCGGTGACCAGCTCCTGCATCGAGCGTTTTTCGGCGCTCTGGGAGATGATGTCCAGGGCCTGTACGATCGGCAAGCCGGAGGTCATCATGGTGGTCAGCTGGCGGGCGAAGATCGCAATATCCTTGGGTTCGATTGCCTTAGCGCCGCTGAACAGCGGCTTGGACTTCTTACGAACTTTCAGGGGGGTGATGCCCAGGCGCCGTATTTCGGCGCGCACCAGGGTCTCGTTCTCCGCAGCTAACTCGCCCTTAACCACTTGGCCCTGGCGGTCCTTGCCCTCCCAGAGGAAGATGGGCTTTTCTTGAGGCTTGGGTTTACTGTTGGTCTTTGTAGTGGCAATGGCCATGGCGTGAATCCTTTAATCTTTGGTTACGCGGTTGAGTTCTTCCAGGCTGATAATACCGGCCTTGACCTTGCGAAGTCCTGATGTGCGCAGATCGGCAATTCCTTCCCTTGCAGCTTGATCAGCAAGATCCATTGAGGAGCCGCCCTTCATAATTATTCGCCCCATTTCCTCAGAAACCGGCATGACCTGGTAGATGCCGACCCGCCCTTTATAGCCATTGGTGCACTGGTCACACCCGACGGCTTTGTAAATGGTGAAGTCCTCGGCAAGATCACTTTCGGTGAAACCTTCCTTGAGCAATTCCTCCCGGGGGACCTCATCGACAGTCTTGCAGTGGGGGCAGAGTCGTCGCGCCAGTCGCTGGGCGATAATCAGGTTGACCGAGGAGGCGATGTTGTAGGCTGGTACCCCCATGTTAGCCAGTCGAGTAAGCGTCTGGGGGGCATCGTTGGTGTGCAGCGTGGACAGTACCAAGTGGCCTGTCTGAGCGGCTTTGATCGCGATTTCGGCCGTCTCCAGATCGCGGATCTCACCAACCATGATCACGTCCGGATCCTGACGTAGGAAGGCTCGCAGGGCTTCAGCGAAGGTCAGCCCGACCTTGGGGTTGACGTTGACCTGGTTGATGCCGGGCACCACGATTTCAGCCGGATCCTCGGCCGTGGAAATATTTCGTTCCATCGTGTTGAGGATATTTAGGCCGGTATAGAGCGACACAGTTTTACC
>Ga0209836_100138_pt1 | contig 12196 bp, 13 predicted proteins | sample ElbSprsedimmetaG_FD_184147 | JGI IMG/M metagenome (GOLD analysis project Ga0209836, IMG submission 184147) | Hot spring sediment bacterial and archeal communities from California, USA to study Microbial Dark Matter (Phase II) - Elbow Spring... ... | reverse complement strand
GGGGTGACCATCGTAGAACTCGGTTAGAACCGTTCCATACGGCTTTGGTTGCGCAAAAGATTGGCACGAATATACTTGGATGCTATGCCATTTTTCTTAGGCCTTCTTTTGAGCGTTTTCTTGGGTTTTTCTGGAGGAAGTGGGCCGGTGGTGGCCACGACTACCATCGTGGCCGACGTGGTCCGGAACATTGCTAGCGATGTTTTCCCAGTTTTGGCCTTAATTCCCGAGAATACTGATCCACATGCCTTTGAGCTCGCCCCTCAGGACCTCCAGCTCCTCATCTCTGCGTCCTTAATCTTCGTAAATGGAGCCGGCTTGGAAAAGCACCTGGAACCCCTTCTTTCCTTGCCGGAGATCCAACAAAAAGTGGTAGACCTCTCCGCTGGGCTTCCTCTTCGGAGAATAGGGGAGGAATGGGATCCCCATGTGTGGCTTGATCCTATGTTTGTAGCGTTGTGGGTAGAGAAAATCGTCGCCGCACTTTCTGAGATCGCCCCGGAGAGGGCCGAGTTTTTCGCTTCTCAAGGGGAGAAGTACCGCGCGGAGCTTTTAGCCCTCGACCAATGGATCAGGGAAGAAGTGGACAAGATTCCACCTCAGCGAAGGCTTCTGGTCACCGATCATTTTGCTTTGGGGTACTTTGCCGCCCGCTATGGGTTCAAGGAGGTCGGGGCCATCGTTCCCAGCGAATCGACCCTGGCTGAACCCTCAGCCCAGGAATTAGCCGATCTCCTAGGAAAAATGCGGGCTTTGAATGTTCCGGCTGTCTTTGTGAGCCCCACGTTCAACCGCTCTTTGGCCGAACAGGTGGCCGCAGAAACCGGGGCCCAGGTGGTGACCATCCACATTGGAACCCTAACTGGGCCGGATGGTCCAGCCCCGGATTACCTCTCTCTCATGCGGGAACTTGTTCGCCAAATTGTGAAGGCCCTCCAATGATGCGAGGAAAAAGGTGTTGGCAGGAGCCGCATAGCCCAGAAGTCCCGGCGGTGGAGGTCCGGGAAGTCAGGGTGTACAAAGATAGCGTTCCCGTCCTGGAAAGCGTTTCCTTTGCTTTGAGCCCAGGGGAGGCCCTGGCGGTGGTTGGGCCCAATGGTGCGGGAAAAACAACCCTCCTTTCCCTCATCGCTGGACTCAGCCGGCCGACCTTTGGTGAGGTCCGCATTTTCGGCCATCCGCCGGGCAGACACGTTTGTCTTGGTTATCTTCCTCAAAGGTCGCAAGCGGAGTGGAATTTCCCGGCTACTGTTTTGGACGTGGTGCTGATGGGCCGGGTGGGCCACGTTGGCCTTTTCCGCCCCCTAACCTCATTGGACCGAAAGAAAGCCGAAAAGGCCTTGAAGCGTGTGGGCTTGGAACATTTGGCCGGCCGCCGGGTGCGGGAGCTTTCTGGTGGCGAACAAAAACGCATGCTCATCGCCCGCGCTTTGGCTCAAGAAGCCAGGATCCTCCTTCTTGATGAGCCACTCACCGCTTTGGATGCAGTGGCTCAGGAAAACCTCCTTTCCCTCCTTAAAGATCTGGCCGGTCAAGGACTGACCATTATCGTGGCCATGCACGAACTGGATTTGGTAGCCAAGTACTTTCCACATGTGCTCCTTTTGCGCACACGCCCCATTGCCCTCGGCGACCCCAAGGAGGTCCTGACTCCCGAGGCCCTGCGGGCGGCCTACGGCCCAGCGTTGCACCTCTTGCCCTCGGCGATGGGAACCTGGGCTGTGGGCGACATCTGCTGCCCACGCTGATGATCCATTTCTTCGCCGAACCTTTAAGCTTTGGATTTTTTGTGCGCGCGATGCTCGCGGCCATGGCGGCCTCCGCTGCCTGCGCCACAGTGGGAACTTTCCTCATCCTAAGGGGCATGACCTTCCTCGGCGATGCCATAGCTCATGCCATCCTACCCGGAGTAGCTATCGGGTACCTTATTCATCGCGGTGAGCGTTCCGCGGTGTTCTACTGGGCCTTGGGGACCGCGGTGGTCACCTCCTTGGCCGTGGGAGCCATTGGCAAGCGGGGCCGCCTTAAGGAAGATACCGCAATTGGCATCGTGTTCGCCGGGATGTTCGCCCTGGGGGTCGGCCTCATCTCCACCGCCCGCGGCTATGCCGTGGACCTCATGCACTTCCTTTTCGGTAACGTTTTGGCCGTATCTCCGCAGGACCTTTGGCTCATCCTGGGCCTCTGCGGCGGGGTGATTCTCGTGGTCTTGGCCCTGTGGAAGGAGCTAGCTTTGGCCACGTTCGACTCTCTTTTTGCCCGCACACTTCGGCTGCCAGTCGATGCTATTCGTTACCTTATCCTCGTTCTCACGGCGATAACGGTGGTGACGGCCCTACGGGTAGTGGGGGTAGCCCTGACCCTGGCCATGCTCGTGACCCCGCCGGCCACGGGCTACCTTTTGGCTAAAAGGCTTCCGGGCATGGTGGGAATAGCTGTGGCCGCAGGGGTTCTCTCCGGATTTTGGGGCCTTTACTTCTCTTACTACCTGGGCATGGCTCCCGGTGCGGCGGTGGTGCTGGTGGCCACCGGGCTTTTCCTCCTCGCCCTCCCTTTTCGGCGATAATTGAAAGGGAATGGCAAGAGAGGGGCTTCTCCAGAAGGTAAAAAATTTGCCGGATTCCCCGGGGGTTTACCTTTTCCGCGGCCTAAACGGGGAGGTTTTGTACATAGGGAAGGCCTCGTCCCTACGAAACCGCGTTCGCTCCTATTTCCAGGCCGAACGTCTCCTCTCCCCAAAAATTCGAAGGCTCCGTACCCTCATCCGTGATCTAGAGATCGTGCTGACCGGCTCGGAAGCGGAGGCCCTGATCCTCGAGGACGCTCTTATCAAAAAATATCGGCCGCCATTCAATACTCGCCTGCGCGATGACAAACGCTACCCGTACATCAAGATCACCAATGAACGGTTCCCCAGGATCACGGTGGTGCGGCGGCCGGAGAACGATGGCGCCCGGTATTTTGGCCCCTACACTTCCTCGAAAGCCATGCGCCGGGCTCTAAAACTCGCGCACAAACTCTTTCCCATCCGCCCTTGTAACCTCCCCGTAGGCCAAAAGCTTCATCCCCGGCCGTGCCTTTACTACTACATTGGCCGCTGTTCCGGACCCTGCGCAGGCCTTGTAAGCCCAAGCGAATACGCGCGCTACGTAGAGGGCGCAGTTTTCCTCTTTCAGGGCCGGGTGGACGAGGTAATCGCCGAGCTCAAAGCGGAAATGAAAAAAGCCGCGGAGGAAGAGCGCTTTGAGCACGCTGCCAGGCTCCGCGACCAAATCCAGGCCCTTGAGCGCATCCGCCAGCGCCAAGTGGTGGCCTTGCCAGAACCCGTGGATCTTGATGCTGTGGGAATCGCGGTGGAGGGGAATCGAGGCTATGGAGTAGTGCTCCTTGTGCGGGCCGGAAGGCTTTTGGGGAAGGAGGGGTTCGCCCTCTCCCTTCCGGAAAATTCCGCGCTCGAAGAAGCATTGAGCGAGTTTCTGGATCAATATTACACCCGCACCACTGCGGTTCCCGAAGAAATTTTGCTTCCTTTTGCGGTGGAGGAGCTTGAGGCCCTGGTTGTGTATTTGCGCCGCAAGCGCGGCGGAAAAGTGGAGGCCAGCGTGCCCAAATTCGGGGAGAGGAAAAACCTGGTGGAGCTAGCCCAGCGCAACGCCGAGCTGGGTCTACGGCGGGCGGAGGTGGAGGAACTTGCGCCCGAAGAAGAGGCCTTAGAGGCCGTGAGCGAAGCCCTGGACCTTTCTGTGCGGCCTTGGCGGATCGAGGCTTTCGATATCTCAAACCTGCAGGGCGAGGAGGCCACCGGATCCATGGTGGTATTCGTGGGCGGGAAACCCCGCCGCGACCAGTACCGGCGCTTCCGCGTGCGCATCTCCGGAAAGCCCGATGATTACGCGATGATGGAGGAAGTCCTGCGCCGCCGCTTCACCCACGCTTTGGCGGAGCTCGCCGACCCTTCGATCGCCAACAAAAAATTCTCAGACCTTCCGGATCTGGTCCTTGTCGATGGCGGAAAAGGACAACTTGCCGTGGCCCAAAAAGTCCTCTCCGAGCTGGGGCTTTCGGGGATTGAGATTGCGGCCTTGGCCAAAAAAGAAGAGCTCATCTTTCGGCCTAACAAACCCGACCCCATAAAACTCCCCGATAACTCGCCGGCTTTACATCTCCTCCAGCGCCTGCGGGACGAGGCCCACCGCTTTGCGCTCGAATACCACCGCACTTTGCGGGAGCGCCGCACCCTTTCGAGCCTCCTCGATGAGCTCCCCGGAATCGGCGAAAAACGAAAGCAGCTTCTTCTTCTGCGTTTTGGCTCCCTTGAGGGCCTGCGGCAAGCGAGCTTGGAGGAGCTTCTTTCCGTTCCCGGCCTTCCCCGAAAAACCGCGGAGCTCCTCTACAAAGCCCTTCATCCGTAATCCGCGGGCAAAGCGGCCATGCCCGGGTCGAGGGGATCCTCGGGCCCAGGGAAAACGCGGAAGAAGCGGCTAAGATTCTAGACGAGCTTCCCGGCTTTTCCGCTGGGGGAGCGATTCCGAAAGCGAAAGGAAGGGACATGAACTTAGTGGAAAAACTGCAAAAACTTTCGGATGTCTTTGGTGTAGCTGGATTTGAGGACGAAGTGCGCGAGGTCATCCGCGAAATGGTTGAGCCTTATGTGGACGGATGGGAAGTGGATCCCCTGGGAAACCTTATTTGCTGGCGGGGGCAGGGCGAGCCCGTCATGCTCGATGCCCACATGGACGAGGTGGGGTTCATGGTCCGCTGGATCGAAAAGGACGGGTTTCTCCGCCTCACTGCCTTGGGAAGTTGGGACGAGCGCATTCTTCTTGGTCACCGGGTAGTGATCCGCACCCGCGGTGGCCAAAAAAGGCTTGGCCTCATCGGAACTACCCCGCCCCACATCCTTTCCGAGTCCGAGCGCCAAAAAGTTGTGCCCCTGGAGGAGCTTTTCGTGGATATCGGAGCCAAAACCCAAGAGGAGGCACTTTCTTTGGGGATAAAGATCGGGGACCCCGCCACCATCCATTATCCCTTTACCCAAATCCGCGAGGGCTACGTCACAGGAAAGGCCTTCGATGACCGGGCGGGGTGTGTTGTGGCGATCGAGGCCCTGCGCCTCACCGCCGAGGAAAAGCTTCCTTTCAAGCTTGTGGTGAATTTTGCGGTGTGCGAGGAAGGGGGCTTGCGGGGAGCGCGGGCCGCAGCTTATCGAATCGGGCCGAAACTCGCGTTGGTTTTGGAGGGCACGATCGGCGCGGATATCCCTGGAGTGCCGGAGGCCAAGCAGCCGGTGCGCCTGGGCCAGGGACCAGCCATTACCCTTGCGGACCGTTCCATCACTGTAAATCCTCGGTTGGTGCGGTTCCTGGAGCGGGTGGCCGAAGAAGAAAAAGTTCCTTACCAGTACAAGCTTCCCGCCTACGGCTCCACAGATGCCGGGCCTATCCATTTGGAGCGAGGGGGGACCCTAGCCGGGATCGTCTCCGTTCCCTGCCGCTATATTCACTCGCCGATTTCTACCCTGCTTCTTTCCGACCTCGAGGCCACGATTAAACTTGTGGTGGGGTTCCTCAGGCGCGCGGAAGAGCTTCTATGAAGCGGGTTCATCTTTTCGTTTCCGGACGGGTTCAGGGCGTATTCTTCCGGGCCCATACCCGGGATTTGGCCCAAAAGCTCGGCCTTTCCGGGTTTGTCCGGAACCTCCCCGACGGCGGAGTAGAAGTGGTGGCCGAAGGCCCGGAGGAAAAACTCCAGGAGCTCATCCAGTTTTGCCACCATGGCCCGCCCTTGGCCCACGTCACGAACGTGGAGATCCGCTGGGAAGAACCCACCGGAGAGTTTCGGGGGTTTTCCGCGCGCTAACTTATCTTCCCCGGCTCGCGAAATACTGGGGAGCACCGCCAAGCTAGATGGCAAAATTTCCGCTTGGGATTTTCACGTTACTTGCATCCGCGAGCTCCAAAGCCCTTGCGAAGAAAGGTGCCGCACTTTGAGTGCAGCTACAGGGCCGGAAGACACTCCCTCGGTGGGATTCACCAAGATGAATTCGACTCGCCCGTTCAGGTTATCCACACAGAAACAGAGGACGATAAAGCCATAGAGGGGTTCCCACCTACATGTTCACGCGACCATCACCGCTGAAATCCGCGCGCAGCCTGTTCAGGGGCGCGGGAAATCAAACCCAGGGCCGCTTGACAGGCCAAGCCCAAATCCGCAAGATCAGCGTCCGCATCGGGATCCCAAGCGAACGTGTGGGGCGATACGCCGCCAGAAACACCCGCTCGTCAGTCCCTGTCCCAATCAGAGAAACCTGGACTTGCGGCTGATCAGGAGCGTTGGAAGGGATCACAACGGTCACCGTCTTCGTTTCCCCCAAAGTGGGCCTGAACACCACCCCCAGCGTACGGCCTCTTGCGGGCATGATCGTTTGCCCCAGAGAGCTCTCGTTTCGGACACGAAACTGGTTTAGCATCAGGGCCGAAAAGACAAAACGGGCCCACGGAAGGATTAGCACACTACGGTAACCACGGAGGGCAAACTTTTCGCACCCACGTTCACTGCGCCAAAGTTCCACGAAAGGGGCGAAACGGAGACCGTGGGTTTAGAGCGGAGGCTTGCGATCTAAGCTGCATTTTCTGCGGTGTTTTTGGCTCCCAGCGTGGATAATTCCGCTTCAGGATCACCAAGGGTGCCGCTGCCGCCACCAAATACGCCTACCTTAGCGCCGGACAGGCTTATTCACGTAAAGATGGCGCTTGATCTCCTGCTTTGTGGACTTCTCGAAGGGCTGGGCCACGATGATGAGGCAGTCTTTGTCCCGCAGGCGCTTGAAGGGAGCCAGGTTCTGCTGAGCCTCCTTGATCTTCTCCCAGATCAAGTCTCGAGCTTGCTCAGGATCGGTGACCCCTTGCTCGCGGAGGAGGTCCCAGTTGGGATAGACCATGGCGGCCACCATGGGTTGCCCCCGGGAGGTGTCCTCGTACACCAAAACCTCGGCGATCTCGGGGATGCGGGAGAACTCCCACTCCACTTCCTCAGGGTACACCTTCTTCCCTGATTCCAGCATGATCATGTTCTTTCTGCGGCCGGCGAGGAATAGACGCCCTTCTTCGTCAAGCCTCCCAAGATCACCGGTGCGGAACCAACCATCCTCAGTGAAGGCCTCACGAGTGCGTTTCGGGTTTTTGTAGTAGCCAAGCATGACATTTGGCCCGCGGACCAGAACCTCACCAAACCCATCTGCGTCCGGTCGATCTATCTTTATTTGCACCCCGGGAAGCGGCCGACCTACTGTGCCCGGCGGATCAAAGGGCTCGGAACTGGTAAGAACAGGGGCGGTCTCCGTAAGTCCATATCCTTCCCGCACCCCAATACCAAGCCGCCGCAACGCCTTGGCCACCTCGGGATGAAGGGGAGCCCCACCGGAAGTGAAAAAGCGGAACTGCTCCCCAAGAAGCTTCTTTCTCACAAGCTTCCCCAAAAACCGCGGGGCGAATCGGTAAAGAAGGCTCTTAATTAAGCTCCCTTCGATATTCTCAGAAAGCCGGCGCCAAAGGGCATGATAGAGCTTGGGCACAGCAATGATTATGGTCACCCCGATCCTCTGGGCAATGGGAATGAGGTTCCGATAATCATCGGTGTAGGTCACAGATGCTCCTACCCAAAGGGTAGCTAGGAAGCTAGTGGTAAGGCCATAAATGTGATACCAGGGGACGATGGTAAGGATGCGATCATCAGGGCTCATTCGGATCATCTTGAGCATGGCCTCGATGTTGGCGGTGATATTGCGGTGGCAGAGCATGACCCCTTTGGAATCGCCGGTGGTGCCGGAGGTGTACATGAGCACAGCCAGGTCCTCCGGATCGGGCTGGGCTTCCTTGAAGGAAATTTCAGCTGGAAGAACTTGCCAAAGGGAAAAAGCACCCAGCGCGTCCTCCACGGCCACCACCTCTTTCAGCCCCGGAATCTCCTTTGCCAGAGGAGCTAGTTCACTATGCCGATCCGAGGCACAAAAGAGCACGGAAACCTCTGCCTCGCTCAAAAGACGGCGAATCTCCGGAACCTGGAGGCTGGCATCTAGAGGCACGGCTACCGCGCCCAGCCTTTGGATAGCCCCAAAAGCCACGGCCCAGCCCAAGGAAGGCTTGGCCAAAACAGCTACGCGATCACCCTCCTGAACCCCCCGGGCATAAAGCCAAGTGGCCAGCTTGCCCGCGAGTTCCCAAAACTCTTTGTAGGTGGTCTCTTGGATAAGCAACCGGCCCTCTTTGCTCACGGGAAAGCGTAGGGCCACACGCTCTCCATAAGTGCGCACTGCCCGGGCGAGGAAAGCCGGAATTGTGGGATAACGACGAGCCCCCCGAACGGGGGCAGTGATGTACCGCTTATTCGTGCTCATACCATCCCTCCCCAAACTTGAGGAAGCGCTCGGCAGCGAGGGCAGCCAGGGCTCCTTCTGCGGCAGCCACCACCGCCTGAGCGGCCCTTTCCGAGGGCTCCCGCACGTCACCCGCGGCGAACACCCCGGGCACCGCCGTGCGCATCCAAGAGTCCGTCCTAATGTACCCGGCCGGGGTCAACTCCACCACTCCCCGCACCCATCCCGTGGCCGGCTCATACCCGATCTTCACAAAAACTCCATCCACTGGGAAATCCCGCGTTTCCCCTGTGGAAAGGTCCCGCAACACCACGCCCTGGACCTTCCCTTCGCCAAAAACTTCCTCCACGACGGCGTTCCAAACGAATTCGATTCGGGGATGGGCCATGGCCCGTTCCCGAAGCGCCGCCGCTGCCCTAATGGCCTTGGGATCGTCCTTAGGATGCCGAACAAGGACATAGACCTTGCGGCAGAGGTTCGCGAGGAAAAGGGCCTCGGTGAGGGCGGCGTCGCCCGCGCCCACCATGAGCACCGTTTTGTCGCGGAAGAAAAAGCCGTCACAGGTGGCGCAGTAAGAAAGCCCGCGGCCCACGAATTTATCCGCGCCTTTGGCCAAAAGTTTTTTGGGATGCGCTCCTGTGGCCACGATCACCGCTCGCCCCCGAAAAACTTGGCGCCCGGCCTGCACCGCCCAACCATCCCCTTCTTTGGAAAGCCCGGTGGCCTCGGCAAGCACAATCTCTGCGCCCAACCGCTCCGCCTGCCTTTGCACCCGTTCCATAAGCTCTGCTCCGGAAACGGGCTCGGGAAAGCCTGGGAAGTTCTCAATCGCGGGCGTTTCCAAAAGCTGCCCTCCGGGCATGGTCTTTTCCAAAACGAGGGTGGACAGTCCAGCCCGCCGGGCATAGATGGCGGAAGTAAGCCCAGCTGGCCCCGCACCAACCACTATCAAATCCCACATTCCCTCCATCTTGCGGCCACCATTATAACGCGGTACCTTAAACCAAAACCATGCGTAAAGTTGAGCAGGTCGGCGATTTTCTCCGCATTTACTTCGACTACGACGAGCGTCTGCGTCAATTGGTGCGGGCCCTGCCCGAGCGCCAATGGGATCCCCTGGAACGCTGCTGGAAAGTCCCTAAGGCTCACGTGGTCTCCGTGGTGGAGCTTTTGGAACCCCAGGGTTTCTCCTTCGATCGGGCCACAAAAGACCTCTATGAGGAGCGTAAAAGAAAGCGGGCCCAAGATCTCACCGTCGCCGAACTCAATACCCGGGTCCAGGCTATCCTAACCCGGGCTTTCCCCACCCCCATTTGGGTTGTAGGTGAGATCCTCGGCTACGACAAAAACGCCCACAAGGATCGGGTGGAGTTCCATCTTGTCGAGCGCCGCGACGGAAAAATCGTGGCCCAGGTGGAAGCCATCCTTTTCCCGGAGGAAAGAACCCTGATCGAAACAAAGCTCGCCCAGGCGGGAAGGCCGTTCTCCCTCACCGATGAGCTCATGGTGCGGGTTTTGGCCCAAGTAGACCTTTGGGCGCGAGAGGGAGTCTACCGGCTGGTCATCCGCGACATCGACGTGAACTACACGTTGGGTGAGGTGGCCCGCCGGCGCGAGGAAATCCTGCGGAAGCTCGGGAAAGAAGGCATTCTTGACAAAAACCGCTCCCTTCCCTTCCCCCATTTGCCCCTCCGGGTAGGGCTCATCACGAGCTTAGGTTCCGATGCCCAAAACGATGTATTGAAAACCCTCCGCGCCTCAGAAATCGCTTTTCAGGTCACAGTGCATGGGGCCCGGGTGCAAGGGCACTATACGGAGCCTTCCATCCTCAACGCTTTGGACTGGTTTGGGGCCCATGCGGAGGAATTCGACGTGATCCTCATTTGCCGGGGAGGGGGATCAAGGGCGGATTTGGCTTGGTTCGATTCGGAAGCCCTGGCCCGAGCTGTGGCCCTTTTCCCCATCCCTGTTGTCGTAGGGATTGGCCACGAGGAGGATTACAGCGTTTTGGACTGGGTGGGCTGGCGGCCCAAGCCCGCCACACCTTCCGGCGCAGCCAAATTCCTCGTCCAAAAAGTCCAAGAAACTTTGGAAAGCTTTGAGACCAATCTCGCGGATATTTTGCGCGCTGCGCAAACCCGTTTGGACGAGGAGAAAAAAGCCCTGGGAGAAAGGGAACGCCGGTTAATTCAGGAAGTGCAAAGGAAAATAACTTTGGAAAACCGGGAGCTTGGGTATCGGGAAAATCGGCTGATAAAGGGTGCCCAGGCTCATCTGCGTTTAGCTCGTGAAAAATTGCGCCGGGCTGCGCTCGCTATCCCTCAGGGAGCGGGCCGCTTTTTGGCTGGGAAACGTACCTGGCTTTCCGAGACGGAAAAACGCCTTCTTCGCGGAAGCTTTCGCGAACTGAGCCAGGCCAAAGAGGAAGTTAAGGTGAGGGCAGGCCGGGTGGGCGAGCTTGCCCAGCGAAAACTCGCGCAAGAAATGGAGAGGCTTTCCGGCCGAGAAAGAAGGCTTAGGGCGCTGGATCCTAAACGCGTGGTGGAGCGGGGATTCGCCATCCTCCGCCTTCCCACCGGAAAAGTTGTCACCGATCCCCTCCAGGCTCCGGAGGGAACATTCCTCACCGCCGAGCTCCGCGCCGGAATCCTCCGGCTCCGTTCCCAAGGAGGCGAACGTGCAGGAGAGAAGTGAGTTTTCGTATGCTCAGGCTGCGGCGAGGCTCGATGAAATCCTCGAGAAAATCGAGCGGGGAGAGGTGGATATTGATGAACTTTCCCAGCTTGTGGCCGAGGCCGCGGACTTGGTGACCCTTTTGCGCAAGAAGATCACTGCCGCGGAAATGCAGATCAAAACGATCACTGAACGTCTGGAACGCGAAGGAACTCCGCCTGAAGAGGAGGGACCCAAAGAGGACGAGGTCCCGTTTTAGAAAGCAGGGCAATGGGAGCGTTGAGCACCTTTTCCATTGTCGCTACGGATCCCAAGGCTGAGGAGCTTGGGATGGCGGCCCAATCGAAATTCATTGCCATGGGAGTGGTGGCGCCTTGGGCCCGGGCCGGGGTGGGCGCCAGCGTCACCCAGTCCTGCGCCAATACCTCCTACGGCCCTCAAGGCTTGAACCTCCTTTCCCAGGGGCCTTTCGCCAGAAGAGGTTTTGGAAAAGTTAATTTCCGAAGACCCTGAGCAGGATTCGCCAGGTAGGGATTATCGATGCCCAAGGCCGGGCCACGGCCTTTGCCGGAAAAAAGTGCTTCCCCTAGGCCGGCCACTGTGGCTGCGGACACTCAAAATTTGGCCACCAAACGCCACTGGAACAAATTTCTGGTACAAGGTTTGTACCTTCGAACCCTTGTCCTGGTTATGGTTTACGTGGGGGAATGGGCTGCAGCCCCGGCTAAGGCCCCGTGCTTCATCGAGTCGCTCTTCTCCGCGCTTCCTACAAAGACGGGCAATAAACGCCCGGAGCCATAAGCAGGAACGAGAACATTGTACGCGCGGGCTTGATCCGTATAGGAAGCGTCCCAATTCGGGCTCTTACTGATCATCCCCAGCCCAAGTCTCGGCTTCGGCAGCTGCTTTCTTAGCCAGCGGGCTAGTAGGATGCAGACTTGAAAGGCAAGCTTTTATGCCTGCTTCACCTAGCCCTTCTTCGCCGCAAGCTTTTGTAATACTGGAACGCGATAACTACCCTGGGGCGCGCTTTTCAGGGTTTAGGATACCTCATAAAATAGATGTTCAGGTCTGGCCTTCCCCCAGGGTAGTTGGGAGTACGAACCATGTCGCGGGCATCACTCCAGGCAAGGTAGAAGAATTCCGCGT
>Ga0209836_100137_pt1 | contig 12225 bp, 11 predicted proteins | sample ElbSprsedimmetaG_FD_184147 | JGI IMG/M metagenome (GOLD analysis project Ga0209836, IMG submission 184147) | Hot spring sediment bacterial and archeal communities from California, USA to study Microbial Dark Matter (Phase II) - Elbow Spring... ... | reverse complement strand
GCGGAGCCACTGGGCGACCCCATTCCCCAGGCGGAAAAAGCCCGACGACTCCAAGAAGTCTTGAATCTGACCAGGGAAATCGCGGTAGAATTGCACAAAGAGCGAATAGGGAAAACGCTGGAAATTCTGGGGGAGGAGTACATCCCCGAGAAAGGAATGGTGATGGGGAAAACCCGGGATTACCGGACGGTTTTGGTTCAAGGCGGGCCCGAGCTTGTGGGGAAGCTCGTGGAGGTGGAGGTAGTTGGGGCCACCCCCGCAGCCCTCCTCGGAGGGGTGAAGGAGCCGGTAAGATGATCCTCACTGTCACCCCTAATCCGGTTTTGGACAAATTCTATTGTGATCCAGGTCATAAAACTCCTGGACAACTCCGGACTTTCCTCTCTTCCCGTGGTCGACGAGGAAGGGAAGGTGGTGGGGATCATTTCCGAGCGTGATCTGATCAGAGCCCTTGTCCCCGAGTACGTCGATATGCTCAGTTCCGCTTCCTTCCTTCCCAGCATGGATCGGCTAGCTAAAAAACTCCGGGAGATCGAAAACCATCCGGTGGAAAGGTACATGACCAAGGAAGTAGTGGTGGTGCATCCGGATGACACTGATATTTATGCTGCCCAGCTCATGATGGGCAAGGGCTTCAAACAACTTCCCGTAGTGGATGAGGACGGCCACCTTGTGGGCCTGGTCCGCCGGGTTGATCTCCTTTCTCGACTATAGTGGAGTTCATCGTTTTTGTGGAAAGTGCGGGCTCGCCGGCGGGGATGGTTTTCTCCCAAGGCAGCCCAAAGGAACGGCTCAAACCGGAAGAGCCTTGGCCTAATTTGCCCCGCGCCACCTGGGAGCCGAAAGAGGCCGGGATCCTCAACCTTTCTCTCCTTTTCCGGGCAGTTTGGCCAGAGGTTTCCAATCTCCAAGACCTCGGAAACAAGATCGGGCTCACTTTGGAAGGCCCAGATCCCTGGAAGCGGGTCGAGGCCTTGGGTAAAGCCCTCGTTATGGCTCTAGAGGAGGTGCGCTCTTGGCCCAAGCCCGCACGAAAGGAGCTCGCCCGACTTCTCCCGGAGGGCTGGGCTCTCCCCCATCCACTTCCGCCATCACCCCCAACTCCGCCCCTGGACCTGGACGAAGCTTTTAATCGCCTTTGGGGAAAAGGGTTCTCCCAAAGGAGGGCGCAGCGGGAGTACGCGGCGAAAGTGGCGGCGGCTTTGGAACGCGGGGGAATCGTCCTTCTTGAGGCCGGCCCAGGAACAGGGAAAACCTTTGGCTATCTCATCCCTCTTATTCTTGCTTTACAAAAAGGAGGGCGGGCGGTGGTAGCTACTCGGACCCGTACCCTACAGGATCAGCTTTGGAAAAAAGATCTTCCTTGGCTTGAGAAAAACCTCGGGCTCCGGGTGGAACGGGCTCTCCTCAAGGGCCGGGAGAATTACCCCTGCCTCCGTCGCCTAATGGAACTAGAGCAGCGTCTGGTGCCAGAGGAGATGCTTTTGCCTTTGCGAGTGTTGGCCGCAAGAAACGGAGACCTCGACGGGGTCGCGTTCGCGGATCCTTGGCTCATTGAAGAGTTGCGCGACCGACCCCAGCGATGCCAGGGGCAACGGTGCCGATTTTGGGGAGGATGTCCATCCCGACGGGCGCGGGACGTGGCCCGGGCCGCAAAATTGGTAATCGTCAACCACGCGGTCCTTGGGGTGGACCTGGCTACGGAAAACGCACTTTTGGGGGAATACGACTACCTTGTTGTGGACGAAGCTCATGCTCTTCCCCAGGCTCTTCGCGAAGCCCTGGGGATAGAACTTAGTCCCAAGGATCTGCCCTCAATTCTTGCGGAGCTCCATCAGATGGATCAGCAGGAGGCAGCAAAAGCTTTGGAGGAGGTGAACGTTCGCCATCGGGAGTTCTGGGACGCGGTGCGTTCCCTATGCCCTTCTGGCCGCGGCCGCCTTAAGCCAGAAACCGTAACTTTCCTCCTAAGAAACGCTGGACTTTTGTGCGCGGCACTAGAGGACCTCGTTTTTCTGCTCAAGAAAAAAGAAAGGGAACCAGAAATTTTGGCCGGCCTTATGGCCTATAAAGACGAACTAGGGCGAGTGCTATCCCCAGGATCGGGCGAATGGGTGCAGTGGTCCAGCCGCGATGAAGATGTCGCCCTTGGACTCACCCCCTTGGATCTTGCTGATGTCCTTAACCAAAAGCTCTGGCCCAAGGTTAGAGCCGCAATTCTCACCTCCGCCACTCTTTCCGTGGCGGAAAGCCCGAAATTTCTGAGTACCAAATTGGGCCTGCCAGAGGATGTGCCGTTTTTCTCCTGGCCCTCGCCTTTTCCCTACGAGCAGGTGCGGATCGCCATCCTCGCCGGGCTTCCCGAGCCCGATCACCAGGACTATCCCCAGGCTCTGGCTTCGCTCCTAAACCGGGTGGTGGAGATAGCCCCGGTAAAAGTCCTGGTACTCTTCACCGCCAAGCGTACTCTAGCTACCGTGCGCTCCCATCTTATGAACATCCCTCACCTTGCTCAGGGTGTTGATGGCGAACGGGACCAGCTTTTGCGGAGATTCAAAGCCATGTCTCCGCCGGCAATCCTTCTGGGACTGGAGAGCTTTTGGGAAGGGGTGGACCTCCCGGGAAAGGAACTAGAGATTTTGGTGGTGGCGAGGCTTCCTTTTCCCCATCCCGCTGAACCAGTCCTCGAGGCGGAGGCTGAGAGGCTCCGGGCCCGCGGAATTAACGAATTTCGCGAGCTTTCCTTGCCTCTGGCAGTGCTAAAACTCCGCCAGGGGCTGGGAAGACTTGTTCGCACCCCTACCGATCGCGGGGTCATCCTGATCGCTGATTCCCGGCTCGCTTTCCGGCCGTATCGCCTGGCTTTCCTCTCCTCATTGCCGGTAGCCCCAAAGATCATCCATGCCCCTGAGGAGCTGGAGGTTGTTTTGCGCGAGGTCTTTCGGTAATCTCCAGGCCACGATGGCCTTAATTCGGGCAAGCCAATACTTTTTGCCCACGTGGAAAGAGGATCCCGCGGAGGCGGAGCTCCCTAGCCACAAGCTCATGCTCCGCGCGGGGATGATCCGCAAGCTCGCCGCTGGGATTTACACCTATCTCCCTTTGGCCCGGCGCGCCCTCCACAAAATCGAGGGGATCATCCGCGAGGAGATGGACGCCATCGGCGGAATGGAGATCACCATGCCCATGATCCATCCCGCGGAGCTCTGGGCCGAGACCGGAAGGCTTCAGGATTTCGGCCCCATCCTAGGGCGTTTCCGCGATCGGGCTGGGCGAGAGATGGTCCTTGGCCCTACCCACGAGGAGGTCATCACCGATTTGGCCAGGCGGGAAATCCGGTCCTGGCGGCAGCTTCCCCTGGTGTTCTACCAAATTCAGACGAAATTCCGGGACGAGCCGCGGCCCCGCGGGGGACTCGTGCGAGCTCGGGAGTTCACCATGAAGGATGCCTATAGTTTCCACGAATCCAAAGACGACCTTGATCGCTTCTACCGCGAAATCTATCAGGCTTACCTCAACATTTTCCGAAGGTGCGGGCTTTCTGTGATCCCGGTGGAGGCCGATCCTGGGCTTATGGGCGGCTCGGAGTCTCATGAGTTCATGCTTCCCACCCCCTACGGCGAGGATTCCTTTATCCAATGCGAAAATGGCGATTACGCCGCGAATTTGGAGGGCGCAGTAAGCCTCAAGGACGAGGATCCTCCTGAGCCTCTCCTTCCTTTGGAGGAGGTGGCTACGCCCGGCTGCTACACCATCGAGGCTGTGGCCAATTTCCTGGGTGTGCCCACGGGCAAGACGGCGAAGGCCGTGTTTTATCGGGCCGGGGAGGAACTAGTTTTCGTGGTGATCCGGGGCGATTTGGAGGTGAACGAGGCGAAACTGGCGCGGGCCGTGCGGCGACCGGACCTCCGACCCGCCACGGAAGAGGAAATCGCCGAAATCGGCGCCGTTCCCGGCTACGCCTCGCCCATCGGGATTCGGCGAAATGGGGTCAAAGTGGTGGTGGACGATTCCATTCCCAAAGCGAGAAACCTTGTAGCTGGGGCAAACCGCGAAGGATTTCATCTTCGGAATGTTAATTTCCCCAGGGATTTTGAGGCGGACATCCTGGCCGATGTGGCCGTGGTCCGGGATGGTGACCGTTGCCCCCGCTGCGGCGGCCGCCTCCGAATCCAGCGGGCCATGGAGCTCGGGCACATCTTTAAACTCGGCACGAAGTACTCCGAGGCCATGGGCGCCACCTTCCTCGATCGGGAGGGAAAACCTAGGCCCCTTATCATGGGTTGTTATGGGATCGGTGTAGGAAGACTTTTGGCCGCAGTGATTGAGGCTCACCACGATGAGGCTGGAATCGTTTGGCCCCCGAATCTTGCGCCATTTGAGGTGGTCGTGAGCGTTTTGGATCCAAAGCAGTCCGCCCTCCTTACCCTCGGGGAGGAGCTGGCCCAAGCCTTAGCCGAAGCGGGCTTCGAGGTCCTCCTCGATGACCGCGACCAAAGCGCCGGCGAGAAATTCCACGACGCCGAGCTCTGGGGGTTTCCGCTCCTGGTGGTGGTGGGCCCGCGGGCAGTGGCGCAAAACCAAGTGGAACTGGAACGCCGTCAAGATGGGGCAAAGCTCCTTGTGCCTGCGGAGCCAAAAGCGGTAGTGCAAAAAGCTCGGGAGCTTTTGCGACTCAACGCTTGACCGGCGAAGCCCGCAGTGCTATATTGCTAGTGGTACACCCGGACTTTCGCCCACATGAAGATATCCGCCATCGTCCCAGCATATAACGAAGCTCAGCGCATTGGCGCAGTTTTAGAACCGCTCCTGGCCGCACCCTCTGTAGCCGAGGTGATTGTGGTGGACGACGGTTCCACCGATGGCACAGATAAGGTAGCCCAGAAATACGGGGTAAAGGTTGTGCGGCTTCTCAAAAACCAGGGGAAAGGGGCAGCGATGTCCGCGGGAGTACGGGAGGCCACAGGCGATACTCTCCTCTTTTTGGATGCCGACCTGACCGGGCTCACAGCCCAGCACATAGAGGATTTGGTTCAGGCCTACCAGGCCGGTGATGCGGGGGTGGTGATTGCCGTCTTCCGCAAAGGCCGGGCAGCCACGGACTTCTCCCAACGCCTGGTCCCCTTCCTTTCCGGCCAAAGAATCATGCCCAAAAGCCTTTGGGAGAAAGCCGAGGCTTTGGTGCAAGCGAACGATTTCGGGATCGAGACAGCTCTTACCAAACTCGCTTTCCGCGAGGGCTGGCGCCAAAAAACGGTGGTTTGGGAGGGTGTGAGCCACGTGCGCAAAGAAGAAAAGCGCGGCTTTTGGCCGGGTTTCTTGGATCGTCTGAAGATGTACGCCCACATCATCCGTTCTCTTTTTCAGCGGGTATAAACCCGCGGCGAGGTGATGAAATATGGAGATCAGTGAAGTCCGAGCCCTCGGGTACGAAAAGATTTACGAGCTCGCGGAAAAGCTGGGGATCGATGGGACAAGCGAGTTCTCCCCAGCGGAACTGGAGATGGCGGTCCTTCGGACCCTCGCCGCCCGACAAGAGCTCACTGTCACCGGTGTTTTGGAGATCATGTCCGATGGCTACGGATTCCTCCGGGACAAATCCTGCCTTCCCAGCCGCTATGACGTCTACGTTTCTCCTTCGCAAATTCGCAAATTCGCCCTAAAGGACGGGGACATCGTAAGGGGACCGGTGCGGCCGCCCCGCGAAGGGGAACGCTACTTCGCCCTCCTCCGCGTGGAAGAGGTCACCGGCCTAGATCCGGAAGTGGTCAAAAAGCGCAAGGATTTCTCCCAGCTCACCCCTCTCCACCCCAACCAACAATACATCCTTGAACACGATCCGGAGGAGCTTTCCACCCGCATGCTCGATCTTTTTGCCCCCATTGGGAAGGGCCAGCGTGGCCTCATCGTCTCCCCACCCAAGGCCGGAAAAACCACACTCCTTAAGCACATCGCCCAAGGCCTTGAGGCCAACTACCCGAACATAAAACTCCTCATCCTCCTTGTGGACGAGCGGCCTGAGGAGGTCACGGATTTCCGGCGCTCGGTCAAGCGGGCGGAAGTGATCGCCGCCACGTTCGACATGGAACCCCACCACCACACAAAGCTTGCAGAGCTTGTAACCGCCGAAGCTAAAAGGCTCGTGGAGGTGGGCTACGACGTGGTAATCCTCATGGATTCTCTTACCCGGCTCGCCCGGGCCTACAACCTCTCCATCACTCCCTCGGGCAAGCTCCTTTCCGGCGGGATTGATCCCACGGCCCTCTACAAGCCCAAGGAGTTCTTCGGCGCGGCCCGGAATATCGAAGAGGGCGGATCTCTCACGATCATCGCCACCGCCCTCATCGACACCGGATCCCGCTTGGATCAGGTGGTGTTCGAGGAGTTCAAAGGCACCGGAAATATGGAGCTTGTGCTCAACAGAGACCTGGCGAACCGCCGAATCTTCCCAGCCATCGATCTTATCCAGTCCGGCACAAGAAAAGAGGAACTCCTCGTTGAGCCAGATGTCCTTCGGAGGGTGTGGATCCTGCGTAAGCTCATCTCCGAGATGCCCGACCCAGGGGTAGCCCTGGAGTTCATAAAGCAGAAGATGGAGCGCACCAAAACGAACAAGCAGTTCCTGGAGCTGATGAACAGTGAATAACCTTTGGGTTGTCGCCATCTTGGCCCTGTGTGTCCCCTTGGTCTTCTTTGTCCTCTCTTTCCAGCCGGAGCTCGGTGGTCCTCCGCAGGCCCTGAATTCTTTGCAGTCCTCTACCGTTGTCTATGAAGTTCATGCTGGTGATACCCTGAGCGCCATCGCCTCCCGCTACGGGATTCCCGTTTCCTGGATCATCATTTCTAACAACCTTTCTTCTACCACCCTTTATCCTGGGCAAAAGCTCCTTGTCCCTAAGGATGGTGTTTTGCACACGGTGAAGTCTGGGGAAACTGTGAGGGCAATCGCTGCCGCTTACGGGGTGTCTGAAGAAGCGGTGCGTCAAGCAAACGGCGTTTTTAATGGCGAACCCCCGGCTGGAACGCGCCTGTATATCCCGCAACCGAGGACAGTGCCGCTAAGCTCGTCTACCACTGTCCAGGGATTTATCTGGCCTGTGCGAGGAGTGATCTCCTCCCCATTTGGGCCGAGGATTCACCCGATTTACGGCATTCCTTCTTTCCATACGGGGATCGATATTGCAGTACCCGAGGGAACAGCGGTGCGGGCCGCGGCCGGAGGAGTGGTCACCTTTTCCGGCTGGCAAGAAGGATTTGGACTCCTCGTAACCATCGATCATGGAAACGGTTACGAAACGTACTATGGCCATCTCTCAAAACTTTTAGTGACCGCTGGGCAGAGCGTTTCTGCTGGCGATGTGATCGCCCTTTCCGGGAATACCGGCCTTTCCACTGGACCACATTTGCACTTTGAGGTTCGTTACCTTGGTACCCCTGTGGATCCCCGGCCTCTCCTGCCGTGATCGTGCTCGCCGGTGGAGAGAGGCTTAGAGGCGAGGTCCAGATCTCTGGGGCGAAGAACGCCGCTTTGCCCGCAATTTTCGCTACACTCCTCACCCCTCAGCCCGTAATCCTCCATAATGTTCCTCATCTTGCGGATGTGGATACCGCCCTAGCCCTGATCCAGTTCCTGGGAAAGGAGGTCCACTGGCATGGGGGAACGCTGGAGATCAGGGGTGGGGAGGAGCTGCGGTGGGGGGCCCCAGCGGAATTGGTTCGAAAGATGCGGGCCTCATTCCTGGTCCTTGGTCCCCTTTTAGCTAGGGCCAAGAAAGCCAAAGTACCTCTTCCCGGTGGGTGTGCCCTGGGGCCACGCCCCGTGGATTTCCATTTGTATGGCTTATCCAAACTTGGGGCACGCCTTGATTTTGTAAATGGCGCGGTCCTGGCGGAGGCTGAATACCTGCGGGGTGCTCAAATTTATTTGGACTTCCCTTCCGTAGGAGCCACAGAGCAGATCCTTTTAGCCGGGGCTTTAGCCGAAGGGGAAACAGTGGTGATCAATCCTGCTCGGGAACCAGAGGTTGCCAACCTTGCTGCGCTCTTTTGTAAAATGGGGGCGGAAGTTCGATGGGATACGGATCGGGTAACCATTCGCGGCCAAAAAAACCTTTGCGGGGCCGAGCATGCCCTTATCCCCGACCGTATCGAGGCCGGCACCTACCTTTTGGCTGGGGCGATCACGAAAGGAAAGGTGCGAACCGTGCGCGTTGACCCTCAACACCTCGCCTCCTTGTTGGATAGACTTTCCCTGGCAGGATGCGAAATTGAGGTGGGGAAGGATTGGATAGAGGTTACTGGTCCAAGCCGGCCAAAGCCCGTGGATTTCCGAACCTGGCCATATCCGGGTTTCCCTACGGATCTCCAGCCGCCGATGACGGCGTTTTTGACCTTGGCGGAGGGCCGATCCACCGTCACGGAAACTGTTTATGCCGCGCGCTTTGGCCACGTGGAGCCCCTCCTCCAGATGGGCGCTAAGATACAGGTGAGCGGGAACGTCCAGGTGGTGGAGGGGGTGGAACACCTGCGGGCGGCGACGGTGGAAGCGAGCGATATCCGTGCTGGTGCAGCCCTGATCCTGGCCGCGCTTGCCGCGGATGGGGTAAGCCGGGTGCGCGGTGAGCATCACTTGCGCCGCGGATACGAAAATATGCTGACAAAATTGCAAACCCTGGGAGCCCGGATATGGGAGGAAGAGGGCTGAGACGACTCCTCATCGAAGATTACCTTGGACAGCGAGCCAGGATCTACGGGGGCGAAAGGGCCCTCCTCATTGAGGTTGTTCCCCCCGGTTTTGACCCGCGGGACAGACTCGCCGAGCTTTCTGCCCTGGCTGGGACCGCGGGCGTGGTAGTCGTGGGGACGTTAGCCCAGCACCGCGCTCGGCCCGATCCGGCCACCTATATTGGGAAAGGCAAGGTCCTCGAAGCCCTGCATCTTGCCCAGCAATTGGCCGCGGATACCCTGCTCTTTGGGGTGGAACTCACCCCAGTTCAAGCCCGGAACCTCGAGGAATTCACAGGTCTCAAAATCATCGATCGCTCCCAGCTTATTTTGGACATTTTCGCTTTGCATGCCGGGACGAAGGAGGCGGCGGTGGCGGTGGAGCTCGCTCAGCTCCAATACCTTCTTCCTCGCTTACGGGGCTGGGGAAAGGCCCTCTCCGATCCCGGGGGGATTGTGGGGACCATGGGGCCAGGGGAAACGCGCCTGGAGCAGAGCCGTCGGGCCATTCGCCGCCGCATCCACGCCCTGGAACGGGAACTCAAGGAGGCCGAGCGAGCCCGGGAGGTTCGGCGGGCCCGGCGCCGCCGCCTGGGACCCCCGGAAATCGCCCTCGTGGGCTACACAAACTCCGGAAAATCCACGCTGTTCAATGCCCTCACCCGCGGGGATGCCCTCGTGGCCGATCAGCTCTTCGCCACCTTGGACACCAAGGTCCGGCGGACCCTCCTTCCCGATGGCCGCATAGCCCTGGTGACCGACACCATCGGTTTCATTCGGGATCTTCCTCCCCAATTGATCCCCGCCTTCCACGCCACCTTGGAAACGATACGCGAGGCTAATCTCATCTTGTTCGTAATCGACGCCGCCTCCCCGGCAGCCCTGGAGCACCTGGCGGTGGTGCGCCGCGTGGTGTTCGAGGAAGTTCTAAAACCTACGGATCCAAAGCCTCCTGTGCTCTATGCTCTCAACAAGCTTGATCTTCTCGTAACTCCCGAGGCCTGGGCCCGCGCCGAAGTCCTTCTTGGGGAAGCTCAACCGGGAATTCTTGTGTCCGCGAAAACCGGGGAGAACCTGAGTGAGCTCCGCCTCCTCATCGCCGAATATCTCCCGAGGAAGCCCACGGAAGCCGCCCTTGCCCAGTATCATTGAACAGGAGGTGATGGGGATGCGTTGGTGGCGTTACGGTGCTTTTGGTTTTGGTTTTCCCCCGTTTTTCTTCTTCCGGCTTGGCCCAAGCCGCTTCGGCCCCTGGTGGAGCCGCGAGGAATACCGCAAGTTCCTTAGGGACTACCTCGAGGAGCTCGAACGCTACAAAAAGGACCTGGAAGAAGAAATCGCCGCAGTAAAACGCGAGCTCGAAGAGCTTGGAGAATAAGATGCCAAAGGGGGAAGCTATGTGCTTACTTTTGCTTTTGGGGATTGTCAGTAGTTTAGCCTTTGGGCAAACCCAGGTGGTGCTCTATTCCTCGGGCCTAGCCTTGGTCGAGCAAGTTCAAGCCTTTTCGGTAGCTGAGCGCGGAATCCTTGAGCTTTCCGGATTTCCGGCGGATACCCTTTGGGAGACCCTGAGCGTGGAGGGCGTGGAAGTCCTTGGCCTTCAACCCCTATCCCCCAAGAAATGGGACTTATCCGAGCTCGTTGGGAAAGAGGTTACCGTCCAGACTGTAGCCGGGGCCTTCCGGGGAATCCTCCGGGAGCTTCCCTCAGAGGGGCTTGTTTTGGAGACTGAGGAGGGCGAAGTGGTGATTCGGGACTACATTTGGCTCCGGGGACCAGCCTACCAGCCCCTTCCTAAGACTCAGGCCCTTCTTCACTATCGGGCCGAACAACCCGGGGAAAAGGCCCTCCGCTTTCGGTACCTAACTTTTGGACTAACCTGGGAGATCGCTTACGATGCGGATTTCCAAGGAGACACGCTGAAAATCCTCGGCAAGGCTTCGATACAAAACGACACAGGTGTGGATTTTCCAGAAACCTCGGGGACCATCGTGGCCGGGGAAATCCGAAAACCCAGGAAAATTCCGCCCCGCTGGGCCTCCCTCGGTCCCGTGCCGCTCGGTGTCAAAGGGGAAGCTATCCCTTTAGAAACGTTTGAGTACTACCGCTATGACCTCCCTGGAGCCTGGGATCTCCCAAGGGGGGAAGTGATCATCCCTTTGGTGCAGGCTGAAGTTCCGGCGGCGAAGCTCTATCGGTTTTCGGGCGGCCCAGTGGAGGTGCGAGTCCGATTCAATACGGGCGAGACAGTTCTTCCCTCGGGTGAGGTCCGTGTCTATGCCAGCGGCATTTTCGTAGGCGCCGATACCATCCCGTATCTTCCTAAAGGAAAGGGCGCTGAGCTCCTCTTGGGTGCGGCTTTTGATCTTCAGGGCACTCGTACCCAAATAAAACGGGAGCGCATCGCTGAGAACCTTTTCCGGGAAACCTGGAGGATCACCCTACGCTCTTCCAAGGACGAGGCTGCGGAGGTTGAGGTCATCGAGACCCTTTCCGGCTATTGGCGGATTCTGAGTTCCTCACTTCCCTATGAAATCCTCGACGCCCAGCGCGTAAAATTTGTGGCCTCTGTGGCGCCAAGGAGCGAGACCTCCCTAGAGTACACGGTGGAGTGGCATTACTGAGATGACGGAGCTTGAGGAGGAGCGGGCCCGGCTTAGGGAAAGTTATTGTCGGGCTTTAGAAAAAGCGTTTGAGCACGTCCCTGTGCGCAATGGAACTGTGTCCGTGGAGGATCTCTGGCTGGAGACAGCGATCCCCATGGACCTAATTGTGGAGCTTTTGGAAAGCGATGGGGTGAAGATTCCGCCCCATGTGGAGCGGGTGGATTTCCGGAAATTCCGGCGAAAGGATCGAAAGTGAGCGGCGAAATTCGGTTCGGCACGGATGGCTGGCGAGGAATAATTGCCCGGGACTTTACTTTCGCCAACGTGGCCCGGGTTGGTGCGGCTTTGGCCTCGTTCCTCAAGGACCCACGGAGAGGGGAGCTGCGCATTTATCGAGAATGGGGGGTGCCGATACGCCCAGCCGAGGCTGGGGTTTTGGTGGGGTACGACACGCGTTTCCTTTCCCGGGAGTTCGCAAGGGAAGTGGGGCGGGCCCTGATCGCAAGCGGAGTGCCGGCCTGGATCACCTCTGAGCCTGTGCCCACCCCAGCCCTTTCTTTCTTCGTTCGGGAAGAGAGCCTGGCCGGCGGAGTAATGATCACCGCTTCCCATAATCCTCCCGAATACAACGGGATCAAGTTCAAGCCGGAATACGGCGGTTCCGCCACAGAAGAAATCACCCGGGAGATCGAGGCCCGTCTCCCCTCCCTTCCCCCGACCCTAGAGGAAAGGGAGGTGCCTACCCAAGCCATCCGCGAAGCCTACCTAGAGAAAGTGCGAAAAGCTGTGAATTTGGAGGTGTTGCGCCGGGCTCCTCTCTTCCCCGTGGTGGATGCCATGTACGGCTCCGCTCAGGGCTACCTCGTCACGATCTTACGGGAGCTGCGCATTCCCT
>Ga0209836_100136_pt1 | contig 12299 bp, 10 predicted proteins | sample ElbSprsedimmetaG_FD_184147 | JGI IMG/M metagenome (GOLD analysis project Ga0209836, IMG submission 184147) | Hot spring sediment bacterial and archeal communities from California, USA to study Microbial Dark Matter (Phase II) - Elbow Spring... ... | reverse complement strand
GTTCGGTGTAGGGGCAGTGGAGTTCGCCCTCCAGGGGAAGTTCGGGGTCATGGTGGGCCTAAGAGGGCATGAGATCGTGGCCGTGCCCCTTCGCGAGGCCCTTCCTCAGAGTCCAAAGCCGGTGGGCCCGGTTTTCCTGGAACTTGCCCGGGCCATCGGGGTGAGATAAATGCGCAGAGTTCTTGCGGCCCTCATCCTTTTGGGATTCATCGGTTTCGGTGCCGGCCAAACTACCACCATCTTCCAACCCCTCTCTCAAGTTTATGATGCCATCCGGCAATATTACCTTTGGGCCGACAAAGTCAGCGATACGCAGCTCGTCCAGGGCGCGATCCGGGGAATGGTCCAAAGCCTTGGTGACCCTTATTCCACCTATTTCACGCCCGAGGAATATGCGGAATGGCAGCGCAGCCTGGCCGGGGAGTATAGCGGGGTAGGGATCGAGATAACCATTCGTAACGGTTGGATCACGGTGGTAACGCCTTTGCCTGGGACGCCAGCGGAGGCCGCGGGAATTCGTCCCGGCGACGTGATTCTCGAGGTCGACGGGGAATCCACAGAGGGCTGGACCTTGGAGCAGGCCTCCATGCACATCCGCGGCCCAGAGGGAACTCCGGTCACCCTCAAAGTTCGCCACCCTGACGGAAAAGTGGAGACGCTCACCATTATCCGGGCAAAGATTAAAGTGGAGGCCGTGCGCTCCCAGTACCTCGCGGACGAAAAGGTTGGGTATGTGCGAATCCTGCGGTTCGACGAAGAAACCCCGGCCTTGGTTGGCCAGGCCCTCTTCTCCTTCCCCTTGGATGAACTGCGCGGCGTGGTATTGGACTTGCGAAATAACCCGGGCGGCCTCCTCTCCTCAGCGGTGGAAGTGGCGAGTTTCTTCATCGATCGAGGCCCGATCTTGCGCACCCGTGGCCCATCCTTTGGAGAAAGAATCTATAACTCCCGCGGTAATTCTTTCCCCAACCTTCCCGTAGCAGTGCTGGTGAACGAGGGCACAGCCTCCGGCGCGGAGATCGTGGCCGGGGCCATCCAGGACCATGGGGTGGGGGTTCTCGTTGGCCGAAAAACCTTCGGGAAAGGTTTGATCCAAGAGATAGTCCTGCAGATGCCGGACGGCGGGGTCGTAAAGCTCACCACCGGCGAATATCTCACGCCCAAAGGCCGGAAAGTTCAAGATGTAGGGCTCACCCCAGACATTCCCGTCCCCGAGTGGGAGGATACCGAAGAGGATCTGGATCTTAAAGCCGCCTTGGAGTGGCTCCGCGCCCAAGTTCCTGTGGGGGTGGGCGGATGAAAGAAGAGATATGGCAAAGGATCGACTCCCTTTCCCAGAATCTTTGGGATTTAGCTTTGCGGATTCATGCCCACCCGGAGCTGGGATTTGAGGAGTACCAAGCTGCGGCGTGGCTCACGGAAGCCCTTGAGAACGGGGGCTTTCGGGTGGAGCGAGGGGTAGGCGGGCTTCCCACGGCCTTCCGCGCCGTACATCCTGCGCAGAAGCCAGGGCCCAGGATCGCCATCTTGGCCGAATACGACGCCCTTCCAGAGCTTGGGCACGCTTGCGGGCATAACTTGATCGCCGCCATTGCTGTGGGCGCAGCCCTGGGCCTTGCCCCCTTCAAGAAAGACCTTCCGGGAGCGCTTTTGGTGATCGGAACGCCCGCGGAGGAGGGAGGCGGCGGAAAAATCAAGCTCATCCAAGCAGGCCTTTTCCAGGATGTGGATGCCGCCATGATGGTGCATCCCGCGGGTCAGACCGTGGTGGATCGCGGGTCCCTTGCCATCACCGAGGTCAAAATCGAGTTCCACGGCAAAGCAGCCCACGCCTCATCCGAGCCGGAAAAGGGAATAAACGCCCTGGATGCGGTAATTCAAACTTTCGTGGCCCTGAATGCCCTCCGCCAGCACATCAAGGATGGCTCCCGCATCCATGGGATCATCACCCACGGCGGGGTGAAGCCGAACATTGTTCCGGAGTATGCCGCAGCTCTCTTTTATGTGCGCTCCGCGGACAATACTTATCGCGACGAGCTCGTGGAAAAGCTCAGGAAGTGCGCGGAGGGCGCGGCCCTGGCCACCGGAGCTCGGCTCACCTTCACCAAGGTCGGCCACGAGTACAAGGCCATCCGGCCGAATAAAACCATGGCTCAGATCTTCGCCAAATACCTCCCGGAACTCGGCTATCCACCGGAGGAGCCCAAGGGCTGGATGGGTTCTACCGACATGGGCGATGTATCCTGGGAGGTTCCGGCTATCCATCCCTACATCCGGATTGGGCCGGGCGAAATTCCTGGGCATTCCCGGGAATTCGCGGAGGCGGCAAAGAGCGAGGGCGCAAGAAAGGCGATGATTGCCGCGGCCAAGGCCGTGGCCGCTGCCTGCCTTGAGCTTTGGACCGATCCCGAACTGTTCCGGAAGGTCCAGGAGGAGTTCGCTCACGGGACGGGGTCGTAGCCGCCGGGATGCCAGGGCCCGCAGCGCAAAAGCCGCCGCAAGGCTAGCCACCCTCCCTTAAGCGGGCCATGGCGAAGGATCGCCTCCCGGGCATACTCTGAACAGCTAGGATAAAACCGGCAACGATGGGGCAATACTGGAGAGATCCAACGTTGATACAGCCGAATAGGGAGGATCAAGATCGTTCTTACCAAAGTTTCCATCCCGCGGAAAGAAGGAGTTCCTGGGTCCATTCCCGGGCCTCCGCTAGCTTAGAGAAATTGACCTGGAGGGTGATTGTTGCTCCGCCCAATTTAAAGCTCAACTGAAAAGAGGCGTTTTGAGTCCCGGCCGGAATTTGCCCCCGGGGCTTTACTTGCCGCAATGAGTACTGCGCGGAAAAATTGGTGCTCTCATTAACCTGGTAGGTATAGGATGCGCTCAAATTCCACGAGTACTCTTCGAAAACCTGATATGGGGCAGAAAGGTCTGATTTAAAAAGGATTTGAGAGCGAGGATCCGGAGTCGTTGCCCCTTGGAGGGAGAGGTTGAAAGTGAGGGCAGAGCCGGGCTGGGGGCGGCTGATCACATAACCAAAGCCAAATTGCACAGCCCAGCCACAATACCGGTCTAAACCGGTCTCTTCCAAAACCTCCTCCACAAGGAGAACACTGCGCGGATCCAAATTGACGTTGGCCTCAGTGGCGATGATTTTGGCCAAAGCTGCGGCCAAATCCGAGGTGGAGGAATACATCCGGCTGCGCCCGATCTCCTGGGCCAACCGCAACAGGGTGGTTTCCCGGAAAGAAGCGAGCAAAACGCCCCGCTGAAGAAGCTTCTCCTCGATCCGAAGGGCCCGCACCAATGGGGTCACGTCCGTGAACCGGCCGTAGCCTACCCCACTCCGCGCCTCCAGCCACGGCCGCGGTTGCCGACTGTCCAAGGTACCCTCTAGACCACCGAAAACGAAGTAGGGTAGGGAAGGAAACGGGTATTCCCGGAAGGTCCCAGAAACCTCGGTGGACATCGAGACCAAGGCCAAACCGCGAAGATTGAATTCCCCGGAGAAAGAAAGGCCGATCCCGTAAACCGGGGAATCCACTAGCCATCCCCCGGAGAGCCTGAATTTTCCGGAGTTGATGTCCGGACCGGGCGTGGAGGGGTCCTCAAAGTAATGGTAGGTGAAAGCAGCTTCGCCCCGAAGGAGGCTCGTGGTGGGAGCTTGATATTGGCAAAGATTCATCCCGAACGCCGGCACTAGCCAAAGAAGACAAACGAAAAGTTTCCAAAACATAGCAACTCTAAGCGTAACCTAGACGGCTATTTTGGGCCAGGTGACCAAAGGCCAAGCGAATCTGGGCCAAACTTCCGGCGCACTTCGTGAAGAACGTCACCAAGATCGGGATCGGAAAAGAGGGGAATGGGCCTGAAAGTCGCCGGAACAATGTGGGCCAAGCCCACCCCCAAAAGGCGGATACCTTGGCCTGGTGGAACCTCCACTCGCGAGAAAAGCCCTACCGCCTCATCCCCCACAACAAGCGGATGATCTGTAGGCTCCGGAAGCTTCGTTTGTCTGGTGATCGTAGTGAAATCGGAAAAACGGACCTTGATTTGCACGGTTTGAGCTAAAACACCTTCATCCTGGAGGCGGTCCACCACTAAAAGGGCCAGCCGACGAAGCTCAGCGCGGACTTTCTCCAGATCGAAAAGATCCTCAGGGTAGGTGATTTCCCGGGAGATGGACTTGGCTTCGCGCACGGGGATAACTGGAGACTCATCGAGTCCTCTGGCCAGCTGCCAGAGGGCCTCCCCGCCCTTCGGGCCAAACCAGCACCGCAGAAGTCCAAGAGGCACCTCCCTCAAATCCCGCACAGTCCGAATCCCTTTTTCTCTGAGGCGGGCCGCGGTCTTTGGCCCTACCCCCCAAAGACCCTCCACGGGCAAGGGATCAAGGAAACTTTGCACCTCCTCGGGCCGCACGATCCTAAGACCGCCCGGTTTGGCCAGGTCCGAGGCAAGCTTGGCCACGAGTTTATTAGGACCCAAACCCACCGAGCAGGAAAGCCCTGTTTCTTTAGGGATGCGCTGGTGGATCGCCGCGGCCACCTTCTCTGCCGGACCGTGAAGGAGCTCAGTCCCGCTCAAATCCACAAAGGCCTCGTCCAGAGAAACGGGCTCCACAACAGGACTATACTCGCTGAGAATTTGTCGAATCCTTTGGGCCACTTCTTCGTAGCGCTCGAACCTAGGGGGAAGAAAAACGCCATGAGGGCAGAGGCGCTTGGCCGAAGCAGTGGGCATGCCAGAGTGGATGCCGAATTTGCGGGCGGCGTAGGAGGCAGTGGCCACCACCCCCCGCGGCTCCAATCCCCCCACGATCACCGGCTTCCCCCGGAGCTCCGGGTGATCCAGCTCCTCTACCGAGGCGTAAAAAGCATCCATATCCACATGCAAAATCCAGCGGGACATCGAAAAGATCGTAAGCCTTTCTTCCTCTCCCTCAACCCCCATTGCCTTACCTTTCGTCCCTGGCTAGAATGCCCCCTGCGCGAAGTTTTTCACCCAAAAAGGAGGCAAGCATGCAGATCCTCAAGGTCGCAGCTACTTCTAATCCCAAGGCGGTAGCGGGAGCCATTGCCGGGGGTTTGGAAGAGGATGGGATCGTTGAGGCCCACGCCATCGGGGCCGGCGCCGTCAATCAGGCGGTGAAGGCCATCGCCATCGCCCGAAGATTAGTGGAAAGGGAGGGCGAGGCGGAGATCAAGGTCACCCCAGGGTTCATTGATGTAGAGATCGACGGAGAGATCAAAACGGGTATCCGCTTCGTGATCGAAAAATAGATGCGGTTGGAGGCGCTGGTCCAGGGGGCAATTCGTTCGGTCCTGGACCGGTGGGGTTTCTCTCCACCGGATATCCCTGTGGACCGCCCCCCTCATCGGGAATTGGGGGATTTGGCCAGCCGAGTGTCGTTCCTTTTGGCCAAAGAGCTGGGAAAACCTCCTCAGGCGGTTGCTCAGGAATTGGCAAGAGCACTCTCTTCCCATCCGGCTTTTTCCCAGGTTCAGGCCGTGCAGGGTTTCTTGAACTTTTACCTCCGCCCCCAAACCCTCCACGGGGTCCTAAAAGAGGTCCTCCAGGATGGCCTGGCTTGGGGAAAAGGCAAGGAGGGTCAAGGGAAAAAGCTCCAGGTGGAGTTTGTCTCCTCTAATCCCACCGGCCCTCTCACCATTGGTCATGGCCGCCAGGCCGCGTTGGGTGATGTTCTAGCTAACCTTTTTTCCGAGCTGGGCTTTGCAGTGACCCGCGAATACTATCTCAACGATGAAGGTCGCCAGATCGAGGTTTTGGCCCAGTCCCTCTGGGCCCGTTATCGCCAGGCTCTAGGGGATCCCCAGCCTATTCCCGAGGGCGGTTACCACGGCGACTACCTCATCCCCATCGGCCAAGAGCTCGCCGAGAAATTCGGGAACGCTTATCCGGAGTGGAACGCCGAAACGAAAAAGGTTTTCCGAGAAGAGGTCGTACCCCGCATGCTCCGCATGATCGAAGAGGATCTTGCGGCCATCGGCGTTTCCTTTGATGTCTGGACTCGGGAGGGCGAGATCATCAGAAAGGGCCTGGTTGACGAGGTTCTCCAGCGGCTACAAAAAGACGGGCACGTCTATGAAAAAAATGGAGCCATTTGGCTTTCCGCCAAAGTCCATGGTCTTCCCCGCGATCCCGTTTTGATCCGCTCCGACGGCACCCCTACCTACCTCATGGTGGACATCGCCTACCACCTCGACAAATTCCGGCGCGGCTTCGATGGGGTTGTGGATGTCCAGGGCGCGGATCACATCGAAGAGCAGCAGGAAGTGAAGCTCGCCCTTCGTCTTCTTGGGATTCCGGAGGGCTTTTTAAGCTATTGCCTGCATCAATTCGTGACCCTGAAGGGAACGGAAGGGATCGAGAAAATGTCCACTCGGGCCGGCCGGTTCCTCCGCCTTAAAGACCTCGTGGACGAAGTTGGCCGCGATGCCACCCGCTACTTCATGGTCATGCGCAAGCCCGAAACTCACCTGGTGTTCGACTTTGGGCTTGCGAAAAAGCAGAGCCTAGAAAACCCCGTCTACTACGTGCAGTATGCCCACACCCGCATCGCCTCCGTCTTCCGCGAGGCCCATTCCCGCGGGGAATTCCCGGAGAACTTTCTTTCCCTGGATCTTTCCCCGCTTACCGAGCCTGAGGAGCTCGAGATGATCATGGAGATCGACCGCTTTCCCGATGTGGTGAGGCTAGCGGCCCGTGAATTTTCTCCCCATCTTCTTTGCGAGTACCTGGAGAATTTGGCCGGGATTTTCCACCCTTATTACGCGCGGGTGCGAATCCTCGGCCAGGGCCCGGCGACCCCGGCTAGACTGGCCCTCCTGGCCGGAGTCAAACTCGTCCTCTTTCGGGGGCTTACCATCCTTGGGGTGAGTGCGCCTGAGGTAATGTGATGGCCGAGAATTTTTGGGAGCGCTTGCGCTCCGGACTTTCCCGCACTAGAGAAACAATTTTGGGCTCATTGGGCCCAGCCCTCCACAGCCAAAGGACTGCGGAGCTCCTTGGTCGTCTTGAGGAAGCGCTGCTTTCTGCGGACGTCGGCCCGGAGGAAACCAAGTGGATCGTGGCCGCTGTGCGGGAAAAACTTCCCAGCCGCTGCACCTGGGAGGAGCTTTTGGCCATGGTCGAGGGGATCATCGCCGCAGAGCTTGCCGAGGCTGAGCGAGCCTTTTCCCTGCCGTCTGGGCTTTCCGTCCTCCTTTTTGTGGGCGTGAACGGATCAGGAAAAACCACCACCGTGGCTAAGGTTGGGAAGTGGTTTATGGCTCAGGGGAGAAAGCCTCTGCTGGTAGCTGCCGACACTTTCCGCGCCGCGGCCATCGAGCAACTCCAGGAGCTTGGGCAAACCATCGGGGTGGAGGTTGTGGCCCAAAAACCCGGGGCTGACCCAGGCGCGGTGGTCCATGATGCCCTGGTACACGCCCGCGCTGCCGGTTATGATGTAGCTTTGGTTGATACAGCCGGTCGGCTGCAAACGAAAAAGCCGCTTATGGAGGAGCTAGGTAAAGTGCGCCGCGTTGTGGAAAAACTAATGAATCAGGAGCCTGATGAGCGGATCCTGGTGGTGGACGCCACCGTCGGCCAAAACGCCATCTCCCAAGCCCAGCTCTTCCATGAGGCGGTGGGGCTCACGGGAATGGTGGTGACCAAGCTTGATGGGACAGCCCGGGGCGGCGCGATCCTTCCGGTGGTAAGAACGTTGAAACTCCCCATCCTCTGGGTGGGGGTAGGAAAAGGGCTAGAAGACCTAGCCCCGTTTCGTGCCGCTGAGTTCGCCCGAGCTCTTCTTAGGGGGTGACGATGGCCAAATACGTATACCTTTTCGGTGCGGGAAAGACCGAGGGGAGCGCGAAAATGAAGGACCTCCTCGGCGGGAAGGGCGCGAACCTCGCGGAGATGGCAGCCATTGGGATCCCAGTCCCGCCGGGATTCACCATCACCACGGAAGTTTGCCGCTACTACTACAAAAACGGCGGCAAATACCCGGAGGGCTTGACGGAGCAAATCCGCCAGGGCATGCGGTTTTTGGAGGAGGCCACGGGTCGGGAATTCGGGGATCCGAAGAATCCCCTTTTGGTTTCGGTGCGCTCCGGCGCACCCGTCTCCATGCCGGGAATGATGGACACCATCCTCAATTTGGGCCTAAACGACGAATCTGTGGAAGGATTGGCCTCCCGCACTTCTCCCCGCTTTGCCTATGATGCCTACCGCCGCCTTCTTTCCATGTACGGCTCAGTGGTTTTGGGGATGAAGGATGAAGTCGATCCCTTTGGTGAAGCCATGGAGGAGCTCAAGCGTGAAAGGAAAGCTGCCTCGGATCTGGACCTCACTGCCGAGGATTTCCGCGAGCTTGTGACCCGGTACAAGGACATCATCCGCCGTGCGGGAAAAGTTTTTCCTCAGGATCCTTGGGAGCAGCTTTGGGGCGCAATTGAGGCGGTGGTTCGCTCATGGATGAACGAGCGGGCAAAGGTCTATCGCCGAATGTACCGCATCCCTGAAGAGATGGGCACGGCTGTCAACGTCCAGGCCATGGTTTTCGGGAACCTCGGGAACCGCTCCGGCACCGGCGTCTGCTTCACCCGGGACCCCGCCACCGGCGAAAACCGACCTTATGGGGAATTCCTCCTCAACGCTCAGGGCGAGGACGTGGTGGCTGGGATCCGCACCCCTAACCCGATCGCGAAGAGCGCGAAAACCGAGCCCTCCCAAATTTCCCTCGAGGAGGCCCTGCCTGAGGTCTACCAGGAGCTTTTGCGTATTCGCGACCTTTTGGAGCGGCACTACCGGGACACGCAGGATGTGGAGTTCACCATCGAGGAAGGAAAGCTTTACATTTTGCAGACCCGCTCAGGAAAGCGCACGGGATTTGCCGCGGTGAGGATCGCTGTGGAGATGGCCGAAGAGGGTCTCATTACCGAGGATGAGGCCATTTTGCGCATTGATCCGGCGGAGCAGCTTTCTCAGCTTCTTCAGCCCATTTTCGATCCTAAGGCCAAGGCGCGGGCGAAGGTTTTGGCCCGGGGACTAGCGGCTGGGCCGGGCGCGGCTTCCGGAAGGATTGTCCTTTCTGCAACCAAAGCCGAGGAAATGGCGAAGGAGGGCCCGGTGATCCTCGTGCGGCATGAGACCTCGCCGGAGGACATCCGGGGCATGGCCGCAGCCCAGGGCATCCTCACCGCCCGGGGCGGCCTCACCTCTCACGCCGCCGTGGTCGCTCGCCAGATTGGAAAAGTAGCGGTGGTGGGTTGCGAGGCTCTCCACATCGACTACGCAAAGGGCGAGCTCCGGGTGGCCGGGGAAGTTTTGCGCGAAGGGGATTGGCTCTCCATCGATGGTACCACCGGCGAAGTCCTCCTCGGAAAAATTCCCACACAACCCAGCGAGGTTGTCCAGGTCCTCATCACAAAAACCCTCAAGCCCGAGGAAGCCCCGATTTACCGGCTTTTTGAAAAGCTTATGACCTGGGCCGATGCGCGAAGGAAGCTTGGGGTTAGGGCTAATGCTGATCAGCCTGATCAGGCCGCGATTGCCTTGGCTTTCGGCGCCGAAGGAATCGGCCTTTGCCGCACCGAGCACATGTTCTTCGGCGAGGACCGCACCCTCCTCATGCAAGAAGCGCTTGTTGCCCCCAACCCTGAGGCGCGCAAACGCGCTCTCCAAGAGCTCGCTAAAATGCAAATCTCTGATTTCGAGGGAATCCTCAGGGTCATGGATGGAAAGCCTGTGATCATTCGGCTTTTGGACCCACCCATGCACGAATTTCTCCCCAAGAAAGATGAGGAAATTCGGGCTCTGGCCACGCGCCTTGGGATACCTTTTGAGGAGCTTCGGGCGTATATCGAATCCCTCCAGGAATTCAACCCCATGCTTGGGCACCGCGGAGTAAGGGTGGGAATCACCCATCCGGATCTTTATGACATGCAGGTGGAGGCGATCTTCCGGGCCGCGGCAAAGCTCAGGAAAGAGAGGCTAAACCCGAAACCCGAGGTGATGATCCCCCTTGTGGGTCATGTGAACGAGATGAGGATCATGCGGGAACGGGTGGTGGAGATCGCCCGGAAGGTGATGGCTGAAGAGGGCGTGGAGATCCACTTCCAAGTGGGAACGATGGTGGAAGTGCCTAGGGCTGCCATCACCGCCGACGAGATCGCCCGCGAAGCCGATTTCTTCTCCATTGGTACCAACGACCTCACCCAAATGACCTTCGGGTACTCCCGCGATGACGCGGGCAAATTCATCCGGGAGTATCTCGAGCGCCGGATCCTTCCGGAGGATCCCTTCGAGACCATCGATCGGAACGGCGTGGGCGAGCTCATGCGTATTGCTGTAGAGAAGGGCCGCAAAACCAGGCCGGATCTTTCCATTGGGATCTGTGGCGAGCACGGTGGGGAGTCCCGCTCGGTCCACTTCTGCCACGAAATCGGTCTTGATTACGTTTCCGCTTCGCCTTGGCGGATTCCGGGGGCGAGGCTGGCGGCGGCTCAGGCGGCGATCAAGGAGAAAGTCGGGGCGGGGGTGGCTGAGGACTGACCCTCGCTACGGTGCTCCGCTTCTTTTGCACCCGGTTGGCGGCCATGGTCGCCACGGTCCTTGGGGTGACCATGGCCGTCTCTTTGATTCTCACAGTCCTTCCGGGCGATGCTGCCCGGCTGGTAGTCGGAATGGAAGCCTCTCCCGAACGGTACGAGGCCGTTCGCAAGGCCCTTGGACTCGACGAGCCTTGGCCAGCGCGCTTCGGCCGCTGGCTTTGGAGCGCTCTCCACGGGGAGCTGGGCACATCTTTCCGCTACCCAGCCTTTCCGGTGACTGAGCTCCTTCGCCGCGGTTTGGCTGTAACTTTCCCCATTGCCGGAGCGGTCACGCTCCTTTCCTTTGGGATCGGAGTAATTATCGGGGTTATCTGCGCCGCCTGGCCAGGCAGTGCCTTGGATCTCTTCCTTTCTACCTTTAGCCAGATGTTTTTAGCGATTCCGCAATTTTGGTTAGGAATACTCCTCATCTGGCTCTTCTCCGTGAGGCTTGGCTGGTTCCCTGCGGGCGGTTTCCCCGGATGGGGGGACAAAGGGATTGTTCATTTGATCCTCCCAGTCTGTGCTCTCGTTCTTCCCCGCATTGCCTATTTTTCCCGCTTGACCAGGGCCATGATGGCCGAGGTCCTCCCCGCGGATTTTGTGCGCCTGGCCAGGGCCAAAGGGCTTAGTGAGGGACGGGTCCTTTTTCGCCACGCCCTGAGCAATGCCCTTATCCCCCTCGTCGCCGGGTTGGGATTAACCTTTGCCCGGCTTTTGGGAGGAGCTTTGGTGATCGAGCAAGTTTTTTCTTTGCCGGGGCTAGGAAAGTTGGCCACCGAGGCGGCCTTCGGCCGGGATATACCCCTCCTCCTGGGGCTCTCGGTTCTAGTGACAGGAGCGGTGGCCGGGGTGCACACCGCCGCAGACCTGTCCTACGCCCTTTTGGATCCCCGGATCCGCCAGACTTGACCAGATTAATTCTCGCCGCCTTTCTGATCTTTCCCGGCCTAGCCCCTGTGATTTTGGGGATTTTCTGGACTCCTTATTCGCCAACGGCTGTAACGGACGCCCCGTTTTCCCCGCCCTCCCTTTCCCATCCGTTTGGGACTGATTGGTTTGGCCGGGATGTGCTTTCCCGGGTAATGGTCGGAGGCCGGGCGAGCTGGGCTGTGGCCACCCTTAGCATTGGAGCTAGCTCTCTCTTCGGCATAGCCCTCGGCCTTAGCGCTGGTTATTTCGGAGGTCTTTGGGAGACAATTCTTCTCCAAGTCTCCAACGGAATCCTGGCTTTCCCCTCCATCCTCCTTGCCTTAGTTCTCGCTGTGGTATTGGGCCGCGGCCTTACTGGCGTAACCTTAGCCCTGACCCTCTTCAATCTGCCCTATTTTCTTAGACTAGCTCACGCCGGCACCCTAGCCTTGAAAGAACAAGGTTTCATCATGGCTTCCATATCCGCTGGAGCAGGGACATTCCATGTGCTCCGCCGTCACATCCTCCCTAACCTGGCCTCCCCTTTTTTGGTCCAAGCTACTTTTGCCCTGGGCACTACCCTTTTGGCCGAGGCCTCCCTCTCTTACCTCGGCCTGGGCATACAACCGCCTAATCCTTCCTGGGGGCGGATGCTTCAGGAAGCTCAAAGCTGGCTTGGGCAGTCCTTTTGGCCGGCGCTTTTCCCAGGACTGGTCCTTTTCTCCGCGGTTTTGGGGCTAAATATCCTCGGCGATCTCCTTCGGGATCTCTTGGATCCCCGACTCCGCCCCA